>Ga0315909_10005617_pt1 | contig 14308 bp, 13 predicted proteins | sample LakEriMetagenome_11_FD_203527 | JGI IMG/M metagenome (GOLD analysis project Ga0315909, IMG submission 203527) | Freshwater fungal communities from buoy surface, Lake Erie, Ohio, United States - Buoy 2 MA125 | ecosystem: Environmental > Aquatic > Freshwater > Lake | place: USA: Lake Erie, Ohio...
TGTTTAGGCTGGAAGAAAAGTCGGTTCCAGATCCGAACAAGGTTCTGCCGCCAGCATCGATATCCAACGCGAAATTGGCTCCAACGGTGTGTGTGTGAGGCGGGATTTCAGCGGTGATCAAAGTGTGCTTATCCTCGCCAGCCACGCCAGAAGAGGTCGTCGTCCCCTGTACCGCAACAGTTCCGCTTGCGGCAAAAGCACCAACTCCAACAGGGAATCGCGCCGCAAAGTTAGTGTCCACTTCCCACATTGGCCCACTGTAAGCCGATGGAGCATTCGTGTTACCACCATCATAAGTCTGAAGTTCGGTCGTCGTTCCGATGAAAATGCGGCGTTCATTGCTTCCGATATCAACCGGATGTTTACGCGCCCAGAATCCGCCCTGATACACCCACCAGTTACCATCGGCATCGAGCCACGGATAAATCTGGTTGTTCAACGATGGAACAGTTGCTCCAAAGTTGAAGAACGAGTTTCCAATCGAAGAAAGGAACGTCGCCTGTGTACCGCTGATGATGTCGTTGGCAAACTGTTGATAGTTCGCCGGACAATAGTTCAGCGGAAAGTTCGGAGGCGTGAGAGTGATTAGCGTAAGGTTTGGCATACTATTCCGATGAGTAGAAAAATTGGTTCAGGTCACACGACTCCAAGATGGAACAAGGAACAAGCACTGGCCTGCAATCACCAACAACCTGCTCCTGAACATCGTAGGCATGAACACGGATGCTCTTGATGCGGCAATAGCCAATGATCAAAAGCTGCATCTGAACCTCGAAAAGATTCCGTGTAGGAGTGCTGATTGTCGAATTGCACACGTTATCAGACGGTGTAGGCAAGCGCATCTTCGGCCTGTACTGCGGCTGATAATTGGTGATCGGCAGACATGAAGACGGAAACCCGCAGAGGTTGACGCGAGCGCATTCAGCCCAATCAGCCCACTCGATCCATCCTGGATATTGGTCAGGCTTGTACTTCGCCTCGAAGTTTACATCACCTTCAAGCTGATCGATGAAGATGTCTCCGCTATCAAGACGCTTCAAACCGAACGGAAGCTCGAAGTTGTATGCTCGAGTCTGGAACAACCACTGGATCTCCTTAGACCCGGACAGGTTGACATCGAACTTTCCGCCTTTTGTGACTTCCCAGAGTTGAATCTTTCCGTTCTGGCCACGGGCAAAGATCCAGCACTGATCGCCGTAAACATTTTCAGTTTTGACGATCTGAAGGATCTTTAGTCCTGTCCAAATCCCGGCCCAGGCGGGCGGCATTTTCTTCCGCATCGAGGTGACGAGATCAAAATCGAGAACACCAAGAGCGCGATGATAAACGCCATCGTTGTCATAAACAGGCTGCGTAGTCATCAGCAGTCGGTTATCGAACACGACAGCAGAACCAGACCACAGCAAATCGGTCTGATCGTTCTCCACGATGTTCACGATCTCACCGCTGATGGGTGTATTCCCCCAATCGGTGAACGAGCGTCGAGCGATGATGAACGAGCGGATGCCATCGACAGCGCGATAGAACACGTCTCCATTGACCGTGATGGCTGAACGCGCTCCTAGCGCACCGGAAGTGAGAAGGCTGATCGCTTGGATCGGGTAGGTCAGGTTCTTCCATGTGTCCCGATTGACCGGAGCCTGTACGGAGAAGACGTAGCGAGGAGTAAAGACTAGGAGCGGACCTTGGCCGAGCGAGGTGTCAGGATCGCCTGGGACGGCCATCGCCGTGATACCTCCTGAGTCCGACGGAACCGCGAAGTCTCCGCCTTCATTGAGGAAGGTGTTCTCGGTTTCCTTGAGAACACTGGCCCGCGTTCCGTCTCCATAAACGATGTCTGTCGCTCTGAAAGAGAAGCCATCGGGAAGCGCATACCAGATGCGTCCGTTGACGTAGGCCATGACTCTGCCGCACTTGATCTCGTTGTCATCAGCACGACGAAGAGTTGCTCCGTTGAAGATGAGCGGTTTGGAATAACCGTCTTGGATGACGACAAAGTTCTCAGCCTGAACCATCCAGCCGTCGAGCAGGTTGGACGCATTCTTCAGGTCAGGCGTGGTGCTGAGGTTGATGAACGTGTTTAGCTGAGTGTCATACAACCAGACTTCACCGCTGATGAGGGCCAGAATGTAGGTGCGTCCGTTGTCAGCGATGTAAGGCAGAGCGCATTGGAATACGCCACCGATTTCATCGGGTCCGTAACAATCTTCCGACCAACCGTCAGCAGTGACATTCGTTTGGTCAGCGGTGACGATATCATTGTCTGCGGTTACGGTCAGACAGATGCTGTAATCCTTTTGGACGTAACCGGGGCGAGGGGAGACAAAGCCTTCTCGGAACGATGAATTGATGGCGAAAGCGACCTGATTCTTGTCGATTTCGGACGGCATAACGCCTGTATCGATGCCGCCCTCGAACGTGACGGTGCCATCGGTGTAGCGTCTTGGTGCGCGTTCGCTCATCGTTTAAGCTTGGATACGCTGGACAGAGAAAGAGGATCCTTGATCGACGTAAAGATCATGCGTAGTAGATACGATTATTTCATAATAATCAGTAATAGCAGACGCCTGATCTATGTAATTTAGCGAGATTGGGTGATAACCTGAGCTACTTACATTAAAATCATTGGAAGCGATAATATCAGAACCGTTTTTGCGAATGTAAATGTAAACGGTTGCTGTGGCAGAAACAGCGGCTAAATTGAAATATGCATCGATTCTGTAATATCCAGTGAATGGAACAACGAATCGACCGTTAGAAGCGTTGAATCCAGAAGCAGTGTCGATTCCAGAGTAGGAAGCACCGGAATAGGTTGTAGCGTTGTATGGATTTGTGACTGACGGCCCAACACATTGAGGCGGGGTGCCTGAAACCCTTCGAGTGAAGGCGACGTAATTAAACGGAGCAATCGACGGAGCCGAAAGTGTGATGTTTCCGGCGCTGTTGGTGACAACAATCGGAAGGGTTCCGACAATTTCCTTCTGAAGGTAGGTGGTTCCGTCGCCAACGGGGATCTTGTTGGCAGGAGCGGTGGTTAGGTTGGTGCCGCCATTGGCAATCGGAAGTGTGCCGCTGATATCCGCAACCGGGATTGTGGCGGTGGTAGAAACGACACCGGCACCGCCAGACCCTGCGGTCTTCATGTAACCGGCAGCGAGCAGGTCAAGAGCGGTCTCGTTGGTCAGAGTTCCATCTCCGGTACGGCAGATGTAAGACGCTCCGATTGGCGCACCGCCAGAAACGCCAGGGGCACCTTGAGGGCCAGCAGCACCGGCTAGAGTGATAAGCGATCCAGAAGGAATCGGAGTCGTTGGAATCGCGTTCGGAATACCGAGAACACCGGGATCAGGATTTTTGAGTGCGATGGTTAGACCAATGACATCCAAAACCTGCATGTACCCGCATCCCTGAACGGAAACAAAAAATTGGCCCTGAATGCTCTCTGGAAGAAACGAAGAACTGTCTACGGTTACATAGACAAAAGCACCTTGAGCAGGAACGAGAAAAAGCGCGGTGGTGTAGCAGAAAGCGTTCTCGCCATTCGTCCCATTGGTTCCATTTGTCCCCGCTGGCCCTTGTGGCCCAGGGATGTTGACGGCATAAGAACTAGCACAGCATCCGCTCATGGGTTATGTTTTTCCCATAACCCTCGCAAAATCAACTAGGAAATCACTTCCATACAGCGCCGACCTTGATTTTCGGAGTGGCCTGTTTCCAAACGCCTGAAACTTTGATGAAAGGAGTGGTCTGCTTCCAAGTTCCAGCCACTTTGAGCCAAATCTTGTTGGATGGCAGAGATCCTTGATTTGAAAGAATGGTGAGAAGCATTACTCAGGATCGGTCTCCATTGGGACGGCAAACCCGCCCCGTTCGTCCTCCGAAAGCAGGACCGCCATCCCTTCGGCGATCAGGTTGTTTCCGGTCACGTCATCGACGATGGCCGATTGCCCGGCCAGCACCATTTTGCCGTCGATGTAGATGGTGAACAGGGCCTTGATCTTCATGCGAAGAAAATGTCGCCAATGATGTCGTTGAGACCGACAGCGGTGTTGTCCGCGTCTGCGGCTCCGGTAACCGTCGTCAGCGCGATGCCGGTGGAAAATGCGATGCCGCCTTCAAGGTTGAATCTGGCCACGCCGTTGGCAGGGATGCCGATGGTGCGGACGACGCCGGTGCCAGCCGTTGGTGTCGTGGTCTGGTTGTGCAGCTTGACGTACCGGATGGCGGCGTTGGTGTTGATGAAGAACCAGCCAAGGACGCGGCCGGCAGAACCCTTGACCACGGTCGCGTTTGTGGTCGCAGCGGAAACTAGATGGGTTCCAGACGCTGCCCCGGTCGCGTTGGCGCGGTATTGCTGGCCAACGTCACCGATGGCGGCAGTGCCAGCGACAAGAGCAGGTTGCGTGAAGCTCGTCGTGACCGTTCCCTGGATTTGCACAGGCAAAGCAGCCTGTTGTCCGGTGGGTCGGATGCCAGCGATGTAAGCGGGAACGTTAGCGTTGTCCTCAACACTCAGAAACCCAATCGTCCATGTCGTCGTGCTGGCTGGAGCGGTGGTGCCATTCCAGAGCCACAGATAGAGGTAAAGCTCCGTATCGTCGTCGGGGATGTTTTCGATGCGGCTTGCACGCGTCGTTACCGTTGGTGTCGTGGAACTAGCGACCAGCGAGTCAGCCCAGTTGACGTTGCGGCCGTCTGCATAGGTCTGCATGACGTGGCCGGGTGACGCCGCGGTGTTGATCGTGGCAGCGGTAACACCGCTATTCCAGCCCCTGCGCTGCGCGTCCACGTTTGCCGCCGTGGCCGTTGTGCCGGTGTACTGCGTCCACAAATAGTTCCACCCGAAAAGATCGACCGTGCAGGAACCGGAAGCAGGCCAACCAGCGACCGTGAAGTTGATCGTGTCAACGCTGGGAATCGAAGCGATGGCATAGCGTCCTGGCACGCCGTTGGCACCGTTGATCGCGCCCACCATCATGGACTGACCGACGTTCTCAGACGTGAAGCCGTGAGCGGTCAGCGTGACGGTTATGCTCGTTGCGCTGTTGATCGTGCAGGACAACCCCTCGCCAACCTTGTCGGCCAGCATGACCGCGAAGTTGTTGTTGGCGATGCGTTGCGAAAGGATCGTCTTGTGGCGAGCGGTCAGCGCACCGCGAAACGATTGGACGCTGCGGGCAAGATACTCGGAGTTCGCAGTCGTGCCGCTGGTCAGGACAAGATTGGACGAACTTTGGGAAACACCGACGCCAGTGCCTTGGCGACGTTGGGTAAGCTCTGTTGCCAGCAACGAAGATCCAACAGCAGCAAAGCCAACCGACCAGATTTCGGCGGGCGCTTGTCGGACAACAGAACCGCTAGCGTTCGGAAGCGGATGGGTGGTCGTCAGCGGCGCTTGATTGGCAGACGTGGCAGCACCGGCGGGAAGGGCGCTCGACAGGACATCGACCTGAAGCTCACCGCTCGCATCGGTCTTGATGCCGCGAAGGTTGGTTCCGTCCGTGCCTCCGATCAGCGTACCGGACGCGGGAACCGCCGATCCGGTCGTCCCAACGGACGGGTTGGATGCGGTGATGCTGCCGGTGATCGGAATGGCCGATTGATCCGAAGAAATGACCACCGGAGCCGAGTTGGCCATGGTCTTTTGGCCAAGTGATCCAAGCTTACCGTCAATAGATGACAGCGTTGTCTCTGTCGCAGCACCGGAAGGCAGCGGAAGCGATGCGGCGTCGATTTCAACCGGTGATGCCCTGAGTTGGGTGTTGGTCAATGGACCGGTGACTGCAACCGATGCGGCAATGCTTACCGGCTGCGTGGCCTGGAAGAACGTGCCGCTGACAGGAACTGCCGATGCCCGAAGCTGCGTGTCAGTCAGAGGTTGAGTCAGGCCGGTGTTGGCCGTGACGGTGCCAGAGACAGGGACGGGGGTTGCCCGCAACTGGCCATCAGTCAACGGACCAGTGACGGCCACAGAAGACGCGATGCTAACCGGCTGAGTAGCCTGAAAAAACGTACCTGAAACTGGAACCGCAGATGCCCGAAGTTGAGCATCCGTCAACGGCTGAGAAAGCCCAGTATTGGCCGTAACAGTGCCAGTGACAGGCATCGGATTGGATGATGAAACATCCGTTGCGGATCCGTCTGTTCCGATGCCGATTTTTACGCGCTGATGCAAAACGCCACTGATTTCATCAGCAGCGATGGTTGCTCCGGTTCCTGGCGTGTATCCAACATTGTCAGCCATATTTTAGGTGTATTGAAGGTAGATATCGTTGTCGTTACCACCAGACGGAGAAGCAGTTCCGCTAGTAATTGTTATTCCCCAAACTGTATCGTAATTTATTGAGGAATTTTTGGTGAGAAGTTGACCGATGACACCACCGGAAGGAACTCCCTGACCTGTAGGTCCGGGCGGGCCGGGAGGACCAGCGGGTCCGGCAGGCCCAATAGGCCCCGGAACACCGCTGATTGCGGTGACGTTCAGAGTGTACGCAGCAGCGTACTCGGATATCGTTGTGACGACAGCCGTTCCTACGAATGCGACTGAAAGAGAATACGCGCTCATGGAGGAACTGTGACACCGGCACAGACGATCAGCTTGTAGGTTCCGGTCGTTTTAGGGCCGAAACTGCCAACAACCTCGAACGAAAAATCAACGTAGTAACTTTCAGGAGTCCAGTTTACGGTTCCTGCACCTGGGGCTACAAAGATGATGGTCGCGTTTCCAGAACCATCGACAGCGCCAGGAACGGTTCCAAAATCGTAGAGCAGTGCGCCTGAAGAATCACGAATCTGAGAGTATCCAACGATGCCAGTCCAAGAAACAGATGGATCAGCGGGGATAGCAAGAGTAACCGAAAACTGCTCGCCGACCTTGGTGGTCATTATGCCGATGTACGAGCAAGCGTCACCTTCGGGCTGGCACTCCTGCTGTGGACTACACGCCGAAGTTTGGCATCCACCGAAATAAAGCTGTGCTGGCATAGCCGAGAAAACCTTCTTTGAAAGACGGTCTTAATCAAGTCAAAAGCATGGAAGTACAGGAACAACCTCTGATACAACACAAATACGGGATTCGTTCACCCGTAAAAATCCCTGATCTTGAGCTAGAACTGTATGCTTTCAGAAACCGGCTTCAGCCAAGTGAGGGTGGATTGGGCACTTTCGATCATTTTCGTAACGCCACGAAAATGTTATGGCCGAAGATGAGTTGGAACCCGTGGCTGGAAAAGCAGATCGAAAGCCTTTGCGATCACGATTACGTCGGTTGGGCCGGTTGCGGTGCGTCCGGTAAGACCTTCGGGGCCACTCTTTTCGCGACTGTTTGGTGGTTGGCTAACCCATCGAAGACGGCAGTCGTCCTTACATCCACCACGGCGAAGATGATCCGCAAACGTATGTGGGCCAACCTTCAGGATCTGACCCGTACAACCCGTGGTTTTCCTGGGAACATGGTGGACTCGAAAATGAGTCTCCAAGCGGTCAAAGGAGATGATCGCCATTCGATTTCAGCGGTTGCTGTAGCCGAGGGAAACACCTCGAAGGCAGTGGCCAACATTCAGGGTATCCACGCTGACCGAGTGATGGTCATCATCGACGAAGCGACAGACACGCCAGAGGCGGCATTTGAGGCGTGTACGAACCTCTCGAAAGGTTGTCGCGAGTTCAAGATGTTGGTGATCGGAAATCCTGCGTCCAAGTTCGATCCACACGGCAGGTTCTGCACACCGGCAAAAGGATGGCGAAGTGTGACGATTGAGGATCAGTCATGGCTGACTGAACGCGGAATGTGCTGCCGATTTGACGGCATGAAGAGTCCGAACATCAGCGAAGGTCGGACCAAGTATTCATACCTCATAACGCATGATCAGGTGTTATCCGCTATGCGACATGAGGGTGAACAAAGCCCTACCTTCTGGAAGTACACCCGTGGTTTCTGGGCACCGGACGGCATGGTAAAGACCGTTTTGTCTGAGGCTTTGGTCGAAACTCATTCTCCGAACAAGAAGCTGATCTTCACCTCGAACGCCTACGAGGTTGCCGCTCTTGACCCTGGTTTTGGTGGTGACCGATGTATCCTGCGATTCGCGAAGGTTGGTACAGCCAATGACAAGGTGAGCATCTTGTTTGGCGACATCATTCAAATCTCGCCGAATGCATCGCTTGCGGATCCGGTGCATTACCAGATTGCCAATCGGGTGAAGGAGGAGTGCATCAAGCGCGGCATTCAACCGGATCGATTCGCTTTGGATTCAAGCGGCGAAGGCGGGGGGTTGGCCGACATTTTGACGCGAGAATGGGGCATTGTGCATCGTGTTGAATTCGGCGGTGCGCCATCGACGATACCCGTGAGCGACGAAGACAGTAGGCCATGCAACGAGGCTTATGACCGGAAGGTGACCGAACTATGGTTTTCGATGCGGAAATGGGTGGTTGAAGAGCGGATCGGTGGTTTTGATGTCGAGACGATGCAGGAGTTTTGTTCGCGAATGTTCGATGACGGCAAGCGCAAGATTTGCGTCGAATCGAAGACTGTGATGAAGCAGAGGACTGGTCGGTCTCCTGACTTGGCGGATGCGGCGGTCGTTTTGCTCGATCTGGTTAGGAAAACTGCTCAGTTTGAACCGAGGAGAACCAAGGCTGATAAGATGTGGGAAAAGCTCGTTGCTGAATCGGACATGATCTATCACGAAATCTAGTTATGGGATACAAACTATTGAATACTCACGTTGTTCCGCCGGGAAACTGGATCTACCGAGTTCCAGAGACTGGGTTTGAGATCATTGCTGGATCTTGGCAGCAACTTCAGACGTTTGTTGAGGAACATTACAAGGCCAACGCGATTCCGGTTCCAAAAAACATCATTGATTTGCTGGTCGAGTTTTCGTGTCGCAGAGGTGCGGATTGTTCATTTGACGACGTAGAAATCCCGAAGGTTCAAGGAACGAGATCGTTCCAGATTGGAGATGTGGTCAAGTTCAGCATGAGTTTGGCGCATGGATTGACCATTGGAGGCGGCAAAGTTGACCCGGCAGAAGCTAACCGTAGGGCGGCAATTTGTGCCTCATGCATCTACAATCGTCAGCCGCATGGATGCAGTTCGTGCAACAGTCGTATCATAAAGGAGACGGTAAAGGTTTTAGCGTCTCATGGATCGACACAGTACGATAATCAGCTTCAGAGTTGTGAGTTTTGTGGTTGTTTCGTAAGAAGCATGGTTTGGTTTCCCATTGAAACCCTTCGTAAATTTGCTGACCCTGCTGAGAACAAGAACCTTCCGGCCCACTGCTGGAAAAAAACACCATGTACGGATCAATAGCTCAACTCCCGCTCAAGACCCTCAACGAGAACGGGACGGCTCCCGATACGCGCATTGAGGATGCTGCATCAGCGCGAGAAATCTTCCAGAAGCTCATCATGGCCGACGAGCTTCGGAACAACACCAGGGCCAAGCTGCGTGGTCTGGTTGATGGCAATCCTCCGTACAACCCTGCTGAGTTAAGGCGGAACAATCAGGCGTATCGGACCAACGTGAACTTCCGTGAATCGGAAGCGTTCCTGACGTTGGCCATGTCTGCCTTCTACGATGTGTTCGCCGAGGTGCCGACATACGCGACGATCAAGACCGCTTACGGCAACGACATCGACAAGCGTGAGGAGTGGTCGAAGATCATCACCGAGGAGTTTGATCGGCTTCAGAAGCTCGACAAGGACTTTGACTACATCATGCAGCTTTCGCAGCGTGAGATGGTCTTGATCGGTCATGGCCCGCTGATCTTCGAGGATTCCAACAACTGGCGGTGCAAGGCGATCCTCGCAACTGATCTGCTCGTTCCTGATGGCACCAAGTCAAATGTGAGCGACTGGAAGGTTGCTGTCGTTCGTGTCCGCATGGGTGTTGATGATCTGTTTGAGAAGATTCAGGACGAAGAAGCTGCCCGTGCTGCCGGTTGGAATGTCGATTATGTCCGCCAGCGGATCCGAGCGGCGATGCCTGAGCCGTACCGTTCCGGTGTCCAGTACGATTGGGAGTTCTTCCAGCGTCAGCTTCGCTCGAATGACATCACCTTCTCGGCTCGTTCCGAGGTGGTGCTGATGTCCCATGTGTTCTACAAGGAGTTCGATGGGAAGATCAGCCACTGCATCATCGACGAGCGTGACAGCGGTGATTTCATGTATCGCAGGCTTCGCCGGTTCTCGAAGTGGGAGCAGGTGATTCACCCGATGTATTACGACCGTGGTGATGGCGAGCATCACGGCGTGAAGGGCCTTGGCATCAAGATGCTTCAGGCGATGGAACTGAAGAATCGCTTGCGCTGCTCGATGGTGGACAGCGCGTTCGCTCGGACGCAGATCCTTTTCAAGCCTCTCAACCCGAATGCGCTGAACAAGACGAGCGTTGTCCAGCAGGGGCCGTACGCGATTGTTCCGCCTGATTACGATGTCATTCAGCAGAATGTTGCCGGTGTCCTCGACGCGCCGATGGCGGTGAATGCGGACCTAGAGAACGTGCTTCAGGGCAACCTCTCGCAGTACCGGCAATCGCTCAATAAGCCTCAAGGCAACCCGCGCACGGCGACTGAGATCCAAGCAATCGTCTCGCAGCAGAGCGCGATTGGTAAGACTCAACTGAGCCGGTATTACAATCAGCTTGATGCTTTCTTTGAGGAGCGTTTCCGACGTGCGTCCAATCCGAATCTGAATCCGATCACCAAGAGTGATCGCGATGCGATTGAGTTCCAGCGTCGTTGTCGTGAGCGTGGTGTTCCCAATCAAGCCATGCTTGACGTGGACTACGTCGAGGCGACTCGGACGGTGGGCCAAGGATCGCAGTTCGCTAAGCAGCAGCTTCTTGGTTCTCTGCTCGGTCTGCTTGGTTCTTTGCCCGAGGGCGGCAAGATCAATCTGTTGCAGGACTACATCGCCGCCCAGGTCGGACAGCAGATGGTTGATCGGTATCTGCCGACGGCGATCCCGAACGCGAAGGCTCAGGATCAGGCTGCTTTGGCCGTCCTCGAACACTCCTCGCTACGCCAGGGCAACCTTGCTGTGGTCACGGACACGCAGAACCATGTCATCCATGTGGAGACGCATCTTGGTGCGGCCAATGAGGCTGCTGGGAGCTTGCAGCAGGGTGCGAATCCGCAGGAGGTCATGTTGTTCTTGCAGGGCATCCTTCAGCACGTTCAAGAGCATCTCCAGCGGTTGTCGCTCGATCCCACTCGGCGTCCGCAGGTCGATGCTTACGCGCAGCAGCTTGGCATGCTGAACGATACGATTCAGCAGCTTGGCGAGTTGGTGAGTGAGCAAGCCCAGGCGATGGCGATGCAGCAGCAGGCGGCTGCGATCCAGCAGGGTGTGGATCCGAAGACGATGGTGATGAACGCTGAGATTCAGGCAAAAATCGCTCGCCAGAACGCCGAGGCCATGGCAAATATCCAGCGTCAGAACGTCAAGACTCAGGCTGATCTGGCCCGTCGAAACGCGAAGACAACCGCTGATATCCAGCGGGCGAATGCAACTGCGGAGGCTCAACTGATGCGTCAGGGATGAAAAACATACACTTCGTTCATGGTCTTGGTAACGATGGATTCCATATCTGCGACAGACTTGCGATAGCTTCTGCCGCCATCAACAACCCGGATTGGACGGTGCATCTCTGGTGCCCTGAAGAACCGAAAGGTGAACACTGGGAAAAGCTGATCCAAAAGGTCCGCGTCAAGGTGATGCTGATCGACAACCCTTTTGTCTGGAACGACAAGGTTGTTGGACATTACGCCAATCGAACCGACTTGATCCGATTGAGTGTCCTGTACGCGATGGGCGGTGTTTACTGCGACACGGACACGTTGACGATTGCCCCGTTTCCTGAGAAGTGGTTCGACCACCAAGCTGTCATAGGCCATGAGTTCTGCGATTCTGGAACCATCGGCCTGTGCAACGCGATCATCTTTGCAAAGCCGTTCAGCAGGTTCATCTGGAAGTGGCTGCAAAAGGCTCAGGAGTACGACGGTTATTCTTGGAACACTCTGGCGGTCCAGTGGCCGTATGAAATCTGGAAGGAAGACAACACGATTTGTCAGCCTGTGGATTTTGAAATGCTTGGTTTCATTCACTGCGGAAGTGGTCGGTACTGGGATGGAATCCATTCGCTTGAAGGATGCGTGACTGCTCATCTGTGGCGTACATACCACAAGGAAAAGATGAACAGTTTGACTGACGAGGAGATACTGAAGAGAGAGTTTACTTATTCGCACTACGCATACAAATATCTATGAAGTTTCCGACGACGTTCTGTGTTTCACTCAAGAGAGCCGCTGAACGAAGAGAGAAGGTTGTAAAGCACCTTAACGAACGAGGGATTGAGTTCCATTTGTTCGATGCTATTCACGCCAGCAAAATGGGTTTGGAAACGAGGTATGCTTACCTTGACGACAAGCCGAACTGGCAACCTGAAGACGGTCCTCCGTACAAGATTTCACAGCCTGTCCTAGGATGCTCTCTTTCTCATTACGTCATCTGGCGAATCGCTCAATATCTGCCAGACGATTATTTCCTGATCGTCGAGGATGACGTTCAGCTTTGCGAAGGATTCAAGGAGAAGCTGATTGATGTAATCACAAGACTTCCAGAAGACTGGCAATATGTTTTTGTTGGTCATTGTTGCATGGGCAACAATTTTACTCATGTTCGAGGAAACATCGTTGCGTCTACGTTTGCCCCTCTTTGCACACACGCTTATTTGGTTAAAAAGAGTGTGCTACAACATTTGATCGATACAAATGAGATGATGTACGCTCCTATTGATATTCAATTACAGAAGCGTTCACTTACAAGCATTTCTCATTATTCAATAGTTCCGCCACTAGCAATACAAAACGGAGAAGCAAGTACATTTGGTTATGCCTAATAATTCCTGGGAAAAGGTTCTTGAAGCTCGCTCGAAACTTGAAGGGTGGACCTTTGAGGACAAGAGCAAGTATCTGTACGATCTTGTTCTTGAAACCAAGCCCGAGGTGGTTGTCGAGGTTGGCGTTTGGAAGGGGCTGAGTTTGGCCAGCTTTTGTGCTGCTTCACTCGATCATCCGTGCAAGGTGTTTGCCGTCGATCCGTGGAGCGAAGCGGCGATGGACGAGAATGGTTACGGCAAGAATCTTGGTGAACGGCAGTGGGAACTGGATTCGATCTACAACAGTTTCCTGCGGAACTTCAGGCACCTTGAACTTGATGCGAATCTTCGCGTCATGCGCGAGACATCTTGGGATGGCTCATTCAGGTTCTCAAATGATTCGATTGATATCCTGCATCTCGACGGCGCACATACCGAGTGGGATTCATGCCGTGACGTGATTGCTTGGACTCCTCGTATCAAGCGAGGTGGTTACTTCATCATGGACGACGCAAACTGGGAGACCATGAAGCTCGTTCAAGAACTCATACAATTTAAGTTTGATCATTTGACGTATCTGGAGAATGGAAAAACCCGCGTGTACAAAAAACGATGAGAGACATCATCCGTGAGTTAAGCATCAAAGCATTGAAGCGGTTTGCGAACGGTGGGGATGGCCATGCTGACCTCCTGATGCAGATTGAAGACCTTCGTAAGACGCTTGAAATCCGAACCAAAGAACATGAGGAGCATCTGACCGAGTTGCGTGAGGAGCGCGACCATTGGCTGGCCCTCTACGACGAAAACAAATTCGCAGCCGAATTCCTGATGAGCTACGCAAAAAACGATGTCCCGTTATTGAAGGATCAGGTGGATTGGGAGGTTGGAAAGATTGTTCTCCCGCAGGAGACGGGCACCTATTACTTCAATCCATGCATCATCCAAGAGGACGATGGACGAATCACATTTTTCGCCCGTCGCTGCCGTAACAAGCGGGAGAATGACGAGGATGTCTACATCGAGAAGAACGACATCGTGATGTTCGAGCTTTCGCGTGACCTGCGGGCCACCAAGAAGGCTCTGATCTCGCTAAACTCGCACTATCCGAACGAGCAATTCGAGGATCCTCGCGTCGTCCGATTCGGCGACAAGTACGGCCTAAGCTGCTGCACGTTCATCCCGTTCAAGAGCTACGCGCACCAGGGGATGTTCCTTTTGGACAAGCACTTCCACAACGTCGCCCGATTCGATCCGCTGTACGGCAACAACAACGCCCAGGCGATGGTCAATGATGGGCATGAGAAGAACTGGCTGTGGTTTGTCCATGACAATGCTCCGCACATGATCTACTCGGCAAACCCTCACAAGGTGGTCCGTTTCAACGGTCGCCTTGAGAAAGAGGAGGAGTATGTGACGGAT
>Ga0315909_10005618_pt1 | contig 14308 bp, 14 predicted proteins | sample LakEriMetagenome_11_FD_203527 | JGI IMG/M metagenome (GOLD analysis project Ga0315909, IMG submission 203527) | Freshwater fungal communities from buoy surface, Lake Erie, Ohio, United States - Buoy 2 MA125 | ecosystem: Environmental > Aquatic > Freshwater > Lake | place: USA: Lake Erie, Ohio...
GAATTACGTAATCCTAAGCATTGGAGCGGTGGGCATACTCCTTTCACTTACATGGGCATGCCTGCGGTTTTGGAATACGCGGAAGAACCTAAAGACTGGACAACGCTCTGGGCTGAGTCGGATGTCCCGTGGGATGGGGACACTGATACTCCTAAGGAAAACGGCTTCTTCCCAAAGTGGGACGGTGAAGCCTTATTTAAAAGAAGAAGCGAAGTCACCCCATCAACCTGGGCACTCGTCTACCAGCAAGAAGACATTCAAGAAGACTCCATCTTCCCACCAATACTGGTTGCGGGAAGCACTAACGGAGCACGTAAAAAAGGAATCTTACAAAGAGGTGCTGTAGGACATCCTACACAAATTGAAACTCATACTGTAATTGGCTTTGACCCTGCTATGGCTGGTAACGCTGCATTTGTAGTAGTTGCTTATAACCGAGCAGATGGAAAGATTTATGTTCTTGATTGTGTAAACATGTCAGAACCAACACCACAAAAGATTAGGGCGACAATTGAAGAACTGGTTCAGAAATACAAACCGCAAGAACTACGGGTCGAAATCAACGCCCACCAAAAAGCCTACTCACTCGATGATGAATTACGAAACTGGCTTGCTTCTTACGGCGTTCGGCTTGATGCTCACTTTACAGGAAAAAATAAATGGGACACATCCTTTGGAGTTGCGTCAATGTCTACACTGTTCGGGACTGTGCGAGAAGAAAAGTTTCAGAGAAACAATATAATCGAACTACCTTCATCAGAAAACTCTGAAGGCATTAAGGCTTTGACTCAACAATTGTTGACTTGGAAACCTGATACTAGAGGCAAGACAGACTGCGTTATGGCTTTATGGTTTGCAATTATTCGCTGCCGCGAACTTATGCAAAATGCTAATCGTGGTGCATCACATGCTTATAACCGATGGGCTACACGTTCTCAAAAAGATAGACGTGGTTCAATTAATTTAGACGAAGCCTTTGCAGAGCAATGGCAAGAAACTTACGGATAGGACAACAATGGCATTAACAATGGAGCAAGTGGCAGCAAGGGTTAGTTCTCTTCGCCATAGAAGTCGTGAACGTGATGCTCGCAGCCTTGATGTTCTTGCTGTGCGCAAGGGACATATTTCTGAAGTCTATCCTGAATTTTTTCCTGAAGGCGTAGATGCAAACGTAGTCGCTAACTTTATTGATATTGTAGCCCGTGACCTTTCAGAAGTTATGGCTCCGCTACCAGCAGTTAACTGCTCAGCAGCAAACCAAGTATCAGACCGTGCTCGTCAATTTGCTGACAAGCGCACTCGCATTGCTTCTAATTATTTCCAACACTCTGACCTATCAGTCCACATGTATTCTGGTGCTGACTGGTATTTAACATACGGTTTCGTCCCTTTCATTATTGAATTAGACGAAGAAAGCAAACTGCCACGTATCCGCATAGAAAATCCAATTGGGGCTTACCCAGAATTTGACCGCTATGGACGTTGCATCGCTTTTGCAAAACGCTACACACAGACTTTGGGTGAATTGGTTTCTCAATTCCCAGAGTATGAACTTCAGTTGCTAGGTTCTGAAAGATATAACCAGAACTTAAATGCTGAAATTGAAATGATTCGCTACTACGATAAAGACCAATCAATTGTTTATGTGCCTACAAGAGATAATTTAGTTTTATCTTTGGCTGCAAATCCAATTGGTAAAATGATGGTTGTTGTAGCGCGTAAACCATCTATTGATGGTGAAATGCGTGGACAGTTTGATGATGTTCTAGGCATCCAGTTGCTTCGTAACAGGTTCGCATTACTTGCGATGGAAGCAGCAGAGAAGTCAGTTCAAGCACCAATTGTTCTACCGCAAGATGTTCAAGAACTACAACTTGGTGGAGATGCAGTTATTAGAACTGCTAACCCAGCAGGTGTGCGCCGTGTTGAGTTGTCTATACCAGCAGGTGCATTTACAGAACAGAACATTCTAAATCAAGAACTGCGTGTAGGTTCTCGTTATCCTGAATCAAGAACAGGAAACATTGACGCATCTGTTGTTACAGGACAAGGCGTTCAGGCTCTTATGGGAGCGTTTGATACACAAGTTAAATCAGCACAAGCAATTTTTGCTGCATCTCTTCGAGATATTATAACTATCTGTTTTCAGGTTGATGAACTTATATTTCCTGAAACAAAGACTATTCGTGGTGTAGACGCTGGTTCTCCTTATGAAGTTGAATACACACCAACAAGAGATATTAAGGGTGACTACTCTTGCGATGTTCGCTATGGGATGCTTGCTGGTCTTAACCCAGCACAAGGACTTATCTTTATGCTACAAGCACTTGGTGGCGGTTTAATTTCTAAAGACATGGCTATGCGTGAACTGCCATTTGGAATTAACGTAACTCAAGAGCAAGAAAAAATTGAAATTGAAACTATGCGTTCTGCATTAATTAATTCTATTCAGGCATACACACAAGCCATTCCACAGATGGCAACACAAGGACAAGACCCAAGTTTAATTATTAAACGTATTGCAGATGTAATCAAGGGACGTAGAACTGGGAAAAATATAGAAGACATTATTGAAGATGTCTTTGCCCCACAGAATCCTCCACCTGGTGCTACTCAATCGGTTGAGCAACCTGTCCCCGTTGCTCCTGAAGCGCCAGTTGGAGGCGCTCCTTCAGAACAACAAGCAAGACCAGATATGCAAACACTATTATCACAATTAACTTCTGGTGGTAGAGCAACTGGAAGCGTTGGAATAAAACAACAAAGAGCAGTTTAAAATGGCTGCTAGAAAAAAAAGAGTTATAACTGTTAAGGATGAAAGATATACTCCTTTAGAAATGTATGCTATTTCAATAAACGAGTATTACAAAGCATTACGTAAGGCTGGATTTTCTGTTGAGTTATCTTTAGGAATTTTAGAAATTCGTGCTGCATATCCTGATTGGCTACTTCCTGAAATACCTAATGTAATTGACCCTTTTGAATATGATGAGGATGAGGACTAATGGAACAAGGCGGATACCGCAAGCCCGAAAATCCTGCACCAGTAAGTGGACCAGGAGCATTATCACAACGCACTGATGGTGGACCATCTCAACCTGCTACATATATTCCTGGACTTCCATATGGCGAAGGTCAAGCAACGTATGACCAACAAGTTGCAGCACCTATGGCTAGTTCTCAACAGCCAATGGTTGAGGTAACTCCTTTGATGGCTCCAACTTCAAGACCAAATGAACCTGTTACTGCTGGTGTAAATATTGGTGAGGGTGTTGGCTCAGAAGCAATGATGGACCGACCTGGGCAAACAGGAAGCCTTACAGATACTTTAAGAGAACTTATTAGATTTGACCCAACAGGAGAAACAGAATTAATTTATAGAGCATTAGTTGACGAAGGCTACTAATGGCTAATACAATAAATTTTGTTGTAGCAAAAACAAACCCTAATCTTTATACGGCAGCAAAGCAAAGCAATATCAACGATGCTCAAAAACTGCAGTTAGAAGAGTTTAGTTTTACTGTTCAAAAAAATAAAGAGTTAATGAAATTGCCTACTGCAGAAGCAAAAAAAATATTTTTTGATTTAGAACCAGAAGCACAAGAAAAAATTAAATATCTTTATCCTAATGCTGCTTATGCAGAAGAAGATGACACTACAAAAGAAAAAGTAATTGGTGGTGTTGTTGGTGTTGGTAAAGGTTTAGCATCTCCTTTGATTGGTTTATTTAGTGCATTAGGTAAATGGACTAGGGCTATTAATACTCCATACCTAGCGGTGCGTCAGGCTGCACAAGGTGAAGGTTTATTTAATAAACAAACTTGGGGTGACGCTTGGGAAGGTCGTAAAGTTTATGACCAAGGTGCTTTAAATCAAGCAATTGAATACTTTGGTGCAGAGCGCGTAGAGATTGCTCAGGGTTTAATTGCTGGATTAAAGCCAGGTGAGATTGTTGCTAAAGGTGGAGAACTAAATGCTAACAAACTTAAAGCATTAGAAGAATTATACAACGACCCTAAATTATTTAAACAAGTAAGAGATGCTGTAAGTTATTCTCAAGTATCTCCTGGTCGCGATATATTTAGAATGTTTGACACTAAACCAACCAAAGCGCAGGTTTTATCTGGGGAAGAAGATTACATTGATAAGGGACAAAAATTTGGTTCTGGGGTAATTGATTTTACATATCAAATTGTTGTAGACCCATTAACTTATTTAACATTTGGCACAAGTAAATTATTTACTGGAGTTAAACAAGGCGAAAAGATTGCAAAACAAATTCAACAATTTGGTCCTGCTGGAGTTAAAGATGTTTTTGTAAAGTATCCTGGGCTTGCAATGTTATGGGATGATGCTGGTAAACGGCTAGAAAACATAAGAGAATTACCAGCAGGTTCTGCTGAACGTTCAACTGCTGTTAGAGAATTTAAAAAAGATTTTCCAACATTTAACGAAGATGGCGCAATTGAAGGATTACTTAAAACTGAAATTGTTGATGCTAAATCTGCTGTTGGATATTTTAGTCTAGCAGAAAATACAAACCTTTTATTAGGTGGTCGTGTTAATGGAATTCAATATTTCCGTAATGGTGTAGCAGTAGCACGTGACCAACGCCGTTTAGGTATGGGATTAGGTAGATGGATTGATAGTTATCTTAATCCAAACACACGTAATATTGCTGAACGTAATGAACAAGGTCAAGATGCTATTGATATTATAAGCAAACTTGGCAAAGATGGTGAATTAATTGCAGATGATATTTCTGATATTAAAAAATTCTATAAAGAAATGTCAATTAAAGAAAAAATTGCTCAAAGATTTACACGCAGTCCTCAAGGTGGGGTAATTTTACTTGGAGAAAATGCAATAAAAACTGCTGATAACTTTAGAGCAGTTGCTCGTCAAATTCTTCCACGTGATTTGGCTGATTTTGTAACTCAAAGATTTGTTGCTGCAGAAGCAAATGACCAAGTTGTTATAATGCGTAATATGTATTATGCAATTGCACAGCGTTTTGGTCTTGATGGACATCCAGATGGTCAAAAACTTATTAAGACTATGCTTGAAGAAAAGTTTGGTAGTGCCGAAGGTCTTTCAATTGTAAGTCAATTAAAAGTTAACTCTAAATTTGCTGATGAAGTTGGTAAAGTTGGATTAAAAGTTAGCGATGAAGGACTTCTTTATGAATCATCTGGCATTATACATCCTTTCCAAGAGGCTGGCGCTATAGGTTCTTTAAATTATATTGAAATAGCCCAAATGGCTGGTCAGATTAAAAGCAAAAAGAATCTTATTTCTGCTGCTGGTGGAGTAACACAACTTAAACTAGCCGATGATTTAGTTAACGCATGGTCTGTGCTTACTTTGTTTCCACGATTAGGTATACGAAGCATGATTGATGAATCATTTATGTTTCTTTTAACCGCACCTGCAAAAGAAGTATTTGAATTTGCAACCCGTAAGGGTCATAAACTAGGCAAGATGGCTACAAGATATACAGGTAGCCAAAAAGCCGAACCATTGCGTGAAGGATTAAAAAAGTATATTGGTGCAAAAAGAATTTCAGATACATTTACTTCAACACAATGGGGTGAGAAACGTTCTGCACTTGCTGCTAAGGGTGAATTTGTTAGCGATGAACTTGTTAGCCAATTAGATGTTGCATATGGCATGGCACAAGACGCTGTAATGCCATTTACAAATAGAACATTGTTTCCAAGTATTTCAGGTGATGAAGCAAACTTTATGGTTGAAGGTTTAGCACATAGTGCTGTCTTACTTAATGCATCAACACGTTCTATTGCTGGTGCTGCTAGCATTACTGGTAAATTAGAAAAAGAATTATTAGAAGAAATTGTTCCATCTAGCAGTTATGATTTAATGTTAAAAGATATTGACGCGGTAACTGGTGGTAGCGGATTTGTAACTACAGAAGAACTTGCTAGGTCAAAAGTCTATGGTGGCAAAGGAATTGCTGCTGTTCATTTTGGTGGTTTTATTAGACGTTTTTATGGAAACACAAAAAGTCTTTCAGGCAAGAATGGAAAATTGTTAGTTGACCCACCTGCAGTTTTCTTTGCAAACAATGGATTAGAAACAGCGGCTGATTTTCGCAAAGCAAAAGACCAACTATTGTTATCTATTGGTATTAGACGCAATACAGAACTAGTTGAGCAAATTGGTGAAGATGGCGTTAAGTTAATGTCACCTAAATATGGTTTTGTTATTGAAGATGAAGGCGCTGTTCGAGAATTTCTTCAAATGTCATCAAGAAGCAGTGAGTTAAATCAAGCAAAAGTATTACCAGTAGATATTGCGGTAGACCAAGTTGACCGTATTCTTCTCGATTCTTATACAACCTTTCATGGCACAGCAGAAGGATTTAATGCTAACTTGTTAAAGATTGTTCGTGACAAGTATGATGAACTTAGTGTATTAGAGAAAAAAGCACAAAAAATTATTCCTGATAAGTGGCATAAGGCTGTTAAATCTGTTGACTGGGATACTTTCCAAGATGCTACTGTTGGTTTTCAACCTAAAGGTAGAATGTGGACAGACTTACAGATACCTGGTTTAACCGAAAACTTTGAAAACGTATTAAAGACATATGGCAATAGAGCCTTTGAACTAATGGACCGTCAAGTAACTGCTGGCTTCCGCCAGCCAGTAGTAATGCTTGCCTATGTTCGTATTAGAAAGAACTTACAAAAGATACAAGCAGATGAAACTAAAAAAACAATTGCTAGAGCAATTGATGACTTAGGTCCAGGAGCAAGCAAGGGACAAATTCTTTCTGTTACAGAGAATGTAACTGAAATGGTTACACGTAAGTATGTTCAGATTGCTGTTGAACAGGCTGCAGATGGTGTATTAAAGTTTGCTGATAACCCTAATGTGCGTTCAAACTTTGCTTTAGCGCAACGTAATACTAGCCGTTTTTTCCGTGCTACTGAAGACTTCTATCGCCGTGTGTATCGCTTACGCGATGTTCCGTTAAGAGTTTTATATAGAACTAGATTGATGCATTTAGGTTTAAATGCAAATGGACAGACTTATCAAGATGCTAATGGCGACCCTTACATTATGATGCCAATGGATAACATTATATTTAAAACTGTTGATAATAGTGTCCGTGCATTAGGCGGAAATCAAGCATTTAAGCAACCACTATTTAATGACTTTACTTTAAAGTTAAAGTTAATGAACCCATCATTTAGCCCTGATGCTGGTGTGCCTACACTATCTGGACCTATTGCTGCTCTTGGCGTATTAGGAACAAAGGCTTTGCTTGGTAAAACTGGCACAACAGGAAAACTTATTGGCGAAGAACTAGATAACTTTGCACTAGGTAATATTGGTGAAGGCATGGATATTACACGTGCTGTAGTTCCATCACTTCTGCAAAAGAGTTTTGCTATCTTGAACAAAGATGAAAAGAATAGACAAGAAGCAACTGCTGCTATGCAGGCAATTGCCTATAATGCTTCACAAGGTATTGGTATAGATGTTAACGCTACACCTCAAGAAAAAGCAGACTATCTAAAGCAGATTCGTATATCTGCACACAACATCTTAGTAATGCGTAGCGTATTAGGTATGCTATCTCCAATAGCACCATCAACACAAGAAAGCATAGGAGTTCCTGACTATCTTAAAGAAGTAGGAATTACTGGATTGCGTTCTGAATTTTATGATTTAGTTGATGGTATAACTAAAAAATATAGTGGAGATGTTCAAGACCCATATGAAATGGCATTGGCTACTTACATTGGTAAAAACCCAGGCAAACTTGTTTATACAGTTGCAAGAGATAGCAAGACAACCAACCTTGTTATATCTAAAACAAAACAATTAAAAGAATGGGCTATATCAAACAAGGGTCTAATAAATACTTATGGAGAAACAGCGTTTCTTTTTGCTCCTAATACTGGAGATTTTGATGCTGCTACTTATTCTTGGTTAGAAGCCGCTGGTTTAATTGAAAGCAAGAGTGTTGAAAAATACTACACAGATATTCTTGTATCAGAAGACAAGCAGGCTTATTACAATATAGGTCGAGATGAAAAAGAAGCACTTAGAAACATCAACGATGTTAATGCACGTAGAACTATTATTGCTAATTCAACAACGGCACGTTCAAATCTTAAACTATCTAATCCTTTATTAGAAGCAGCATTGACTGCAGGTGGAAATGAGATAGCCTCTGAAGAACTAATGCTTAATAATTTAGAAAGCATGTTGGCTGCTGCAGATGTAAATATACCTGATGCTACCCGCAAGAAAATGATTGCCGTTACTTCACAGGTTAGAGAATTTATTAATCTATCAGTTGATTCAACAGCACGTAGGTCAAGTAATTTTGCATCAGTTAAACGTGAACGTAAACAACAAATTGAAGAATTGATTGCTAGTCTTTCAATAAATGATTTAATGTTAAAGGAAGCAAATCGTGCAATATTCAGAGCAATACTTAATTACTACTCACGCGAAAATTACGTTGCAATTCAGGGAGGATTCTAATGGCTACACCAAATGATGATGCAATTAAATTTTTGCAATATGCAGATGCAGAATACTCACGTAGAAAACCTGACGCTAAGATTACAAACTTAGAAAAACTTAATTCACGCTATTTGCTTAATCAGTATGATTCATGGAAAGATGTGTATGATTCAGCCCTTAGAGATTATTACGCAGCAGGCGGAGAGTCTACTGAGTTAACAAAGTATTCTCCCAATATTACAACAAAAAAAGAAAAGACTGCTGCTTCTACTAAAGCAGAAGAAGATGCTCTTCGATTTAAGGCTGACCCATTTCAGAAAGAAATTGAAGCAAAACAATTAGTAACAACGGTTGACCCTAATACTGGTAAGACATTTGTTTCTGGTGAAGGTGGAACTGAATTATTTTTCTATGGAAAGTATCAACCACGTATACCAAAGAAAACAGAACGTGGAACAAACATCCAGGCATATTCTGATTTTGGGCAACTTAGAAGTCAAATCCTATCTGATGCTGCTAAGAATGGAACAACCAATAAACTCTTTGAAGATTTATATAAACAAAGATTAATATCAAGAACAACTTTTGATAGTAAGAATTCTGCAAATGATGATTTCAACAAAGGTCTTGTTTATGTATTACGTGAATACTCAGTTAAAGTTCTTGACGAGCATCAGTTAAACGTTAAACTTAACAAGCCAACAGTTGATGCTCCTATATTCTCTGATTATTTAAATAAAGAATTTGGTGGTTTAGCAGAACCAATAACAACATCTACCCCAGAAACATCAACTACTTTACGACATGATGCAATTGATGATGTTAACCGTTACTTTATGGTTAACCTAGGTAGAGGTGCAACTAAACAGGAAAAAGATTTATACTATAAAGAACTGCGGGATGCTGAGCGTAAGGCTGTAAGAACTAGTTCTGTTACAAGAGATGCATTAGGAAATGTCATTAGTGCTAATACTACTGGAGAATTACTTACAGATATAGACCGACAATTTATCTTTGGCAAGATTGCTGCTAAAGCAATTAAAGGTAGTAACCTTGAAATACTTTCTAGGTCAGGTGGTAAAGCCGCTCAAGATATTTCTGACATTATGAACTATGCAAATAACTATGGAGTTATGTTAACTCAACAAGATGCTATGGAATATGTAGCATCTAATTATAAAAAAGGCACTGACAAAACCTCAACTGAGTCAAAGATTAGAGAAATATCTAAATCAATATACTCTGATTTTGCAGATAAAATATCTGACCAAGTAAGTGTTAAAAGTCTAGCAGGAAATTATATTTACAATAAAGCACGTATTTTAGAATTAGATGATAATTCTATAAATGTCTTTGACAAAGATATAAACGATGCGTTATTAAATAAAACAAGCATGACTGATTTTAATAAACAACTTAAATCTAACCCTGCTTGGGGTAAGACTAAGAATGCAAGAGAAGAAGCAAGTAGTTATGCATACAGTATTCTTTCGTCATTCGGATTAATGGGGTAAACAATGGTTGAATATATGGATGCTTTCCAAAGAGCAATGAGAAACAAAAACCCTAATCCAATGGCTAATCAAGGTGTAGTAACACCTAAACGTTCTGCGTCTAAAATTACTACACCAGATAACACAGCATTTGGATTATCATCGGGACAAACATCTGACCTTACAGAAACAGAAAAAAACATTTTTGGTGGTTACACAACTAAAACTGGACTTGAAATTCCTGGTAAAGACCCTGACAAAGACCTTGATAAAAAAACTGACACACCTCAAAATGACAATAACCAAGATAGACGTGATGCGTTTGCTTTAATAGAAGAACTATTTCGTTCATATGGTCTTGAAGAACTTGTTCCAGTAATTACAGGATACATGAAAAGTGATGTTGGTCCTAATGAAGCCAAGGTATTATTAAAACAAAATGAAATTTATAAAACAAGATTTAAAGGTAATGAATTACGTTTAGCAAAAGGTTTAAATGCTTTAAGCGAATCGGCATACTTAGCATTAGAAAATGATTATACAGAAACACTAACCTCTTATGGTTTGTCTGATTATTTTGGTCCTAGTGTAGGTGTTGCAGGTCGTAAGGCAAAAATAGAAGCAATGTCTAATGTTATAGGTGGAGATATATCTGCCGTTGAATTTAAAGATAGAATAAAGACTGCTGTTACTAGAGTTAAAGATTCAGATGCTGGCACTAAAGATGCGTTTAGAAGTCTATATGGTGTTACAGATACAGATTTAGTTAAATACTTTTTAGACCCTAAGATTGGTGGCGAACAATTAAAGCAGAAAGTAACTGCTGCTGAAATTAGTGGTGCTTCTTTGAACGCTGGATTAGGTCTAACATCGTTAGGAAGTGCAGAAGAACTTGCTAAGTTAGGCATTACTAAAGCAGCGGCTCAAGTTGGATATGAAAACATTTCTGGATATCTTCCAAGAACTACAAGTCTTGGTAATATTTATAATGAAACTGGTATTCAATACACCAAAACTACTGGTGAAGAAGAAGAGTTTAAAGGTCTTGCTTCTGCAAAACGCAAGCGTGAACGGTTAAAAGAACTAGAAACTGGAACCTTTAAGGGTTCATCTGGGACAAACAAGGTTTCTCTTGCCCAGAAAACTGGTTCTTTCTAACAAATAGATTCCTGTGTGACCGACCAGCCCACACGGTGTATAAGACTGGTAGCAAGAGCCAGACCGATTCCCCGATTGGAACCTGTGGCTTGCGACTAACAACGAATAGAAGGGTGGGTTGCTATGAGCAACAACTACTGGGATGAAGACGAAGACGACTTAGATACAGAGTCGGACACACAATTGGATGGCAGTGACTTACTTAAAAAGTTACGCAAAGCCAAGCGTGCAGATGAAAAGCGTATCAAAGAACTCACTGAGCAACTTGAGGGTTTTTCCAAGGTGCAGCGTGAGCGTATAGTTAAAGAAGTCCTAGAAAAGAAGGGCGTAAATGCTAAGGCTGCTCGCTTAATTCTGAAAGATATTGACGATGTAAACGAAGAGTCAGTTAACCTTTGGCTTGACGACAACGCCGAACTATTTGGAATTAAAGTAGATGCACCAGAGCAAAAGGCAAATGAAATTGACCGTGCAGCCTTGCGTCAGCAAGATGCACTAACTTCAAATGCTTTAACCCCTGATAGAGCGGAAGACTTAAGTCTTCGCATTGACAATGCAGATTCAATGGATGCATTGCTCAATGTCCTTCGCTCACAATAATTCCGTTCATAGTCACTTGGAGGTGACGAAATGGCTAACGCCTTCGTATCAACAGGTTCATCCTCACTAGGAGGAACCGCTGGTTCGGCTGGTTTAGTTCAGAAGGCATATGACCGCCTTCTAGAATTCGCTCTCCGCTCAGAACCCCTAATTCGTTCTGTCGCAGATAAGCGCCCAACCAATCAATCAGTCCCTGGTTCAACAGTTGTTCTACAACGCTACGTTGACCTATCTGCTGCAACTACAGCCCTTACAGAAGATGCTGACCCAGATGCAGTAGCAATGTCTACACCAACAACAGTTACAATTACTCTTAACGAGTATGGTAACTCCGTTCTTGTTACACGCGCTTTGGAACTATTCAGCCTTGCTGATGTAGACCCAGCGATTGCTAACATCATTGCATTCAACCTTGCAGATTCAATTGACTCAGTAGCAATGACTACTCTTCGTCAAGGAACAAACGTAATCTACTCAGGTTCAACTGCAACATCAACAGCAACAATTACTGCTGCTGCAACAATTTCTTCTGCTAACATTCGCCGCGCTGTGGCAAAGTTACGCGCTAACAAGTCAGTTGCTCGCAAGGGCAGCCTTTACTGGGCTGGTATCCACCCAGAAGTTTCACACGACCTTCGTGCTGAAACAGGTTCTGCTGGCTGGTTGCTTCCAAACCAATACGGTTCTGCACAAGACCGCATCTGGGCTGGAGAAATTGGACAATACGAAGGTGCATACTTCGTAGAATCTGCTCGTCTATACAACGCAACAGATGGTGCTTCATCAGCACGTAACTACCGCACAATTATCTGTGGACAACAAGCACTTGCTGAAGCAGTTGCTGAAGAGCCACACGTAGTTATCGGACCAGTTGTCGATAAGTTGATGCGTCACCGCCCAATGGGTTGGTATGGCGTTCTAGGGTTTGCTCGCTACCGCGAGGAAGCACTATACCGAATCGAATCAGGTTCATCAATCGCTTAGTTGATTGAAGGTTGAGCAGTGAGAACGGCGAACACGACTCACTGCTTAACATTGAGTTCACTAAGGAGAACTAATGGCAGATTATATTTTTAGAACACCTATAGTCCGAGAAGGACCAATAGGTTTACATAGATTGTTTTATTTCTATAAGTTAAATGTAGCCGTCAGTATTGCTAAATCTGGTGGAACATATTCTCAAGTTCGTTATGTCCTTGATGACACAATGGATGACTATCAAGAATTCTATATTGGTGGACGTAACCATATAGTTAACGATGCTACTAAAGCAGCACTTATTGCTGGTGGTGTTGGAGTAACAGAAGCAAACTTTACAGCAGCATAAGGGGATATATGAAACACTGGGAATATCATCCAGTATATGACGAGACTTGCTTCGGATGTAAAGCGGGAACGCTTCAGATGAATGCAGGAGATGCAACAAGAGATATACCAGATAAGAAATGGAATGCAGAACTCCAAGCCTACAGAGATGCTAGGGACCAGGGTATGCAACCAGCAGGAACCAGTATGCGTCACATTCAGGAAGCATACAAAGCCTCAGAGACTTTAGGTAAAGCCTATAACTCAGAGACTATGCCTAAAGCAAAAGATATAAATACAAAATCCGTAGAAGTTCTCAAAGAGATAGGACAAATATAATGCCAATGGTCAATGGAAAGAAGTTCCCATACACAGCAAAAGGTAAGATGGAAGCCAAAATGGAAACCAAAAAAACTGGTAAGAAAATGGCTATGAAAAAGATGGCTATGAAGAAAATGGGTAAGAAGAAGTAAATGGCTAGTTACCTAGAGAACCTTATGAAAGAAGCCAAAGATTTTAAAAAGGCTTCTAACAAACGTTCAGAAGCCTCTTACAAAGGTGATACTTATCCGCCAAATGATATTGCTCAAGGTGGCAAGGGGCGTGAGTATTACGCAAACCAAGCAAATGCTGCCCGTCAAAACCAAGATGCACAATTTGGTCAGTTGATTGGTGCTCTTGTTCAAGGTCGCCGTTATGAAAACAAGACTGGAAAGCAGATTAAAAAGAATTGAAAGATTCAAGACTAAGTAGAGCAGGGGTGTCAGGGTTTAATAAACCTAAGCGCACCCCTAATCATCCTAAAAAATCACACGTTGTTGTTGCTAAAGAAGGCGACAAAATAAAGACTATTCGTTTTGGCGAGCAAGGTGCAAGCACTGCTGGCAAGCCAAAGGCTGGAGAGTCTGAAAGAATGAAAAACAAGCGTGCATCATTTAAGGCTCGTCATGGCAAGAACATTGCTAAAGGCAAAATGTCTGCAGCATATTGGGCGGATAAAGTAAAGTGGTAGCCAAGAAAAAAACAAAGTCTAAAGTAAACGCTGCTGGCAATTACACTAAGCCAACTATGCGGGCTTCTTTGTTTAAGAAGATTAAGGCTGGTTCTAAGGGTGGAGACCCTGGAGAATGGTCTGCTCGTAAGGCTCAATTGCTTGCTGTTGAATACAAAAAGGCAGGCGGAGGTTACAAGTAATGGCACTTGCTAAATCACAGCAGTCACTTAAGAAGTGGACTGAGCAGAAGTGGAAG
>Ga0315909_10005619_pt1 | contig 14307 bp, 10 predicted proteins | sample LakEriMetagenome_11_FD_203527 | JGI IMG/M metagenome (GOLD analysis project Ga0315909, IMG submission 203527) | Freshwater fungal communities from buoy surface, Lake Erie, Ohio, United States - Buoy 2 MA125 | ecosystem: Environmental > Aquatic > Freshwater > Lake | place: USA: Lake Erie, Ohio...
TCTTTGGAAGAAATAGATTGCCCCGTAAACCATGGCTGCACCCAAAACTAAATATGTAGCTTTCTTTGTCATAATGTAAATTTTAAGAAATTCTTCCTAATCCTGTTAAATCCTGTGTTGCTTCAATTATGCCTTGCAAAGCAGCCAAATATTTTTGCGGAGGGGTAGTTGTATATCCCGCCTTCGCAATCATAAGAACCTGCTCTTCAGGGGTCTTTGCATTCATCCTTGCGTTCTTGTACCTATCAGCCATCAAGACTACAATTGTTGCCCTAACACCTGATTCAACATCTTTAAACGTGCTGAATTTCTGCTTCATTTTAACTTTCTTGCCCCTGATATACTCGGTAGTATCCCTCAAAACAAATCCTGTAACTCCCGAAAGGCTTGGATTGTATTTGATTCCCCCGAAATTATTAGCCTCTTTTGTCAGTTGAGATTCACCCCAACCGCTTTCAAGAGCCTTTTGTGCAATTACGGTAGGGAAGAAAAGACCTGTACCTTTTATAGCCAAGGCTACCCCCTTACCGTAGTTTTTCACGAACTGTTCAGTTCTATTTTTAACCGCTAGTGAATACATATTACTTTTTTTTGTTATAAAAGTACCATACCAACCCTGAAATAAGAAGGGCTAGTCCTAGTGTAAATTTACCTTTATTTTTCTTTACGATTTCAATAATGTTGATTTTTAGCAACTTCGCTTTCAGACCGTTTGCATAGTTTCTAACTTCTGAACCCCAAGTTTCGGGAGTTTTCATAAATCCGTAGTAACTACGCTTCTTCAGTTTCAATGCAAAGTCATCGGTATCGGTTGCATTTCTCAAGTCTGCGGGAGTAACCCCACCCATAGTCTTCATGTACAACCTCGTCATAACATCCTTTGCACTATCTGCGGGTGAGGCATATTTAGCGTAAAAGTCGCTATTCTTACAACCTGTTGGGCAACTACGCTCATTGGACGGGGCAAGACTACCCTTGGTTGCAAGTGGCTGACCAACATACTTCATCCCATACATATTGTTGTTTTTCTGAAAAACACCTGAAGTATAGTCTGAACTCTCAAAACGGGCTTGAGCGACAACTAGCTTGGCAGCAGTAGGCGTAAACCCCTGCTTTATAGCTTCCTCGTATATAAATTGGTCGTACATTACTTTTTCTTTTTGCTTTTCATCCTAGCCATGAGCCTTTCCCTAGCAGTTTGTGCCCCTACGATACGCTTTGCTGAATCTTCTGCTTCGGCAGGGCTAAAGGTCTTACCATAGTCTTTTTGAACTACTTTTGGAACTTTTTTACGCTCAAGTAGGCTTTTTTTAACGGATTCAACCTTGTCGGCAAATTTTACTTTACCGCCTTTAGCCATTTTACTTTCCTTTTCTTTAAGAATTTCTATTGCTCTTTTAGCAATTAGGATTCTTTCATTCAACCATTTATAGGCTAACTTTCTTGCATATTGAGACTTAAAGCCACTACCTATTATTTTAGAAGGTGAAATTTCTTTATTATCAAGTTTCTTTTTGAGTTCTTCCTTTTCACGAATCTCATCTTCAAATTTTGATATAGTTGGAGGTGTAGACCATTTGCTTTCGTCAGTGTAATATTTAGCAGATGATTCAATTTCATTCATGTCTATACCATCTACTTCTGCACCCTTTTCCATCATACCACCTGAAGCCATAGATTTTATCTCAGAATGCTTGAAGTCTCTTGTGCTATAAAACTTTTGACCTTTATTGCCATATTTGTCTTTTAGCTTAAAAAACGTTCCTGTTGATTCATAAACCTCACCCTCAATACCGCTTTTGCTTTTAACTTTATCTCCAACCTTAACACTAATCTCACCACCCTTTGCCATCATACCACCCGAAGCCATTGCATCAGATTCAAAATTGTTAGGTATTTTAACCTTTTCACCATACATATCCGTCACTTCCTTACTCACATCAATTTTTGAAAGTGGAATGAATGGAATATTACTTCCCCAAGCACCCTGTTTCATGTTCACAAGACCAACTACTCCATTTTTTTCTGTGATGAAGTGTGTTTCATCATCGTATATCACGGCATCACCTTTACCCATCAGTCTACCACCTTTTGCATACTCATCCTCGTCTTTGATGAACTTCAATTCAGAAGCATCATAGGTCTTTTCAGTTCCATCAGGAAATCTCAAATGAAACTTTCTTCCGTATGGCTTTACAACTAAACCTAATTTATTCTCCGAAACAACTAACGCACTATCTCCTCTATATACATCCTGCCATTTTATTTCACCGCCTTCAGCAAAAAGAGAATCTTGTCCTTCGATTTCATCATACCTTACCTTGAAAACACCATCGGCTTTATTCATAAAAGTACCTAATTCAGGGTCTGTAGAATCCCCCAAATACCTTACTTGCCTACCGTCTTTGGTTTTGTAGTAACGACCTACATCTAATTTGCCACCTCTAGCATAGGTGTCTCTTTGAACTGTAATATATTCAGCTTTTATTCCCCTCGTATCAAATACAGGATTTTTGTCATCCTCACTATTTGTATCAGACATGAAATAAAGCAGGGATTTATCTAAATTTATTTTGATAAGATATTGATACCCTTTAATCATTATATCAGTTCTGTATCTGAACAGATGCTCCCCATTTTTCAACTTTACATGAGAATAATACTCTTTGTCAAAATCTGAAAGAGAGTATAAAATCCCTTCGTTGTACTTTTTCTCATAAACCCAACCGAATGCACCTATGGCATTATTATATCTTCTAAAGTAGTAAGGCTTGTCATCTGTTTTATAATCGCCTACATAGGTAACACCACCTTTGGCATATTGTCCTTCCGAAATGTGTTCTGTAAGTTTTTCCTTTACGGCATCATTTAATTGCTCCCATGATTGATTTTCGGCAATACTTTTCCAAGACCCCTTTGGAGAATACCCTGCATTCTTTATGTCATCTGCATGGTCTTCTAAAAAGTGTCTTTTTTGACTTTTGTCCCATTCATTCCAAATTTCTTTTGGTGTCTTTGAAACGTAATTATTAGGAATTGAGCCACCACTTGCCATTTTTTCGGAACTCTCACCTTCAAGATAATGTGTAATATCAGCAAGGTCAGTAGCAGCCCTTTGTGCTTTTGTAATAACCCACGGCTCTACACCTTTGGTTTTAGACAAAACCTCTTCAAGTTCCTTTGCATGATGCTGAATGGACTTTGTTTGATTTTCCAACATTTCCTTGTTCTCACCGCCTTCAGTTTCACCGCCTTCGGCATATTGCTTACCTGCCAACAACCCACGATAAACTTCTTGAGCATTTTTAGGCTCAAAGCTAGTATCTCTCTCAAGACCAAGCCTGAAAGGAGGTACTTTAATTGTCTCTAAATCCATTCTACTAACGCTACCTACTTCTACTTCAAATAGGTCAACTATTGCCCACACATAGTCAGGGTCACTTGGGTCAGAGTTTATTATATACCAAGTACCCCTTCCGTATGGATTGAAAATCTTGGCTACAACTTTTTGATTAGCCAAATCAGCACCCATCGGATACTGTTTGAATAATTGCTCATCTATACTTTTAGTAAAAAGTTTCATCTTTATTATTTTGTGAGGTATTCATCAATCTTTTCAATGGAATTTTTCAACCCATCAAGTCCTATTTTTTGTGCAAATGCCTTTTTCATACCACCTTGACCTGTTTTGTCCAAATAGCCCATGGCAGCTTCAATATTATTCAAACCTTCATAAAGGTGTCCAAGACCCTCATCTAGTCCATCTTTGAAGCTACTTTCTTTGAAGGTCATCCCGCCTTGAGCATATTTGTCTTCTTCAGAACGATGCATTTCACCACCATTCGCCATGTAGCCACCTGAAGCCATTTTATCTATTTTTGATAGTACATTTTTTTTATGCACATGGGTAGTACCCTTTTTACCATCAAACATAAATGAATCATTTTCAACCTCAACAACATAATAAGAGCCCTCTTCTTTTAGTATTTTACCTTTATGTTTCAAATGAGATGTATCAGTTAGTCCTGATTTAAATGTAATGTAATCTCCCTTTTCTATCTCACCACCTTCAGCCATGTAGCCACCTGAAGCCATTTTGGGCTTTAATGTCCATTCTCCCTTTTTTATATAATTGTCTACCTTTTCTTTTGAAAATGGAGAAGGAGATGATTGACCAAAACCTACTAAATAGTATTCGTCTTCTGTGATTTTATCTACAATTAATTTTTTGCCAAGTGCATTCCAAACAAAATCTTCTTTTTTCAACAATCCACCTTTTTCCAATTTAGGGTAACGCTTTGGTGGCTGCTTAATATCAAGTCTATTCAAACGATATTCGTAGTAGGTTTTTTTAGACTTTTTAGCAGTTCTTCTACCAATTGGCAGTGCAGGTCTTTCAGCATCTTTTTTCAAGTCAACACCGCTACCCTTGTATTTAGCACGAAGTTTATCAGCAGCAGACTGCTTCTTTTCAGCCTTTTTAGGTGCTTTTGTCGGCTTTTTGGAAGATTTTAATGCCTGAAGTTCATCTTTAGCCTTATCCAACTGTGACTTCAGTTTGGCTTTAAACTTTTCAGGAGTAGCCTTTGATTTTATTGCAGCCTCATACTTTTTGATGTCGCTACGAAGTTTTATTGCAGTTGCCATTATTTACAATTTTGAGATTTTAGTTTATTTTTAAGTTGTTTGATTATATCTTTTGCCTCATCGTCACCCATCTTTGCTAGTAAAGTTAAGCCAACTATTGCTTCTTTTATCTCTTCACAGGTCATTGGCTCATCTACGCTCTTGTGAGGAGACTTTGGCTCTTCAGGTGGTGGTGGAGGTGTTTCAGTCTTTGGTTGTGCCTTTTTCTTTTTCTCTTCAGGTTTCTTATCCTCTTCAGGTAGCTTTTTTTCTTCCTTTTTAATTTCAACCTCTTTTGATACATCCTTTTGATACGGCTGAACTTTAGCCAAAAGCAGTCTTACAGATTCAGAAATAGCCAAAGCCAACTGATTCTTTTTACCTGAATCAGGAGAAGATGCATATACCTTTTGAAGACCATCAATTAACTTCTCTCCCATGAGTACATCCTTGGAAAGTCTGTTTTGAACATCTTCAGAAACACCTAATATGGTCAATAATTTACCCATTATTCTATTATTTTCAATTGTTCAACATAAGATGCAACCTGACTTTTTGGAAAAACATCAGCAAGGTTTATTGCATTACCGTCAGCCTCAATCATTATATTCAATGTTGCTATAAATGGCTGATAATTGTCACTAATATCAGTTATTGTAGTCATCACAATTGTAATGTTTTGGTCATCGGGGTTATCGCTACCATAAACGTGAAAATTGCATATTCTATCACTACCAAACCCAACATTGCTAGTGCAATTACGCTTGTATTCCTCACGATAAACCTCTAGTTTTTTTTGTTGCTCTATGGTCATGTTTTAGATATTTGTCTTATTATATCATTGTATTGATTCTCTGCTTGAACCCTAGACAAAGCACCATTAAAAACAATCTTTGTATTAGGGTTTTTGGAAGCAGTAACATCTTCGGGGTTTGTTGACTTTTTTAAAGTGTCCATATAAGCATCTTTAATTTTTGTCGCATCAACAATAGCCCTTCCGATACCGCCAACAGAAATGTTTGCATCATATCCTGCATCGTACTGTACGGCATAAAAACCTCTAAATTGCTGATACCTGTAATACCTACCATCACTCAAAAGAACTGCCATCTTATTTTTATCCAACGGCTCACCCTCCTTTTTCAAAGTGACGAAAGCATAGGATTCTCTGCTTTGACCTTGAATACTCATAACAGGGTAGGAGGCAATAATCCTATATTGAACTCCTGATTTAGACAGTTTTTCAGCAATAGCTATAGCAGCCATACTAGCATAAATCATTTGGTCTTTAGCATCAATACCTGCGTTGAAATTCGCTGCAATAATCAAATCCAACCTCTGCAAAGGCTTTTCAATCCTTGGAATGTAAACAAATGACTTCTTGAAAGTAGTAGCAAATTTCTTTCTACCCTTTTCATCTATCATTTGCCTACGCTCTACATCGTGTTGAGGTATCTCCTTACGTTCAGGAAATTCAAAATATATGTCATCTTCTGTAACTACTTCAACAAGTTGGTCTTTCGGAACTACCCTTCCCAAAACATTACTAAAATAGCCGTTGTAATTAGCGTTAAAGGAAACTATGTGTTTTTTTACAGGGGGCTGATAAACATGATAAAATATCAGTTGACCCTGCTCATTTTTATAACTTTTAACCAAGTTACCCGAAACTACGGTATTGAGAAGGGGACTAAAATATTCATAAACACGAATCAATCCCAAACTAGCCAAGTCAAAAGAAAATATACCTATTTCCTTCTCTGTAAATTTTATAGCCTTGTTTTGGTCTAAATCTACCAAGTCAACATTTACAGTCCTTGCTCTGAAAGACTGCAAAAATGAATCTAGTTCAGAGTTGAACAGATATGTAGAAACATCTTTAGTCACCAAAGAAGGGTCGTTAGTACCATACCAACTTACGCTTGTTTGATTTCTAACGTATCTTTCGTCATTGTATCTATCAAGACCCATTCTTGCATTACCCGTTGCAACAGAATCAACATCATTTATGAAACGATTGTAGTCGCTCAAGCTATCAAACATGAACGATGTTCTGTTAGAATCAAGTTTCTGCCTCTTGTAATATGTAGGATTAGGATTAACCAACTATATCAGTTTTAGGAACATAAAAATCTTCGTATCTCTGAAATATTGAACTCGCAGTAGACTGAACTATCGGATTTAGAGAGTTTAGGAACCCATCTTTATCCTTCATAATATCCTTGATTGCTGAATCAGCCAATGACTGAATGTAAGCATCAGTATATTTAGTAGTCTTTATGATGTTCTTGGATGCATCGGAGTTTAAACCAAAAGCAACCATATAAGACCTAAAAGTCTTCAAAAGGTTTTTACCCCTAGTTTCAACCTCTTTACCCTCTTTTTTGGCAATAGCACGAACAAGTTCATACTCAAAACCTACCCTGAAGGCAATATTTGTACGGTAAGATACAAGAGCAAGGTTTTTCAACCCAAGAGAGTCAATTACCGTCCTCAATCCTTTAGGTTCAGGCAAGGCATTACCCAATCTTTTCGCTTCAATATACTCATAATAGTTTCCAACAAGGAAATCATACAAGAACTTGAATCGGGTTGTATCTTGGTCAGTATTTCTGTCAAACTCTGTGTAGTAAACACTACCTGAAAACCTATCCAAAAGTGAAAGGTCTTGCTGATTGTTACCACGATATTGAGGTGCAGGTGGTTCATTCGGATAAATGTTACCTGTTGCAATTACGGCAAAATCTGAAGCCCTTTGGATTGGTGGTTCTTCGGGGTTTGCTGAATTGATTTTTGCCTTTTCATTAGGTCTAGTTTTGCTACTTTTTGCCAAAGCATCATTGAATAGACCCGCAGTATTGGCATCCAACTTTGGCATTTCATCAAGAATCAAAACCTTTCCGTTCTTCCAACAGTCAATCAATTTACCCTCTTTAAAACCGTCAATAGACTGACCACCAAGAATTTCCAATGGTGAAGTATATTGTGAGCAGTTTAGTGTAACATACTCACGACCAAGTGTTTGAGATACTTGTTCAGCAGTATATGTTTTACCGCCTCCTGCTTCACCTATGAGGTAAACGTTGTTACCCGCAAGTACATCGTCAATGATTTCAAAAAAGTTCGGAATCCTAGCTACTGCCGAACTAATTTGTATCTGCTTTCCGAATGCAGGAATCTGCAAAATAACGGTCTGATTCTTTTTAATCTCCTCCAAAACGGACTTATCAAGTTCTTGCAACTTAACCTTGTCCTCTTGTAAGTATTCCTTTATGATACCACGAATTGTAGGGGAATCAACTCCTGTATTTTCACCACTCTGCATTATAGCAGACATACTAGCAATAAGTGTTTTCATAAAGTCATCTTCCGCTTCAGGCATTGGCATGGGTGCTGAATCCGATGTGCTTTCCAATTCTTTTTGGGTAGATTCTATTTCATCTTGAATATCCTTCTTCATATCATCAGGGACTGCATCCAATGATTCTTGTAGGTCACGAAGTTTTTGCTCAAGTTCTTGTTTTGTTGCCATTGTTATTTGTTTAATAAATATTGTAAACCTTTGATTGCTTTGATTGCCTTTTCATTTCCTTTGTCAGCCAAATATTGAAGCCCTTTTATTGCCTTTGATATTTCCTCTTTGCTCTTTTTTCCTGTTGTGGCAGGTGTTTCTTCTGTAGTTTTCCCACCTCTTTCATTATTGTAAATATTTTCAATCATTCCTGCAATCATGGAGGGTGATACAGGTTTCATATCGTCACCAATAACATAATTTACACTTCCAACTGATATGTTATAACCATATTTATCTATGTTAAACTCTCCCCCATTATCATTTATAATTAAACCATCAGAAACCATATCGTTTTTATAAATAACAAGTTGATTGTTTTTAGCAGAAATATAAACCTTGAATCCTCTGTTTATAAAATCAAACTGTAATTCGTTTCCAAATTTTTTAGGCACAGACCACTTGTATCCATAAATAAAGCTACCTCTTAATACATCAATACGGTTTTTACTCATATTGTAGTAAGCCTGACCCCTCTCAAGCATCTCCTTAAACTTTGTTTCTCCAAAGTTTTTAGTTAGCATTTCATAAGCCTCCTCTTGGCTTGATACATAATCAACAAACATACCGTCCAAATAAAGTTCAATCTCCTTTTCCGTTTCAGTCGGAGGAGTAGGTTCAGTATTTGATTCGGGTTTTGGCTCTTCGGAAGTATATCCATAGTATTTAGGATTCAACCAATTAGCAGGTGCATCTTTGTAAAATTGAAGATACGAGGAAGCAACGTTAGACCCATAAAATCCCGCTAAACCGAGAGCATTATTCAATGAGTGTTCATTTTTTTCTGAAATAATTTCCCTTATTTCACCCTTAATTGGGTCAGGCAATGCTTGGGCAGTTATGTATGAGAACACGCCAACAAACATATTCTTGTATTTCTCTTGAAGCGATTCATCAGCTTTCAATTGTGAACCTGAACTAATTCCCAACTTATCCCAAATAATGCCATTTTCTACAATTAGGTAGTTAGCCCAATATTCAGCATTTTTCTCACTATTGTTTCGTGGCTCTTCTTTCGGAGAACTTGATGGTTGGTAATACTTGCTCAAAATTTCGCAAAGACGATTAACCATTGCTTCCTCCTTATCAACTTGACCCCATTTCTCAAAAGCACCAAATCTTCCCCACTTGAAAGTAGTTTGAAGATAAACTTCATTTTTAATGGTCTGCCAATCTGTTTTGTTTGGAGGAGTGTCGGGCTTTATTTTGGCATTATAAACTACTCTTGCATCGGGTAATGTTTTCTTATATACAACCCAACCACCACAATCGCTTAACACTTCACCCATTGGATAGTCCACCTTTGCTGAAGCCTTTTTTGGATAGCTTTTTGGTGCTGAAGACCTAGATTCAAGCATTTTATGGATTATTTCAGCCAACATATTTGCCTGTAGGTATGTATTTTTATCAGATGCGAAACCAATTATTGAACGCTGAATATTTTTACTAGTCTCTTGAGGGTCTTTGCCAATCAAGGGGGCAACGTTTCCATATCCTGAAGAAACGAAGTCACTTATCATACTCTTTCGTAGACCTTCACCCCATTGTGTTTTTGAAACAACGGAATCTATTGACATATATTTAGAAGTAACAGTCATACTATTTCATTTTTTCTACCAAGTCATCAACAAATGACCTAGCTTTTAATATATTTTGTTCTGCTATGTTAAAAGGCTCATTCATCATTTTAACGATTGAGTAATCGTCAACCAATTTTCCTCCGTACATATATTTCTTGCCACGGCATCCGCATGAACTTCCATGTATTTCACCCCCATCTTCAAATGATACACCACCTCCTGATTGGTTAATCCGTGACAAAATTTCACGGTTTGTAAGCATTTTACCCTCAAATTCCCTCTTTTTTGTGTCTTTTACCGCTCCTTTTGTGATAATCACCTCTTCTCCCTCTACTTCAATCAGTTGCCCTGTATCCTTATTAACGGCTTTTATCCCACCATCGGCATGGCTTCTACCTTTGAAATAACCACCCCTTTTACCATCATTTGGATTAACTGATTCTTCGGCAACTACTTTACCACCTTCAGCATATTTTTTGGCTGACAGGAGTGCCCCTAGTTTTGCTTTTTTATCCATGGTGCTTTTCATTTCAAAATCTTGGTCAATAATTCCATCGTCTTGAACCTGACCCCCATCTTCATACCTAATATCGTCAATCAATGGATTGAAGTTCAAGTTTCTTCCATCAGCAAGTTTTACCTGCTTTGAATCAAAAATAGTTACCGCTTGGGTAAATTCAGCAGGATTATCTATGTCAAACGAACTTGAGAACTCTTCAGTATATTCGATTCCATCATAATTATATGCCATCAGGAAATACTTAAAATCCTTTTGAGCATCCCTAGCCATCAATCTCCAAAATGGGGCTCTTTCAGGGTTATTATTAGAATCATAGAAAGTATCAGAAACGTAATCATAGATTTGGCTAGTTATTGCATCAACAAAACTTCTATTTTCATTATTAGTTTCAACACTCTTATACTTATCCCACAAAATTGTTCCAATTATTATGTTCATCCAATCCGCACCCAATCTATTCTTGGCAACGTACTGCTGACCTAGAGCCTTGAATGGGTTTCTTACGTTCAGGAAAACCTCGTAGAGGAAAGGCTTTGCTGATGAATGCCCCCTTTGAGATGAGGTTGTAAAGTTTTCAGAGTATTCTTTATTAAAGGCAAAGTATCCGTATGGTCTACCAACTCCTTTTTCTTTCGTTACATCAAATCTGAAGAACTCGCTTTCTGTCCTAGTACCATGGTAAAGAACCTTTGGCTCAAGGGTAACATAATCAATTATTTTTGAGACTTCTTTATAATGCACCTCAAAGTCTTTCCTTCCGCTAGAAATGAACCTTTTTGCTGCCATTTCCCAATCCCCGAAAAAGTCTTTGAATGACTTTGTCCTTACAAGTACCTGTTGCAAATAGCTTAATTTGGATGGCTCACCTGTTGGGGTTTTAAATGAAAACACGGCATCAATAGTTCCACCTTCAGCGTATTCTTTTCTGATTGATTCAAAATGTGAGTCAATTCCTTCCATTTTTTTGTATTTGGTATAATATTTTGGGTCTTCATAAAGGTGGTCAAGGGCAATCGCACGGGCATATTCAGGGTGGTCGGTGTGTTCCATTTCCTTTTTTACGCCAATCTTCAATTCTGATTTCAAATCATCTGCTTGAAGTCCATGGATTGCAGCAACTTCTGAAAGGCTCATTCCCTTGGCAAGTTTACCAACGGGTAAATTACCACCTTCAGCATATCTAATATCGGGATTTTCAGAATCAAATTTCATATTACTTCCATTTGCAAGTTTGATTTGGTTAGATTCCAAGGCTGCAAATACTTTTGGTTTATGCTTCCAATCATTATGGTCGTATTTCAATTTTTTCTTTTCCGCATTTCCAAACTGCCAATCGTCTAATTCAACATCTTCATAATGACTTTGCTCCAAAAAAACTATTCCATCAAATTTGAGATTCTTCATTTTTAAATAAAGTCTTCTCAAAATCTCTGACCTATCCCTCTGCCATTCATATTCAGCAAAATATCGCCATGTCGCTTCTAATTCATTTGAATTATTCCCAATATATCTCAATAATCCTTCAATTCTAGATGTTTCCCAACGATTGTCTTCCTGACCATCAATTACTAAATAGTCACCTAGTTCTTTGGTCAATATGTTATGGAAATCTTTTAAAAATAATTCATACCCATATCTTGATGGTATCATTAAATTTTTTTCATCGTAGGTCAGTTTGTTATTATTAAAATACAAACTTCTTTTATAATATTCCTCGTAAGTAGTAAAGAGTGGGTTATTGGGTGTAAAGTCTATTGGCTTTCTTATATTCAAGAAATACTCTGTAACCTTTGGAAACCAAAATTTACCTTTTTTACCATAGTATTTTATGTCAGCATTATGTTCATCTACTTGGTCATCTGCATAACCATTTGCAACGTGATATTTATCTACAAAGTAAAAAAAGTATTGGTTTGCAAGTCTATCTTTACCCACAAAACCCAACCTATTAAATCCTGTTTTGAATACATTTCCTTTTTTGGAAGAAGAATTATCCCCTCTAAAAACTACTAAAGGCTCTCCATTCTCATCAACAACTTTTGAGGCATTTTCGGGGTCATTTTCCCAATCGCCAAACCACGCTTTAAATTGAGGTGTTCTAACTAACTCGTATTGTTTGTCAGATAAGTTTGAAGGCTTACCGTTAGGTGCTAGTTTTTTATTTTTTTTGAAAGATTTTCCTTCAACAAGAAGACTGACAGTTGTATTATCAATTACCATTATATTTTGGTAATCTTCTAAATCTGTATCTTTTGTTATTTTAAAACTCTCTAATTTCCCACTTTCAATATCAGAAATAACTGAATCAGCAATACTATTCCCGTACTTTTCAGATATAATTTTTTTCAGAAATTCTTTGTCAGCATCCTTCTGAAATTCGTCAATTTTTTCTTGACTATTCCGTATTAAAATTAATGTTGAATCCGATGGAAATCTGAAAATGTAGGTTTTTTTTGATGACCAAATTTCTGAATATATTGATTTTTGCAATTCAGAAAATCCCTCCAATTTGCCCCCTTTAAAATACCTTATGTCAGGGTTTTTAATGTCACCTGTTGTATTTGCTCCATCGTATTTACCTATTGGGTCAGAATCATAAAATGTCCTGTTGTCAAAACCGCACTTGTGGCAAACATACTTATCGGATATATCGGATTGATTAGTATTCCAATTCCACCCACAATTAACGCAAGTTATTTCTTGACCCAAATCACCACCTTTCTCCATCAAGTCATCGTCCTGAACGTATGCTTTCTTCACTTTGTTTCCCGCCTTCTTTTGCAGGAATTTGTTCACCCTTGCAAATGACCAAGCAGACCTTGAGTTTGGAACGCCACCTGTAATTGTTGGTCTGTGAGAACTAGAATAAGCACCTGACCCTCTTCTGTAAACTGCTTTTAAGGTAGAAAGTGAAACTTTATCTTTTGGGTGCTTTTCGTTGTAGTCCTCAACTTTATTTTTAAGCCCTGTTATTATTTTATCTGTAAAATTTATAGACTTACCTGATGACTTTGATTTAGCACTTTCTTTAGGATTTTTGGTACTACCATATACCCTATCTTTTATAGGGGCAGGTGTTTGAGCAGCACTTTTTTGTCCTGAACGCTTCACAATGTTATAAATTTGGATTAAAAATAAGTATTATCTTTGATACGCAACAATATTTTTCACCCTAAAATCTATCGTATGAGCGGATTTTTTGACATTAAGAACCAAGATTCTTTCCTTGGTGGTCAGAATGTACACAACCTCATTATGATTGGGCTTCTCGCCTATATCGTTATGAAGGTAAAGTAAGAGCCTCCCTGTGGTGGCTAACACCAAGCTAAAGCCCTATATTTCTATATGAAATATGGGGTTTTTAGTTAGTAAGCATCCTTATAGCCCTTATGAAGGTTTTTGATATATCTTCCCAATTAAGACCTGAAACAAAATCATAGGCTTTTTCTATTTTGTTAGTATGGGATATTGTTTGATTATCAATGTTATATTTTATTTGTGCTAATTGCTCTGATATTTCATATAAATCAGACTGAAAACGAACTACATTATCAACCATCGCCACTATAGGGTATAGGGTATTTAGCATATAAGCCCTTTCTCCATTTTTACCTAATTCCCCTAGAGAAGTATGATTAGGGATAAGGGTAGGCAATTTACAAGCCATAGCCTCTGTTACTGATAATTCCCAACCGCCACCTGTAGCCGTAGATAGAAACACATCTGATGAATTATATATTTTATTAATATGTTCTACGGTAGCCCCTTTATTAGCGAACTCTTCTGAAGGGAGTTGAAAATGCTCACCTTCCCTTAATGGGGTTTGTGCTAAAATTGCCCTTAGATTCCAACCCATAGGGTCTTTAGGGTTCATGTGCAAGTAAAGGAACGCATTCTTGTTATACTCTTCCCAATATTCCAAAAATCCGAAAATAGTGGTAGGTATATCCTTTCGGGATTGGTTTCTGTTTATGTTTGTTACTATAAATTTGTCAGCATTTTTCCCAAAA
>Ga0315909_10005621_pt1 | contig 14304 bp, 9 predicted proteins | sample LakEriMetagenome_11_FD_203527 | JGI IMG/M metagenome (GOLD analysis project Ga0315909, IMG submission 203527) | Freshwater fungal communities from buoy surface, Lake Erie, Ohio, United States - Buoy 2 MA125 | ecosystem: Environmental > Aquatic > Freshwater > Lake | place: USA: Lake Erie, Ohio...
CGTAGACAAATGAATGCCATGCAGACATTTCTCTTGAACCGCCTTGCGCTCTAACTTCTGGGTCATTGAAATCTGTGTTGTCTGATCCTACCATCGGTTTTAAAACAGAACCTTCGCTAGAAGGCATTTGCAGCTTACGAACGTAAGCTATTCTTTTCAAAGACAGAGAAGTAGCGTCAGCCAATTCTGTGTCTGTTGGATCTCTCCCTAAATCGTCTTTAAGTTGATTTTCGGTTTTAGACAGGTTTGCGTAGTCTAATTGAACCTGCTCGGGAATGCTTATTATCTGTGACTGCTGTAAAGAAAATCTTTTTAATCCCTGCAGTTGATTGAAAGCGTAAGTTTTAAGTTTAGTGGCTGTAGGGTCATATTTAGGCAGGGTATCTATGAGTATTTTTTTAGCCCTACTTCTGATAATAGGGTTATTAGATCCTCCGTAAGTTTTAACAGCGTTATCGATAACTGGGTTTAAAACTTTAAGAAGCTCGTCGTTAGTTTGTGGGGTTGGAGACTTTTTCCAGTTATCAAACGCTTGAGCGTACTCTGGCTCTATGGCCATAGGAGTAGCCTGCTCAGGAGCCTTAGGTGGCCTGGGACCACCAGTTGGCTGAGTAGGTTCAGTTACTCCTGGCAATTTATAATATCCAGCCATAGTTATTAACCTGTATGGAGTGGAGAGCCTAGCCAAACTGTATCATATAGAGGATTGCTGACTGATGTTATATCTGCGTCTTTGTTTTCAATTTCGCTACGTATATTAGATAGTGTAAAGCTAGTTGTAGCTTGAGAAGCTATTGCGTCTATGCTAAAAGACACCTGGTCAACCATTGCGTATACAGGGTAATCAAAAGCATCTTTATTAAGTCTGTTTTCGCCAGCGGTTTCTACTTTAACCGTAGCTCCTGGAGCTATGTCCAATCTGAATTTTCCAGTTATGCTTCCATTTCTGTGCTTGAGGACCTCATTAGAGTACACGACTTTTGCATAAGCCGTGGCTATCTGCAAATACCCTTCAGCTTTTTCTCTGAGGTTAAAATTTTTAGCTTTGTCTTTAACTTCGGCTACGGCTCTGGCCATGGTGCCTTGCTGCCCGTCAAATCTTTCAGAAGGCAAACCTGCGGACAACCAATCAGGAGCGCGTTGTATTACTATCATCCCTGGAGATTTTTCATGTCGGCTAGATAGGTAAACAGCTGAATTTAACCACTCAAATTCTCTGCCGTTGCCTTCTTCTGGCACTCCGTTGATGGCATTGACTAAACCTGAACCCGTGGACATCGCTACTTTCAAAGCAGCTCCACTAACGAATTTTGGCATAGCCGTAGTAATGTCGTAGCTTACTACTTCTGTGGCGTATACGGTCTTGTACGGCCTGTAATAATTATTCAACACAGGTGCTACCCAAGCTCTGGTTATTCCAGGTATTATTTGAAACATAAAAGAAGCGGCAAAACCTACTAAGTTATCCCAAAACGTAGTGCCGTCGAATGTAACTAAAGTTTTTGACTTTAAAACATTGACTATGTTTTGTCCTATTATCGGTGTAGAGGCTGTTTTTCTAAATTTTATTACTGGATAGTCAGCAGCTCCTGGAGACGCAAACCTAGCAAACGCCGCTAGAGCTGCATTGTTTTTAGCCGACTTAAATATATTGGGAATAAGACTCTGATCTTTTAAAGTCAGTACAGCTAGTTGTTCCATACTTATGGTGTTAGTGCCTGCTATGGCTATAAAATATTTTTTAATATTTTCCCACATGTCTTGGATAATTTCTTCAGCGTTAATTAACTTATCCGCCAAAGTAGTGTGTATACCTATGGCACTTTGGGAGACTTCCCCTGTAGTGCCTGTAGCTGGGAAGTACATGTTAAACGGAGTGCCAGGCTGTAAGTCTGGTGACAGAGCTGTTGAGTTGTTCAAATCTGACAACCAATGCTCCATAGAAATGATGTACTCAAGTCCAGACCCAGACTTTCTGTAACCAGACCCAGACGTATAACCTTCAAATAGTAAAAATGGCTTTCCATTAAACGCATCGTCTTCGTTTATTTGAAGACCTGGAGGCAGGGCTTCATAGCCGTTTGTTATTTGCGCCCAAACTTTGGCTTTGGTTCTGTATACGATTTTGTCAACGATGAAGTGTATGTTTGAAGTAAGAGCTGTGTTGGGCACAGCGCTTCCCAGCGCTATAGCAAAATTTGCCTGAGGTATGGCGTTTCTGCCAAACTGAGCTGAGCCTCTAGTAATGTCTAAAGCAACATCGCCAATACCTGGGACGGTTATTTCCATCCAGGCTCTTACGCTTTTTTGCTTAAAACCTCTAGAACTCACGATTTGATTCTCGCTTCTTCTATTTTGTAGGCTAGCCCTAACACCACAGCAGTAACGCGATCCACCAAATCAGTGCCTCTGTGCCAGTAGTCTTTAAATTTTTTATACTCTGGCAAGTCTCCAGAGAATAAAAAGTCTATGTCTATGTCGGCTAGATTTTTAAGATTAGCCAGCACTACTCCAAGGTCTAAAGCAGGCCTGCTTACGTACTCTACATACCATTCGCCTACTGAGTCACTGCTCAGGTATATATTTGCGTTTAGTTCAGATATGTATTTAACTGGAGGTCTGTACCCGTTAGAGCTTGAGCCGACCTGAGTAAATTGCGTGAAACTACCGTTAGCCAAATTAGTTGCGGTTATCTGTGTGTTGTTTGTTTTGAGGCTATACAGTCCGTAACATACGCCTTTATTGTCATCCGATGACAAGCTGCCAGCTAAAAAAGCTTTTACGTCTTCAGAAGAATCGCCCGAAGCTGTTTGTAAAGTCGATCCTTGCTGAACATAAGTAGAGCTAAGCCTATTTGTTACGTTGGTTATTATCAGCTTTCCGTAACTGCCGTCTACAGTCTTATCGTTAAGACCGAAAACCGTGCTTCGGGAATCGAACTTCAGGCATTCTTTAAATAAGCTAGAGACCTCAGCCGCTCTAAGCAGCTGGTGCAGTCTCCAGTTCTTATAGGCTCTGTCTGGATTCAACCCAAACAAAACACACCAAACTTTTTTTAATTCAAACGGCAGTTTGATAGCTTGAAAGTCTGGAGGCACATACTCTTCTAATGGGTACCCAGCTCCAGGTTTATTGGAACCGTTTTCGTTTAGAAGTAGGGTTCTGATATGGTTTATCATTGTTATGTCCCTGGCATGTAATAGAGCTTCAGGGAAAAGGCCGCAAACATAGCCGCTGGATCCGTGATTGCCACGTTAAAAGAAGCTAGGAAAGTTTTAAACGTTCTAGTCCTGGCTGCTGCGCCTCTAGAAAACGATACCCAAGTAAATGTTATAGGCTTCAAACTGTTAGACACTTTGTTTCTTGAAAAAAAGTCGTATATGGCGTGTACGCCTGACGCGCCGTCACATTCAGGGTTAAGAAATGAAATACCTCCTACATCTAGTTCCGACATCTTGTCGCCAAAGGTATATAGGTAAGTAAAATTACGCAACGTGGTTAAAAATTGAAAATTACTTGATTCATTAACAGTAGTTGAAGTTACGATGCATCTCATTGAATCGTAAGCTTTGCCAGAGGACAGTTCGTCTCCAGCAACGGCTCCTTGAAGCCTAACATAAAATCCACTATCGACGGATTTATACATCACCATAACTGAACCTGGTGTGCTCATAAATACGTCAGGAGTTATGGCCGCTGTTTTCACAGCTTATACCTCTTACGGGTTTTGTGCGGTAAGAACCATCGCGCCAGTAGTCAGTTCCATGGTTCCGCTGAACTGAGTACCGTCTGCGAATCTGACTACTTGAGGTTTAGCCTCGGTAGAACTCTCAGCTTTCTTGTCTTGCGATTTTATAAACTTGTCCATATCCAAAAACCCAGTTTTACGGAAATTCATAATGTTAGTATCTAAACCTTTTACTAACCTCTTGGTTTCGTCGGTCTGGTTGTCTAGGTTTTTGCCCTCAAACATTTCTTGAATTTGAGCTTGGTTGAATCCAAGCTTGGTTAAAGTGTCCAGAGAGGCTGTGGTTTTTGCCACAGCTGCTTTCACACCAGGACCAGCTTCTGAAATTCTCTTTACGTCTGTGTCTGATAAGGTCTTGCTTGGATCCAGTTGTTTTAGCAGTTTGTTTAGCTGGTTGCCTGGATCTGCAACTATTTCTTTTAGCCTGCCTATTCTTTCCTCTTCTTTTTTCATTTCTTCTGGCGTCATAACCTGAAGACCGTATCTAGTAGCTTCACCAAGCTCCATACCTAAGTTACGAGCTACGTCTTTTATCATTTCAGACGCGGCTCCTGAAGAATCTCCCATAACGTCGGCTACAGTAAAAGTGCCGCCGCTAGCTTCAGCTATTCTTGTAGCCCTGCTGAACATGTCTAATGACTGTTTGTCTAAATCTTTTTGTTTTGAAAGAAGCTTTCTGGCTTCGGCTTGCTGGTTGGCAGTCAGATTGCTCTTGAAGTCGCCCATTACACTTTCGACAGCATAACCCCGCGACTGAGCATGCCTGGCTATCTTTGCTTTGACAGCGCCTAGTTTTTTAAGAGCTGCTTCTTTAGCTTTAGGATCATTACCTGCTGCTGCCAGCTCAGCTCTGGCGTCCTGTAGTTCTTTTGTGATGCCTAGTCTGTCCAAGTCTGCGATGTCAGCAGCTGATGCACCGACGTTCTTCAAAATGTCTTTGTATTCTATTTTCCCGTCTTTAGCCAAAGTCATTAAGCCTTTTTCTACTTCATCTCGGCTCTTTCCTAGATTTAGCGCCTCTCTTCTAATAGCGTCTACACCAGCTACCCTGCCAGCAGCGGCTAATCCAGCTGCCGTGGTGCCAGCGTCCATACCTTCAGACATTTTACCTACGTCTGTCAGACCTCTAGTGATGTAGTCAGCCGTTTCTTTGCCCATCATGCTGAGCATGCCTACATCACTTTGTAGAGCCTCGGCCATAGACATGGCCAAGCTGCCTGCTTGCTTAGCGGTACCGCTAATAGCAGCAGAAGTCATAGAACCGATTGTGCCTCTATCAAAATCTGTTTTTGCTTGACCAAGCCCCATCAGACGCATGCCGCTGGAAGCGTGTACACCAAGTGAAGTAATGCGGTCAGTTCTGAGGGTATTTAGTTTGCTTATAATATCTTTTTCGCTGAGTGGTTTTCCGTCTTTATCACGCATAATAGTATCAAGCTGACCTGGTGTTAACCCGTACGCTGTCTCTATCTCTCGCATTTCAGCAGCTAAATTTTTATTTCCTTTTAAGTACGCAGTAATTTTACCTTCGTCTTGAGCCACTGCTCTTTTGTTGAGCATTTTTGCTGATTCTAGATCTCCTCTTATGCCAGCAGCCTCTGCCATCTCTAGATCGGCAGTGCCAACGCCTCCCAGCATCTGGAACAAGGCGTCTTCAATGGTCGTGTCTTTATTAGCACCCAAAAGAACATCGGCAAACCTTTGCATAGGTGTGCCTCTGTTAAGCTTGGCGAAAGCGCTCTGTTGTCTTGAGTCAGCTTCAGCCTGTGCTCTATTTCTAGCCGCTTGAGCCCTATTCTCCGTGTTAACTAAAGCAAGTACTTCGTTGCCTTTGCCTTTGGCCCTCTCACCGAACGACCCTGCGCCCTTAGAGACAGCAAGCCTAATCTGGTTTTCGTCAATTCCTGGGAACTTGTCTTTTATTTTCTTAACCAAGAACTCGTAGTTTCCTGTAGAAAACTGACCAGCCTCATCGCCAGTCATGTTCATAAGGCCTTCTGTGATGACCTTACGCATGTCTCCAGCTTGATTTATATTCAACCCAAACTCAGTAACCATGTTTGGCACAAAGCTAGACGCGATCATGCCTTCAGCTTCAGCTACTTGTCCAGCTTCGGACATGGCAGCCAAGCCTGGAGTTCTGAACATCACGGCTTGATTGGCGTTTCTTTGAGACGTCATAGTGAAGAAATCGGCAGCTCTTATGCCGTTCCTGTTCAACATAGCGCCGATCTCTTCTGGGCGCATGTGCTTGGCTGTGCCAGCTTTTACTTGCTCGATGTAATCAGCTACTTCTTTATGCTTATTGGGGTCTATTACGCCTGCTTCTGACATTCTTATCAAAGCAGCATAAGAGTTTGCAAAAGGACTGTTCAGCCCAGCAGCCTGAGCTTCTCGGCTAAAAGCCAAGGCTTTTTCCTTATCCATAAGGTTAAAGCCAGTAGCACCTCCGAAGTTGGTCGCATACGCCTGCGCGAAAGCAGCTGAGTTAGTTGCAATTCCAGTAGCAAATGCTCTGTTTAGTCCATACCTGTCCCCAGCCTGCCCAGCCATGCCGATGTTTGCCATCATGGCGTCTAGACCCATGCCAGTCATCTTCGACATATTGGCAGCATTTCGTACCATGCGCTCTACATCAGCGGGGTTCATGCTGCTTAAATTGTTTTGGGTAATAGCCTGCAGGGCATTGAAAAGTTCTGCCATAGGCGCGTCTGAGCGCCCGTTCTCACCAAATATGTCTTTCATGGCGGCTACTGCGCCAGACATGGCTTTGATTTTGTCTGTAATTCTGTTGGCTTCAAACTGCTGTACTTTGTCGTTAAAGTCTGGCGCTTCAACAAGATCCTGCATTGTTCTTTCTAGCTCGCCTGGTCCTGCTGGACCTACGCGTCTATTCAGCTGGTCTTGAGCGATTTGTCTAATAGACCTAGGAGCAGACCCTAGTATGCCTCTACGCGCCATCTCGTCAAACATAGAGCCAGCCTGTCCAGCTGTAACTCCACGCATTTCGCCTATGTCTCTTCCTTCAGCGAACAAGTTATTAAATACTTGTTCTGTTATTGTCTTTACAGTATCTCCGCGCATACCCACGGTGCCAGTGACAGGATCTGACACGTATCTTGAGCCAGCCGCCATTCTCTGAGCCATTACCGCCGCCGACCCTCTTGAGCCGTGCATGCGGTCAACAAAGTCTGGTGCTATCTGTGTAAGCATTGGCATAAACATGGCCATGTCGCCAGCCATTGTCTGAGCAGCCATTTGCTCACGCATACCGAAAGGAGTGCCCGCTAGGTTGGCGAAACCCCTAAACATTTGTTCGTATGTTTTTTGATCCAGAGCCGAGCCTCTGGCCATGGCTTGTTGCTGCATATCAAAAGCAGCGCGCTGCCTGAACTGATCGTATAGATTCATCTGGGGCATAAACTGGCCAAATTGCCCCATGTTACTGCCAAAAATATTAGGCAGTATGCTCTGCATTAGCCCGTTGACTAACATGGCAGAACCGCCAGACAGACCTAATGCCTGGGCTACATTAAAAGTCTGGGCTGGTGTGATCGGGGAACCTGAAAATACGGTCCCTGGTCCACCAAACATTTGTTGAATGTTATTCACCTTTCCAAATCCCCAGACGTTTTTGTCTTGCTTCTTCTACCTCTGCCTCTACTTTCTTTCTGAACTCTGGGTCGTTCCAATCGCCAAATTCTTCTTTATAAGCGTCTATCAGCTCTCTATATGCATCATAATTCTTTCTAGGTTTCGTGTCTCTAGCAAGCCAAGGCTGCGATAGCTCGTCTATCACGTCAGCCATTTGGTCAAAACTGGAATAAGCAGACTTTACTAGCTCTAAATGGGGACTGCTGCAAATAGCTGAAGTTTTAAGCAACCTGAGTTTTAACAACTCAATCTGCTTAGTGTCTTGATACGCTCTAGCTATCCACAGCAGCCTTAATTTCCAACGGCGATCAAGTAGAGCGGCTTTTGAGAAGTCAAAACCGTCTGCTGCCATCCTTACAAGTAAGGATGCTACTTGGTCGCCTTCCAAAAATCCTTTGATTCTGCCATAGCCTGCAGTTTTTCACACAACGAATTAAACTCTGTGTAAAGATGCGTAATTGTGTTACGCATGGCTTCTGTAGGCATAATTTGACTAACTAAATCATCGAATAGCGCAAACAACTTGGTGTTAGGTTTCTTGTATGAAGCCTCATCTACATCGATGTCATTAATCGGCGGAATTTCTATTATGTTGTCAGTACTTTCAATTTTTTCTATACCCATAACAGCTCTATAGGCCATAAGCGTACGCCAGTAAAAACTGGTATCGCTAAGTATTTTGGATTGCAGGTCGTTTTGGGCGTCAACAATCAACTGTTTATAAGCCGTATCTGACTCTGCTGTGGTAAGAGCGCGAAAAGTTATGTTTAACCTTCCACCAAACACAGAATAGACTTTCTTAAAGCGTATACCTCCAAGTATCGACTGGACGAAGTCTAGTTTGTCCTCATCAGACACTTCTGTAAGTTCTGTCTTTGTAGTGTCCCATCCGCAGTGGGGACACATAACTGGCCCAGGTGACACCAGACCAGAACCAACACCTTCGGCTATGGGCGCAGCCGTAGCTGTTTCTGAAGTTTTTTGTTCTTCTGGTTTTTTGGTAGAAGCAGGCAACAAGTCATCAATGATTTCTGGTTCTTTAAATATTTTTGGATCTAAAGGTGGATCAACATAAGCAGGTTTGTTGACTTGTTCTTTTTTCCTTTCTTCAACAGCTTCTTTGATAAAACCAACGATTTCCTTTTTCTTGTCGTCTGGTAGTTGACTGAAGTCAACAGGCTCTGGGATATGCAAAGGCTTATCAACCTTTGGCATTTCAACCTTAGACGTTTCCTTTACAACGTTGTGAATCTTTTCAGCAATATTAGCTGGAAGATTCTCAGGGTTGTCTACAATACCCAACTGTTTTAGCCCTTCTCGTTCTACTTCTGTAAGGACGGTGCCTGGGCGCATCATGCCAGGCAACCCAGCATTTGACGGTATGGTAGGCTTTGCTGGAGCTGGAGGAGCAGGCAGCTTTCTAAACGAATCTAACTTTCTGACAGGCTTATCCATGACAGTCCTTTCTTAGACTTGTACGGTGGCTACGGCTTCAGGGCATTCGATAAACCTTTGATCAACAATAGTTATTTGTTGAGAAACAATAACTATTGGTTCTTCTTTAACTTCTGGAGGAGGTACTACGATTTCATTTCCGTCTTTGTCGTAGTAGGTTACTTGTTGAGCTTGCTCAGTCATTACTGTCCCTTTCAAGCTATGACAGGATAGTTGCCATCAGCGGTTACAGCCTCTGGCAGTTCAGCCAGCGATGCCTGTTCATAATCTGGGCCTGCTGGTATCGGCCCCAGACCATTATTACCTTTAACATACAGACTGGTGTTAATTTTTCTATAGCTCTGCCCAGTCCAAGCGTCTTCTCCTGGAAATGGATATGTTTTGTTTTCGTTTGCTTGTACTGGTTTTTCAACCCAAACGTTAGTGGACTGATTGTTCATCCTAGCCCGTTGAGCCCAACGGCTTTCATAAAGCATAAAGTCAGATACTCTGCTTTGCGCAGTGCTTCTGAACGAAAATCCCATAGTTTTAATTACAGTGTCGTTTCCTACACGCTGTTTAGCGTACAGATAGTCAGTGAATACGCTTTTATATACTTTTGTACCTTCCTTGCTTGTTTCTTTGTTTTTCTCTTTGATGTCTTCATACACCTTCCCGATAATTTTTTTACCTTCTTCGTTTATGTTTGGCACCAACCCTTCAGAAAATTCAGCAATTATATTACCATTCGCTATAATCACATCCCTGTTAAAAACGGATCCACCGCCAAATACTGAGTAGTCAGAACTCAAAGAAACAAACCGACCAGAAATTATTGTTTGTGCTTTTGTAAATACGTTAGAAGCCGTTACATCACCTGGCTGTCCGAAATAGGTTACAGTTGAATTAGTAACGTAATTCATCAGCTCTCTTGAGCTGGTGGTTATGGTGCCTTTGCCTTTTGCTGCGTCTAGAACTATTGAGCCGTAGTCCGAGCCTGCACCTGAGCGCAAATACAAGTCGCTACCCATGCAAGAAACCATGGATGACGATTTTATGATTACTCCGTTAGATATTACTTCAGATCCTGTCTTGCTGTAGTCTTGGTCTGGCTGTCGGCTCTTGCTTTCTAGAAGCAAAGCTCCAGTTCCAGAATTGCCAGCCAGTATTTGAGCATGCCTTTCTGCTTTGATCCTCACATCTTCATTAGTCGCGGATATTTCTACGTTACCGTTGGCTTTCAGTATGGCATCTCTACCAGCCAGGCTAATGAGGCTTCTGCCTGGACGCAGCACTACGTCTCCTGGGCAGCTTATTTCTATGCTGCCGCCTCCCATTCTTATTTCTTCGCCAGCAGGCCCAGATATTACGACAGTCCCGTCTCGAAGAATACCTACCATGCTCAAAGTATGGTGGTAGTTAGCTTGCTCTCTGTGATCTACGGTTAAAGGTGTAGCCTGAGGCTTTGTTAGGTATTGGGAAGAAGAAAGTTCGTTGTATCCCTGTGGTAATTCTTTCAAAGAACCAGGAAGAGTGGTCCAGTCTCTTGTGTGATAGTGGAAAGGATGCTCAGACCGCCACCTAACGCCGTAAGCAAGCTCATCGTCGGCTACAGAGGCCATGTGAGGGCCGACCAGCGTGGTAGCACCTGCTGGTCCTTCTTTTATTTTTTGATTTGATTCTGAAGAGCCAGCTGTGTAACCAGCTGGCGAATACCCGTCTTCTCTGTTGTCGCCTGTTTTGTCTTCTGGAAGTCGTATCTGTACAGGGCTTACAAACGGAGGCACGTGCGCGAATAGCAGTCCCTGAGCAGATACCATGTGGTAATTGCCGTCCATAGCCAAATGTTCTTCCCACACAGTTAGTGGGTTAGCTGGATTTGGCAAAGAGTAGGCAGTACCTGTAGTTATTTGTGGAGGTATTACAAGCTGCTGTTTAAAGCCTTGACCCAAGAATCCGTCAAATCTTTTAAGTCTATGAAACGGTATCTGTCCCTGGACCAGCAGATCAGTAGTAGCAAACTCAGACTGAGTCAGCTGTACTATGGTCGAGTCTCTGTTTAGGGACAGTTTTCCTGGAGTGAGTCCTCCAAGAGACTCCCACAGATAAGGGCTATACCCTGTTATTACAGACAACTCGTCTTCATCGTCTAAAGAGTATAAATCCATAGCTGCAGATCTGATCTGCAAATTATGGCCGTGCATTCTTACAAGCTGGTCATGCCAGAAAGCCCAAAACCCAGCGTTTTCATCTGCACGCATGAAGGCCATGAAAGGATCGGAAAAGAATCCGACGCCCGTCTCGGCCATCTTGCCCCATTCGCCTATAGCAGTTTCATCTATAGGCGATCCGCGAGAAAACCTAAGCAGCTGAGGCAAACGTTGAGAATAGTGTTTAAGAAAACCGTCAACGCCTAAAGTGTTAACGGCGGCTTGGCTTATGTAGTCGTGTACGTCTTTTTCTATTCCTAAGGAATAACCATTAAAAGAACCCAGAATTACGCCAGAACTGCTTGAAGTGTTTAGTATGGCGTACACTCTGGTGCCTGGAGCCATTGCGCCTATGGTGCGCACACCAACTATGGCAGCAGAGGTTTCTGCAAGAAGCTCGCAGGCCACATAGCCAGAATCGTCTATTTGAACGTTGTACCAGCCGTAAACCGACAGGCTGTCTATTACGGTTCCAGTTACAAGTCTTAAATTGCTATTTGTAGTCTGTAGATTAGACGACAACGTCCCGAAGCTGTCGCTCTTCGGGACGTTGTAATCTGTGTACCCTACTGAAGCTACTTTAGTTTCTAGATGTCTGATTCTTTCCTGCATCGACTGCAGATAAGCTACCAGATTGAAACTAGTACCCCCAGTTTTTGCTACTGCCATCACACCCTCATCGGGTTAGTTCGACCTCGACACCTGACCGCACATGCACTGAACATTCTCGTTGATGAGCATGTCCTGAGCTGCAACGGAGTAGCCTACAGAAGTTGCCACTACGGCGTCAGCGATAATTTCAATATTAGCGCCAACAGCCCCACCAGCGTCCTTCCAGTTACAGGCCGAAGAGCCCATAGTGAACTTGAGGCGGTGAGAAGCTGCGTCACCTTGGCACACGTTACCAAGACGCTGCAGCAGCTCCAAGGCCACAACCTTAGGACCAACGATTCTACCGAAGCCGATAGAGCCGTTGGTGCGGCCAACCACATAGTACCTGTTGGAGCTACCAACTTCAAATACCTGGTTGACCTGCTGGTTATAGTTCACAGTCAGGTTCTGGACTAGAGAACCTGCTGCGTTTCCTCCCATGTCCCCAAGCTGGAGCTTGGACCTGTCTGCCGCGAAAGCGCCAGCAAAGGGAGAATCTTCGCGACCAAATACATCAGCCATCGATATAACCTCCTCAGGTTATCAGATCACAAGCTTAAGCTCGATGTTGTTGAGAGGATAGGGGATAGACAAGTCAGCTTCGATCACAACGCGATCCTTGTACAGAGCGTGCTGACGGATCTGGATTACAGTACCGTCGATTAGCTGAGGACCAGTTCGGGTTGTGCCGTTTGACTTGAGGACCAAAGTCACTGTTTCAAACAGGGACTTCAGGATTATGAGCATATCGTCGGTCACGTTGGAACGACCGATGTATGGCTCGTATACGTTCTTGTACTGGTAGGAGATGGAGTCCACGTTAACGCGGACCATTTCCTCACGGCTGTTAAGGTCGGTTGGATCGCTGGTTACAGCGTGACGGTTGAAGATGTTACCGTCAACATCCTTGTGGATGATCCAGCCGCCAGACTCAGCGATTTGGTTTAGCTGGCTGCCGTTAAGACCGCTGATCAAAGCGCCAGTGTCGTCTATACCAGACAAGGTGACGTGGGTCAGACCTTGCTGAGGAAGGACACCAGAACGAAGACCAGCAACAGCGGCTGCTGCGAAGTAGCCTGGGAACACTGCGCCGTCCAGACCAACGGTGCTGTTGGCTACTACGACGATACGGCGGTCCTTGTGCTGAGCTACCTGAGCCTTGGCCTCTAGAACCTTGTCAGCACGGTTCAAGGTGCGCCAGATTTCCACACGCTGGGCCACGGTGATGGCAGCGGTGTGGCCAGTGGCCAACCTTACTGAACCTTCAGACAGCACTTCGTCAATGACGAACTCGCTGTAGGTCTCGTTGCCGAAACCGTCAGTGCTGAACAGGAAGCGAGCCTTGTCGCCTGCGCGTACACCGTTGGTGACGAACTTGGCGTTGTTAGCTGGTACGAACAGCAAGGTGTACTGAGTGCCAGAGGTGGTTGGGTCGTCAGACAGCTTGGCCAGAACAACTCCGTCATCAGAGCTGGTGGCTGGGCTTACTACGGCCTTCTGGTCAGGTACGTCGATGCTGAACACGCCAGCCTTGTAGTTGCCAACTTCTGGGGAGGACTCTGAAAGAATCAGAGACTTCCAAGCAGCCAACACAGTGCCGTTGGTGGTCAGAGGTACTAGGTTGTAGATCTGGGTCTGGCCGTCCAGAATTTCCAGAACGTCCAACCAGCTGTCTACGTCGTTAGGATCGGCAACAGCTGAGAAGTACACAGGCTGGTCGTTGGCGTTGACCAGAGCTTCGTAGACGCCCCAGTATAGGGGGTTGTCTGGGCTGGCCTGACCGAGCAGGGTGCCGATTTCAGAAATGTTGGCCACGCTCTCAAAGGCGTTGACGTAGTCAGCCAACCAAGCGCGATACTCTACGAAGAGAGTGCCGCCCTTCAGAGGAAGAGGCTGGGGAACGCCGCTGTCAGTCCAGCTATCGTCGTACAGAAGGATGCCAGACTGTACGGTGATCTCGGTGTCTGAAGTTGTATAAGCTACGTTTGGAACGTCAGCGTCTAGATTCTTTTCAATCTGCAAGTTCTTGCGGATTGAAAGTTTCAGGTCGAGATCGGTAGCGGCAGCCAAAGCTTCTGGAAGGTCGTCAGCCAGGATTAGCGTCTTGACAGCGCCAGTCGAAGCAGCTGTAGCAGTGATGTAGTATTTGTCGCCCTTGCACAGAGCGGTCTGGTTGAGCGAAATGGTTACGCCGTAATTGCCTACAGGGAAAGCAGTGCTAGCTGCTGAAATCACTGTAGGACCGCTGAGGTCATAACCAGTTGTGGTGGTCACAGTTACTTCAGGGGAAGCAGCGTAAGCGCCGCCCTTGGTAACTTCCACGATATAAGTGGTTGTGGAAGTGCCGCTATAGGTACCAGCGGCTGTAGCCGTTGGAGCGGTGAAAGCCTGGTTAACTACAACACGCCACTTCTGGCCTACAACCAAGTCATCTGGGCTGATGCCTTCTTCTTCAGCGATAGATGAAGCAGAGGTAGCGGCTCCACCAGTCAGTTCGCTAAAGGTTACTCTCAGACCCCTTGTACCAATCGAAGTAGCAACGCCTTTTGCTGAAGGCGTAATGCTGGCTTGGTTGTCTCTGCCAGAGGCGCTAGTCACGCGCAATCT
>Ga0315909_10005623_pt1 | contig 14296 bp, 12 predicted proteins | sample LakEriMetagenome_11_FD_203527 | JGI IMG/M metagenome (GOLD analysis project Ga0315909, IMG submission 203527) | Freshwater fungal communities from buoy surface, Lake Erie, Ohio, United States - Buoy 2 MA125 | ecosystem: Environmental > Aquatic > Freshwater > Lake | place: USA: Lake Erie, Ohio...
TAATACCAGCCTGATAAATTCAGTCGTATCCTGCGAAAAGGCTCTGCCGTGCAGGTAGGGCCTTTTTTCTTTTATGGCGGCCAAACATGAAGTTCATTGACGAAGCAAAAATCGAGGTTGTAGCCGGCGACGGCGGCAACGGTGTTGCATCGTTTTGCCGAGAAAAATTTCGTCCCTTTGGCGGGCCAGACGGTGGGGACGGCGGTAAAGGCGGAAGCATTTTCGCTATCGCTGATCGAAACATTAACACCCTAGTTGACTACCGTTTTGCAAAGCTTCACCGAGCAAAGCATGGTGAGAACGGCCGAGGCGCAGATTGTTACGGTAAGGGTGCTGACGATATTTATTTGCGCATGCCTGTAGGTACCCTGGTGATTGACCATAATGATGGCGCAATCATTGCTGATCTGACCGAGCATGGTCAAATTGCGCTGCTTGCAAAAGGTGGCGAGGGTGGCTGGGGCAATATTCATTTTAAAACCTCAACCAACCGAGCGCCGCGCCAAAAAAGTGATGGCAAAGAAGGCGAGCGACGCGATTTAAAACTTGAATTGAAAGTGTTGGCTGACGTGGGTCTGCTGGGTATGCCCAATGCGGGAAAATCCACATTCATTGCTGCAGTATCGAATGCTCGTCCAAAAATTGCGGACTATCCGTTTACTACCTTGCATCCCAATTTAGGTGTGGTGCGCGTTAGTCACGAAAAAAGTTTTGTCATCGCAGACATTCCAGGATTAATCGAGGGTGCAGCTGATGGCGCTGGGTTAGGAGTGCAATTTTTACGTCACTTACAACGCACGCGATTGCTATTGCATATCGTCGATCTTGCACCGTTTGATGACAACATCAATCCGGCCAAAGAAGCGAAAGCCATCGTTAAAGAATTAAAAAAATACGATCAAACGTTATTTGATAAGCCACGCTGGTTGGTGCTCAATAAACTTGATATGGTGCCTGCTGATGAGCGCGCACAGCGAGTTAAAAAATTCGTCAAAGATTTCGGCTGGAAAGGCCCTGTTTTTCAGATCTCCGGACTTACACGCGAAGGTTGCGAAGAATTAGTCGTTGAAATATACGAGTATTTGGCCGCTCAGAGATATCAAGAACAGCGAGAGCAATCCGGTGTTGCAGAACTGGCGATGGACGTCGCCTCAGTGGATGCAGATGATCCGCGTTTTAAGCTCGTCGATTAATTAGCTTTTTACAGCTACCAACTAATCGGCTATGGCTCTATCGATTCAAACCCTTATCCCGCAAGCCCAACGACTTATTGTTAAAGTTGGTTCATCACTCGTCACCAATGAGGGCAAAGGCCTTGATCACGCGGCAATTGGTAAATGGGCCGATCAGATTGCTCACCTGCGCACGCTAGGAAAACAAGTCGTACTCGTTAGCTCAGGTGCAATTGCAGAAGGAATGCAGCGCTTAGGATTTGATAAGCGACCCACAGGCATACACGAGCTTCAGGCATGTGCTGCGGTTGGGCAGATGGGCCTTGCACAAATTTATGAGTCTAGTTTTGGGCGTCATGGATTGCGCACAGCTCAGGTACTGTTAACACATGCTGATCTGGCGGATCGCGAGCGTTATCTGAATGCTCGCTCTACACTTTTTACGCTACTCGATTTCGGCGTGGTACCTGTCATTAACGAAAACGATACTGTCGTCACTGATGAAATTAAATTTGGTGACAATGACACTCTCGGGGCTTTAGTTGCAAATCTAATTGAGGCAGATGCACTGATCATATTGACGGATCAGCGTGGTTTATTTACCGCTGATCCGCGAAAAGATTCAAATGCGCAGTTTGTTCATGAAGCCAAAGCAGGCGATCCCGCATTGGAGAGCATGGCCGGTGGCGCTGGAACAGGCATAGGCAGCGGCGGCATGCTAACGAAGATACTAGCAGCCAAGCGTGCTGCAAGTTCAGGTGCAAGCACTATTATTGCCTGGGGTAGGGAGGATCAGGTGCTGGTACGACTCGCGCAGGGTGAAGCCATAGGTACGCAACTGACCGCGGAGACAGCGCGTCTGACGGCCAAAAAGCAATGGATGGCAGATCATTTACAAACGGCAGGTAAAGTAGTGCTCGACGCAGGCGCAGTACAAAAACTTACGGCTGATGGTAAATCACTCTTGCCGGTCGGCGTGATTGACGTTAGCGGTGAATTTGGTCGAGGTGATGTTATTACGTGTGTTGACCAAGCGGGACTATCGATTGCGCGCGGCATTTCTAACTATGCCAGCACCGAAGTTAGGCGAATCATGCGCAAGCCATCGTCAGAGATTGTGGCAATTCTCGGTTATGTAGAAGAAGTGGAGCTTATCCATCGTGATAATTTAGTGCTTATTTGATGCCGCGCTGTAGCAGCACAATATCTAGGCCGTGCTCAAAATTATCTAAGAGTTTTTTTCTTGCGCAGTCTTTCAGTGATTGCTTCTGCTTTGCCTGCAACAACGCCGCTTTCACAAAAATAATCTTTTGCCAGCGCGGCGTGATACCGATTGGACCCATGATCAAAGATAGGCTCCCATGTATCGCGCCGAGCGGGTGACCAAGAACCGTTTAACTGACCGATGGCATACAGTTTTTTCTCTCCGGAGCTACAACGTATACCTTCGTAGCTAATATTTTTTGCGCCGCTAGGACTGGTAATAATAAGTGAAAAACGTACTACGCCATCATCAGTCACAGTGACAGATTTTGCATCGATGGCAAAGTCCATAGAGGTGGTGGGACTGACATAAAAAGGTAGCAGATTATTTTTTGTGACCGGGCTCGGAAGAACTACAGGACTTTCAGCTTTGGTTGGGTTTTTGTCTGCGTCGTCAGCTTGTGCCAATACGCTAAAGGAAAACAGTAGTGCCGCGTTTAATACGCAAAAATACAGAACAGAGTTCAGGCGCGGCATCATTTTGATTCGGGTTCAATTAGGATTTGAGTTGGCATGGCTTCATGTTCACTTTTTGGCAGCATCAGATCACGATGTCGACGTTGTACTGGGTTTTGAGGGCGGGCCAGGAAACGTGAAAGTTCTTGTAAAGCTCTCATGTAAACATCGCGCTTAAATTCGATGACTACATCCATAGGAACCCAATAGTCGTGCCAGCGCCAGGCATCAAATTCAGGATGTTCCGAGTTGCGTAGATTGACGTCACAATCGCGACCTATCATTCGCAACAGAAACCATATTTGTTTTTGGCCTCGGTAGTGGCCACGGATTTCGCGTTTAATAAAATGATCAGGCACCTCGTAGCGCAACCAGTCACGGGTTCTGCCGACAATTTTTACGTGCTCGGAGCGAAGACCTACTTCTTCTTGTAGTTCGCGATACATAGCTTGCTCCGGCGTTTCGCCGTGCTTGATACCGCCTTGTGGAAATTGCCACGAATGTTCACGCACCCGCTTACCCCACCAGACTTCATTTTGATGGTTCAGCAGTATGATGCCGACGTTCGGGCGGAAGCCTTCACGGTCCAGCATGTCTCACCTCGATTTTTCTGCGGTTTGCGCCAAATCGCACAAAAAGCGACGATGGAAAGTGGCCCAGCCTATCCTTCCAGCGTGTGGGTGGTGCGATTCGCCATGGCGTCAACCAGCGAATACTTTAAAATTGATCTGATTATAACCCCCTCTTTTTAAAAGATTTCATCTTCATGCGCGCTACTCGATTTTTTATTTCTACCCTCAAAGAAGCCCCTTCCGATGCGGAGATCGTCAGTCACAAGCTCATGATTCGTGCCGGAATGATTAAACGCCTGGGTTCGGGCATATACAACTACATGCCCATGGGTTTGCGAGTCATACGCAAAGTTGAACACATCGTGCGCGAAGAAATGAATCGTGCAGGCGGTGTCGAATTACTAATGCCCTTGGTGCAGCCAGCTGAATTATGGGAAGAAACCGGCCGCTGGGACAAAATGGGCCCGGAGCTGTTGCGCGTAAAAGATAGGCACGGCCGCGACTTCGCCATACAGCCTACTTCTGAGGAGGTGGTTACAGATATCGCTCGCAGCGAGATCAAGTCGTATCGCCAATTACCTATAAATTTTTATCACATACAAACAAAATTTCGGGATGAGCGCCGTCCTCGGTTTGGACTTATGCGCGGCCGTGAATTCACCATGAAGGATGCGTATTCATTTGACCGCGATATAGAGGGACTAAAAAAATCATATCAAGCCATGGTCGAGGCCTACACCCGCATTTTTGACCGATTTGGTTTGAACTTTCGTGCGGTGGCTGCAGACAACGGCGCTATCGGTGGTTCTGGGTCGCAGGAATTTCATGTGATTGCAGACACGGGTGAAGACGCCTTGGTGTATTGCCCTCAATCCGAGTATGCAGCCAATATCGAGGCCGCTGAAGCACTCGCACCTGCGCATACAAGAAATACTCCCACGCTGCCACTGACAAAAGCTGCAACCCCTGGCAAATCACGTTGTGAAGAAGTTGCGCAATTTTTAGGATTGCCATTAACTGACACTGTGAAATCCATCGTATTGTCAGTCGAACGTGACGAAGGAGCGCGTGAGATATGGCTGCTGTTGGTTCGCGGGGATCATGAGCTCAATGAGGTCAAAGCAGCCAAGCTGCCAGATATCGGGCCATACAGATTTGCGAGTGACACGGAGATTTTGGAGCATTTCGGAAGCAAGCCTGGTTATCTAGGCCCTATCAATCCTATCAAGCCCGTCAAAATTGTAGCTGACCGTACGGTTGCGCTTATGAGTGATTTTATATGCGGAGCCAACGAAGAGAATTTTCACTATACCGGTGCCAATTGGGGGCGTGATTTGCCTGAGCCTTTGGTTGCCGATATTCGAAATGTCGTTGCGGGAGACCCCTCGCCCGATGGTAAGGGCATACTTGAAATACAACGCGGTATAGAAGTGGGCCACGTTTTTCAGCTAGGCACCCGCTATTCAGAAGATATGAAGGCAACGTATCTTGATGAGCACGGCAAACCTCAGCTAATGCAAATGGGATGCTATGGCATTGGTATTACACGTATCTTGGGTGCTGCGATAGAGCAGAATTTCGATGCAAAGGGCATCATTTGGCCACTCTCTATCGCTCCTTTCGAGGTCGTGCTGTGCCCGCTTGGCTACGACCGCAGTGAGTTGGTTCGAGAGGCCACAGAAAGCCTTTACGCCCTATTGATGGAAGCAGGCATAGACGTGATCCTAGATGATAGGGGTGAGCGCCCGGGAGCCATGTTTGCTGACTGGGAGTTAATTGGTGTGCCGCACAGGGTGGTGATAGGCGAGCGCAGCTTGAAAGATGATTTGCTGGAGTATCAAGGGCGGCGCGATGAAGCTGCAACTTCTGTGGCGCGTACAGATATTCTTTCTTTCCTTCGGGCTAATCTGAGCTGAGCAGATTTTTGTCATGACGACGCAATCGCTGACGCTATTTGTAAACATAGTGATGTCGTTTTGTGTTGTGTTGATGAGCACTCCGCAAAATGCGCTTGCGGGCAATCAGCGTGAAGAAGTTTTAGCGGATGCTGTGCGACTAGCCCTGGTCAGATCCATTACAGATGCCCGTCCGCCGAACTTACATTTTACGAACGAAAGTGATCGTATCGAATGGCAGAAATGGTTTGATGTCATGTCGAGGCGCTTACATAGCCGCATGCCTGACACCATGGTGCGTCATGAATTTTTACAAACGCTTTGGTATGAAGCGCGCCGTGCTGGCTTAGAGCCATCGCTTATCTTAGGACTCATACAGGTAGAGTCGGGTTTTCGTAAATATGCAATTTCGAGTTCGGGCGCGCGGGGCTATATGCAGGTTATGCCCTTTTGGACGCGCGTCATCGGCGATAGCCGACCGTCCGGCCTGTTCCATCTACAATCTAATCTACGCTATGGTTGCAGCATACTGAGGATGTATATAGATATGGAGCGTGGCGACCTGTTTCTGGCTTTGGGCCGATACAATGGCAGCCGCGGCAGACAAGAATACCCAAATGCGGTCCGAGCAGCTTGGAGGCGCTGGGAGCACAACTGAACTATATGAAAGCGAGAACCTCTATGAAGAAACTGCTAGGCATCCTATTAGTACTGTTATTTGTACCTCTTGCAATGGCCAATCTGACAGAAAGTAAAGGAGCAGCGAATGCTAGTGATCCCGATTTTGCAGCGGGTAAAAAAGCTATTGAACGAAAAGATTGGAAGTCCGCGGTCGTCTCGCTTACTAAATCGGTAAAGCAAACACCAGATAATGCAGATACCCATACTTATCTTGGATATTCCTATCGCCATCTGGGTGATCTTGATAATTCATTCTCGCATTACAAAGAAGCTCTCAGATTAGACCCTAACCATAAGGGTGCGCATGAATACATAGGTCAGGCGTATTTGAAAGCTGGTCAGCCAGACAAAGCAGCAGAACATTTAGTACGACTGGAAAAAATTTGCGGCAAGGGCTGCGAAGAGTATCAAGATCTGTCTAAGGCGATCACTGCTTTTAATAAGGCAAAATGAAACAAAAACGCCCGCAAATTTGCGGGCGTTTTTGTTCGGCACCTGAATATTACTTCAAGTGTGCAGAGATGAGTTTGGTCATCTCGAACATGGAAACAGTCTTTTTACCGCCAAATACGGCTTTCAGCTTGTCATCGGCGTTAATGTTGCGTCGGTTAACGCTGTCTTGCAGTTTGTGCTTCTTGATGTAATCCCAAACCTTCTTGGTGACTTCTGTGCGTGGCAGGGGATTAGAACCAACTACGGCTGCCAAAACAGCTGAAGGATTCAAGGGTTTCATGAACGCTGCGTTAGGCTTACGTGTGGTTTTCTTGGCTGCCACTTTTTTAGCAGGAGCTTTCTTAGCAACTGCTTTTTTAGCGGGAGCTTTCTTAGCGACTACTTTTTTTGCTACTACCTTCTTGGCGACTGGCTTTTTGGCCGGTGCCTTCTTGGCTGCCTTTTTAGCTGCGGGTTTCTTTGCAGCGGTTTTTTTGGCGGCCGCTTTTTTGGCTGTAGCCATGTATGAACCTCCTATACTGTGTTGACTAAATATTGCGCAAGTTTACGCACTGCCAATAGTCTTAGGGTTTTGCTTGTGACGCAAGTGTTTTTTACCAGTTTTTTTCGATTTTCTCCTATGAGAGCACGAGGTAGCTATTAATTTTTGAATTAGAGATTTAGCTCGCTTGCACACTGCCGGTGCCTATGAGCTTGGGCAGGCTAGGGAAGTGCAGGGTGAAATACGATAGAAATCCCAGAGTAACAGTACGTTTTAGGTAGAGTACGCACTGATTTTGTGACGTCTATGCGATAAGGCTAGCCAGCTTGCTACCGCAAGCCAGGCATCATCCCCTTCATGCCACGCATCATTTTCATCATTCCAGCGCCCTTAAATTTTTTCATCATGGATTGCATTTGGTCGAATTGAGCAAGCATGCGATTGACTTCTTGTACCTGAACACCTGCACCAGTTGCGATGCGTCTTTTTCGCGAAGCTTTGATAAGGTCGGGCTTAGAGCGTTCTTGTGCTGTCATTGAGTTGATGATCCCTTCCATGCGGCGAATCTGTTTTTCGGCCTGGTCGACATTTTTACCTGCAGCAGCTTGTTGAAGTTGGGCCGGTAGCTTATCCATCAGACCGGATAGCCCTCCCATTTTTTTCATCTGCGAGAGCTGTGCCTTGAAATCATTCAGATCGAATTTGCCGCCGCCTTTTATTTTGTTGGCCAGATCTTCAGCAGCAGCAACATCCATCCCTTTGCGAGCCTCTTCAACGAGCGCCAGGATGTCACCCATACCCAAGATACGATTGGCCATGCGCTCAGGGTCGAAGGGCTCTAGGCCATCGAGTTTTTCTGCCACGCCAGCAAACTTAATCGGTTTGCCGGTTATGTGGCGCACCGAGAGCGCGGCTCCGCCGCGCGCATCACCGTCGAGTTTTGTTAAAACGATGCCAGTCAGTGGTAGTGCCTCATTGAACGCGCGAGCAGTGTTTACTGCATCCTGACCCAGCATGGCGTCGACAACGAACAGAGTTTCAATCGGGTTGAGTGCGACATGCAGGGCAGTGATTTCTTGCATCATCGCGTCATCGATGCCTAGACGACCGGCTGTATCGATGATGAGCACGTCATGATGATGTTTTTTTGCGTGATCAAGGGCCGCTAGTGCGATTGCGACAGGCTGGCCCGTAGACTCAGAGGGAAAGAAATCAGCACCCACTTGGCCCGTTACAGTTTGTAGCTGACTAATAGCAGCGGGACGGTAAACGTCTGTAGAAACCGTAAGAACCTTTTTCTTCTTTTGCTCTTTCAGATATTTGGCAAGTTTAGCAACCGTAGTGGTTTTGCCGGCGCCTTGTAAGCCCGCCATGAGTATGATTGCCGGGGGTTGAGTTGCGAATGAGAGCTGCCTGGCTTCCACGCTCAGATCGCCGCCCATGAGTTTTGCGAGCTCTTTGTGTACGACGCCAACCAGCGCTTGCCCTGGCGTTAGTGAACCTATGACTTCCTCGCCTAACGCTCTTTCCTTGACCCGACCTATAAATTCACGAACAGCAGGTAAAGCTACATCTGCCTCAAGTAGTGCAACGCGAACTTCACGCAGCATTTCAGCTGTATTGGACTCGGTCAGTCGTGCTTCACCCCGCATAGTCTTGACGACTTTGGATAGGCGTTGGGTCAGGTTATTGAGCATGGGTGGTAATCCGTAAAAATCAATGAGGTCGCAGTGCTGTTTGAAAATACAAACAAGAAGCCATTGTAGGGCAAGCTAGTACATTGGCCGACCATCAAAAAGGGATAACTGCAAGACTGAAAAAAGTAGCCAAATTTTGTGTTGACTTATCCGTGTGCGAGGCCATCAAGTTGACGATACTGACCTATTAAAAAACCAATTGCTGCACGATGTAATACCAGTAACGATTTTATCTCAGGCTGGCTTAGGACTTGTATTTTCCGCTCAATCACATGGTGTAAACTATTCGAATGCAACTCCCTCTTATCCATGCCGCCGGACTACTGTACGTTATTTGTGCTCTTTTGCCTGAGCAGCGACGCAGCCTGATCGTCGGCGGGACCATGCTTGCATGGTTACTTCATGGGATTGCCCTTGGTAGTATGGTGCTAACCCCTGATTATCTCCGCCTTGGTTTTGCCATTATGCTTTCCGCTGCTCTGTGGCTGACGGTAGCGGCGTATTGGATAGAAAACCTAAATCTTTCTGTCGATGGTTTACGTCGATTAGTGTTGCCCAGCGCGGCTATAGCGATCGCTCTTCCGCTGATTTTTCCGGGTTCTGAAATTCCCATGGCTGGGAAATCGCCATTATTTTCTTGGCATATCGTGCTCTCGACCTTGGCCTATGGTTCGCTGACTGTGGCCGCTTTCCATGCGGTACTCATGGTGATGCAAGAATCAAGACTGCACGCACTAGCTTCATCCAATCGTCGCTCTGGTTGGTTATCGTTGGCAATTGATAATTTGCCTGCTTTGCTCACCATGGAGCGGCTTTTGTTCAGGATGATTACCCTGGGCTTTGTGCTGCTGACATTAACCGTAGTTTCGGGAGTATTTTTTTCCGAACAGTTGTTTGGCATTCCCTTCCGGTGGGAACACAAAACAGTGTTTACCTTGCTCTCGTGGTTGTTGTTCAGTATTTTGCTTGCTGGCCGTCACTGGCGTGGCTGGCGCGGAAGAACTGCACTGTCATTTACGCTAATCGGATTTGCCACCTTGCTACTAGCGTATGTGGGTAGTCGTTTTGTGTTGGAAGTCGTCCTTCAAAGAGGTGTTGTTTGAAGTATCTTTTGTGGGTCGTCGTTGGCTATCTTTTATGGCGATGGTTCAAGGCCGCGCAAAAAAATAAGGCAGAGGCGCAAACATCGTCAGAACCAGCCGATCTGGCTCCACGCTCCGATGCGGAAACTATGGTCAAGTGCTCCCAATGCGGGGTCTACGTGCCGATGTCGGAGGCGTTGCCTGGTTCCGACAGTAAGTTTTTTTGCAGTGAGTCGCACCGCGGCTCGCGAAATGCATAGTAGTTTTTCTTGAGTTGCCAGGGTCAAACGCAACGTAGCTTTTTTTCAGCAGACCAACCTAAGAATTTTCGCAAAGTGCAGATGATGAAGTAAGCTTCGCACTCACTTTTTAGTCTGCTGATGAATTCTTTAGTCTCAGACATCATGCCCGTCTCGGTCGCTGATGTTGCTTATCCGGAGTTTTCTTTGCTCGGGCAATCCTCTGCCATTCGAGAAGCGAGAGCTCATATAGCCAGGTTAGCCAAAAGCTCTGTCTCAGTGGTGATTTATGGAGAGTCGGGCACTGGCAAGGAACTAGCCGCTCGCGATATACATGCATTGAGCGCGAGGTCGCAGCATCCTTTCATCACGGTCAATTGTGGAGCCATTCCAGACAATTTAATGGAATCAGAGTTTTTTGGCGCGCGTCGTGGTGCATTTACTGGCGCTGTTGAGGACAGATCTGGTTTTTTTCACGCCGCTCATGGCGGTACATTATTTCTTGATGAAGTTGCCGAGCTTCCTGTTGCTATGCAGGTCAAGTTACTGCGCGTTATACAAGAGGGAAAAGTACGCAAGCTGGGTGGTGCTCGCGAAGAAGCCGTTGATGTAAGAATTCTGAGCGCAACCCATAGAAATCTTGCGCACGAAGTACAGAATAATCATTTTCGTCAGGATTTGTACTACCGACTAAATGTCATCGAACTACGGCTCCCTCCGCTGAGAGAAAGACGAGATGACATTCCTTTGCTGTGCGAGACTTTTTTGCGACGGCAGGAATCCGTTATGGGGAAAATGAAAATTTCGCCGGATGCTCTTGCGATATTGGTGGCACATGATTATCCAGGCAATGTACGTGAACTTCAAAACGTTCTAGAACGAGCCAGCGCCTTTGCTACCCAAGGGCAAATCAACGCTGATGATCTGATGCTCGGTCCTAGCACTTGGTTAGGTTCGTCGAAATGCATTAATCATGCTAGCTCTGCGATGGATGAGCCGATTGTGGACGACAAATTACTGTCCTTGCCTGAAAAAGTTAGGGTATTTGAGCGAGAAATTATCTTACAGGCCTTGCGTGAGAGCCGTTACAAGCAGACTCGCACCGCCCATGTTCTTGGGATAAGCTTGCGTCAACTTCGTTACCGGATGCAGCGCTTACATATTCATGACTTCGATTGATTCACCTTTGCTGATTGATGATGCGGGATGGTGTTCCTCATTACCCCGAGCGGCCTGCCTGAATTTTGATGCCAGACCAGCCGATACTCCGGTCAGCCTGCTAGTCATACACAACATCAGCCTACCGCCTGGGGAATTTGGTGGTAGCTGGATAGAGGACTTATTTGCGAATACGCTTGATTGTGATGCCCATCCTTATTTCAATCATCTTCGCGGCGTAAAGGTTTCGGCGCATTTTTTAGTTCGGCGTGATGGGCGAGTAGTGCAGTTCGTCTCAACCAATGATCGCGCATGGCATGCGGGCGTCTCGGAGTTCAGAGGTCGTCAGCGATGCAATGATTTTTCTGTGGGTATCGAGCTTGAAGGTTCGGATTTTGAAAATTTTTGCGATGCGCAATACAAAAGCCTTACTCTTTTGACACACTCGTTAACAAATAAATACCCTATCACTGATGTGGTTGGTCATCAGCATATTGCCCCGGATCGCAAGACCGACCCCGGCCCCTGCTTTGATTGGGAGCGTTTTCAACGCGAGTGCCTTGAAAAGCTTATTTATTCGACAAACCAAGCCTCGCAAAACCACAAACTTCGTTTCCCAGACTGAAAAAAGCGGTTGCAAGTTGGGCGGTCGGGCACTAGAATTAGTGTCCGATTCTGTGAAATTCACTATATCTAGTAGTAAACACGAATAACCAGATCAATCGAGTGAGCTGGCCAAGTAGACGGCACGAAGCGTTCTTATGGATGCTGTAGCGTTCAGTGGGATGTGGGGCTTGGTCAGGGCCCATCAGTATTTAGCATGCAAGGTCGGCGTTCAGGCAGTTATCCATTGAGCGCGTCCAATTGAAAAAAACAAATTAAGGTGCTGGGCGTTCGCTCTGCATTCCGAAGAAACTAGGCAGTAATGCCAGTCGTACCACTATTGGGGGAGCGAAGTGCAGATCAGTCAAGAAAACACAGTTAAATCCGGGAGCGAGTTCGCAGCGGTACCTAAGGCGTCTGCGCTTGCTCCTTCTACGGCAAGCACGACCGCAGCTATCGCTGATTACAAGATCATTCGCCGTAACGGAGCCGTGGTGGGTTTTGAGCCTTCCAAGATTTCTATTGCGATGACCAAAGCTTTTCTCGCTGTAAATGGTGGTCAGGGCGCTGCGTCTGCACGAGTTCGTGAGCTAGTCGAGCAATTAACTGTGGGTGTTGTGTCTGTCTTGATGCGTCGTCAACCCTCAGGCGGTACCTTTCACATAGAAGATGTGCAAGATCAGGTGGAGCTTGCGCTGATGCGTTCAGGTGAGCACGATGTCGCTCGTGCATATGTTCTTTATCGTGCTAAGCGACAAGAAGAACGCGCTCAGCAACAGGCGGCCAAGCCATCGGCATCGCGTGACCAATCCCTGTTTATCGTGGTCGATGGTCAGCGTCAGGCGCTGGACATGGATAAACTTTTATCCATGATTACATCGGCATGCATAGGTTTGGAAAAGCATGTTGATGCTGAAGCTATATTGAGTGAGACAGTGCGCAATCTCTACGACGGTGTTCCCGTTGAAGAGTTGTATAAATCGGCCATACTTGCGGCTCGTGCGTTGATGGAAAAAGATCCAGCGTACAGTCAGGTTACAGCGCGCTTGCTGATGCACACCATACGCAAAGAAGTCTTTGGTACAGAGGTCGCCCAAGCGGATGCAAAGCAGCATTACATCGACTACTTCCCTAAGTTCATTAAAAAGGGAATTGAAGCGGAATTGCTGGACTCTAAGCTCGCTCAGTTCGATTTAAAAAAATTGGCTGAGTCGCTGGTTGCTGAACGCGATCTTCAGTTCGGTTATCTGGGTCTGCAAACGTTGTATGACCGTTATTTCTTACATATTCAAGGTGCCCGCATAGAAATGCCTCAAGCATTTTATATGCGAGTTGCCATGGGCTTGGCGCTCAATGAGATCGACAGAGAAGCGAGAGCAATAGAGTTTTATACCTTGCTTTCGACCTTTGATTTTATGAGCTCCACGCCGACGCTCTTTAATTCAGGCACGCTGCGTTCCCAGCTTTCATCGTGCTATCTGACGACCGTTTCCGACGATCTGGACGGCATCTATGAAGCCATCAAAGAAAACGCTTTGCTTGCAAAGTACGCGGGTGGTCTGGGCAATGATTGGACGCCAGTACGTGCACTGGGTGCACACATTAAAGGTACCAACGGAAAATCGCAGGGTGTTGTTCCGTTTTTGAAAGTGGTCAATGACACCGCTGTCGCGGTTAATCAAGGCGGAAAACGTAAAGGTGCGGTGTGTGCGTACCTGGAAACCTGGCACATGGATGTAGAAGAATTCCTGGAGCTGCGCAAAAACACAGGTGACGATCGCCGCCGTACCCACGACATGAACACAGCGAACTGGATTCCTGATTTGTTCATGAAGCGCGTGATGGAAAAGGGTGAATGGACCTTGTTTTCACCTTCGGATGTTGTGGATCTGCACGATAAATTTGGTAAGGCCTTTGAGACAGCCTACTGCGGCTACGAGGCGAAGGCAGCCAATGGCGAGCTCAAATTATTCAAGAAGGTGCAAGCCCTTGATCTGTGGCGCAAGATGCTTTCTATGTTGTTTGAGACCGGTCATCCATGGATCACGTTTAAAGATCCATGCAACATTCGTTCTCCTCAGCAGCATGTGGGTGTCGTGCACAGCTCGAATTTATGTACTGAAATCACGCTCAATACCAACGACGCCGAAATCGCCGTTTGTAATCTCGGATCGATCAACCTGCCTGCGCACATGAAAGACGGTAAGCTCGATCACGAGAAGCTGCACAAGACGATACGCACAGCGATGCGCATGCTCGACAACGTTATTGATATTAATTACTACGCAGTTAAAAAAGCGCGCGATTCTAATTTGCGCCACCGTCCTGTCGGTATGGGCATCATGGGTTTTCAGGATTGCTTGCATGTGATGCGTATCCCTTACGCTTCAAAAGAGGCGGTTGAGTTTGCGGATCGTTCTATGGAAGCGGTTTGTTATTACGCTTACACCGCATCGACTGAACTTGCAGAAGAGCGGGGAACCTATAGCTCTTATCGAGGCTCACTGTGGGATAGAGGTATTTTGCCGCAGGATTCCTTGAAGC
>Ga0315909_10005626_pt1 | contig 14291 bp, 34 predicted proteins | sample LakEriMetagenome_11_FD_203527 | JGI IMG/M metagenome (GOLD analysis project Ga0315909, IMG submission 203527) | Freshwater fungal communities from buoy surface, Lake Erie, Ohio, United States - Buoy 2 MA125 | ecosystem: Environmental > Aquatic > Freshwater > Lake | place: USA: Lake Erie, Ohio...
AATACCAGAGACTACTTTGGTGATCACCAGGTTAGATTTGGTAGATTTTTAGCTGACATGGAGACTACTCCCACTACTCAAACAGCGGATCCTTACTCTAGCACAGATGTCAACGCTCTTTGGTGGGGTACTGTGTACTCACCCGCTAGATCCACTGACACTGCTGGTCAACTGGATAATAACACTGCCTTTAGAATCAGTAAGTCCACTACAGTAGATGTATATTCAGGAATAGATAGACAGATACATTTCCCCACAGTGACTAGATTGTTCAGTGGATTCAGTGTAGGATTCAAAGACATCAGCTTCACTGCTGAAAGCAAATATCCCAACTATCAAACAACCACAGGATTCTTTTTTGACAGGGCCAGTTCATATGGTTATGGGTTCATAGGTCATGCTTTCTATGGCATAGGTTTGGACAATAATCTGTATGCTGCCGGCGATTTTAGATATGCCACCAGCACCACTATCACTAATACTAACAGTGGCGCCAGCACTGTGTTGAACAACAGCAACAGCCTCATGAATTCTTTGAGCGTGGATTCGGCACCCACAGTTCGGGGTGGGGGCAGTGCGGATTGGGACTATATAGACGGCTGCGATGGTGTATGGACTGCGCTGAAAACTTCGGGTCAGCTGCACAGTTGGGGCAACGAATTAGCTCGAGGCTACAGTTACACCACTGGCGGATTCAAAGGACCCAGTACCACTACCACAATACAACCTTATAGATTTGGTGCATTGGCCCGAGGCGAGACAGCTAACTTGAACGATATCATGTCAGAAAATGTGGCCAGTCTCAGCACAGTTAAATTTGTCAAAGCCCTGAACCGTCGTAGAGTGGGCGTGGGCTTGAGTGTGGACGGCGGCGTATACACATGGGGCAGTACCCAGAGCAGTGGCAGCAACAATGCCACTGACAGCAGACAGAGATTGGGCACCTACAACACTCAGGACGCTGCCAACACTAGACGTTTCACTCCCCTGCCTCTTTGGGCAGATATCAGTGTGACCTCGGCCAGTGCAGGACTGTTTAGTTTCAACTGGATCACCGGAGTCAGTCAGCGCATCACAGTGGCCGTGGGCGCACCCATAGTGTTCTCGGATAGATTCAATGGAGCAGTCACAGTGGATCAAGTTTACTATATCACATATTGGGCACCCACTACCATTGGTGGCACCTTCAGGGTCAGCACCCAACGAGGAGGTCTTGGAGCCCTTGCAGTGACCTTTAGTCTAGGCTCAGTGGATCCCCTCCGAGTCACGGCCCGTGCTGGTTTGTTCCGTTGCATGGACATATGGAGCGATGGTGAAGCATATCATGCCTTGGATCAGGACGCCAGTACTATATACACATGGGGTACTCAGACCTATACCACATTGAACTCTAATTCTTCTATGTCAGTACAGATCGGAGGACTAGCTATATATGCGCCAGAATCCAACAGCATTAACACGCATTTTAATCAAGCGTTCAAGCACTATTATTTGAGGAGTTAAAGAACATGACCTTTAGAGTGGATTACCCAGATCAGAGACCCAGTGAACAATCAGAGTTAGACTTGGCGAGTTTACTGGCAGTATTGGACACAGGTGCGGAGGACTACACCATCACAGACCTGCAGCCAGTGGAGTTAGCCCGGGACAGCACATTCCTAGTAGAACTCACAGGACCTAGACGATGAAGCAGTGGATTCGAAGTCATGGATGGTTGCTGTTTAAAACAGAGATACCCGCGGGTGCCCAGATCACAATAGACTGTAATTACACGGGCAGCAGACGCCAGCTGGATCAGATCACCATGATAGTACAGGGCTCGGGTAGGGAAGACAGCGGAGTTAGATGGCAACCAGGCACCTGCAGCCAAGACCTAGCACCAGTGCAGGCAGGTCAGTGGCAGGTACAGGTAGATCCCGGCGTGCCAGTGATTTGGCTGTGTCTAGATCAGAGATACAACCGTGAACCCTTGCCCGAGGTCAGGATGCAGATCATACCCCCGGATCAAGACCTAGTGGGACCAGGTATATTTTATCTAGCCCAAGGTGAATTAGAGCAACACTCAGGCAGTTTTGAGTTACAATTGGGCCAGCGAGTACCGGCCCGAACTCAGTCAGTGATCATACAGTTCAATAGGAAGAGAAATGCACAGACCTAAACCCCAGTTCAAAGAATGGCAGGTCCAGGAGCAAAGAGTGCAGGATCTCAGAGAAGGTGATCGTGTGTACAGCAATGGCACTTGGGGATGGGTAAAGAACGGAAAAATAGAATGGGACTGGAGCGAAAGTTTATACACAAGAGCCTTTGGTGCTCGAAGAGCCCGCAGGAGCTAAAGACAAAAAAGTAAATACAGCCATGATATGGATATTGGTATTTTGGTTATCTGAACCCACTAACTATACAGCCTACACTGAGTACCAAAAGGAACAGGAGTGCAGAGCTGAAGCCCAGAGATGGCAGCAGCGTTTGGATCGGGTGCAGAGTAAACTAGTAGCTGAATGTAGACCACGAGGTTAACAGATGTTAAAATTCATAGTAATAATGATATTTTGGTTGTTCCTAGTCTTGGGTATGCAACGAGATCAATTATGGACTTGGATGTTTATACTGCCCTTGTTCCTATTAGTGTATACTTGGAGTGAACAACTGGAAGAACACTGACTACATGACGTAGTCCAAACTGTGAACTCTGTCCATGTCTGAATCAATGAGCTGAAACCAAAATACACTGGGCTCAGGTATATACAGATATAAACCCCCGGGATTAACAGTGAACCATCCACCCACACGTTGTACCTGCTGAGCCAGCTGATCAGCTAGATCATTGGTAATATGAGAACTGCGATAACAACGGAAGTATTGCATATACAGTACAGTATATTCCCGCTGTATTGAAATAGTCAATGGTAGAGCGCAGTCAGACACAGAGCTGAACACAGTATATTCCCGCTGTAGTATAAGACTATATACAGATCGAAATCACTGGCAGCAAATATTCCCGCTGTAGTGAATACACAATAGACATAGAATGGGCTAGAATATATCAGAGTAGATTAGGGTTAGATCAGAGTAGATTAGGGTTAGAGTATTTGAACATTACCCGAAAGGACCACGACTCTACCAGAAAAAATCTACAGAATTCTGCCTGGAAATCCTTAAATCCTGCCTTGAATGATGTGAAAATCCTGGGTTTTCCACCGTTTTCTAGGTCGGAAAATGCCTCCTGACATTGACAAAACCACCAGGATCCTGTATACTGTACACTATACTATATACAGTAAGGAGACTCGGGCTGTGAAAAACCTAATCTTATACACAGTGTTGGCAGCTATGCTCACGGGCTGTGCTGGCACTGAGCTCATAGTACGCACTACTGAGTATGACAACTGGTATATCACTAACTGTGCTACAGCTAATAGTAGATATAGACCTGGAGATCCTCAGTGTACCAGTCGTGGAGAACCTCAGAGTCAATATGGACAGATACAGCGCAGACCAAAAGAGTCGGAATTGTCTGATTTGGAACGATTGATCCGGGCGAGACACCAGCATTGCGGCGGACCTTGCCAACCTTTGAAGTATTGATGGGCTGTGGATAACCTGTGAACTGATTGTGGATAAGCTGTGGATAAGTTCAGAGATATCCACAGGCGGTTGTGGATAAGCTGTGGATAAGCTGTGGATAACTGGGCCTGGAGGATTTTGGCAGTTTGGTGACGAAAGGTGAGGAATTTTTTTATTTTTCCACCTTATAGAAACGGCAGGCACCCTCCACGTCCATCCCGAGTATAGCTCTTCGAATCTATCTACAGTCTACCTGCTTTTTTATTATGTCATTAGTATAACACCGGTTTTGCCTATTGTCAACCAAAATGTCTGATACCCATGACGCCAGTAGGGTCATAGCAGTGCCGGTGATGTTGTGGAAACGCAACATCTAAATGTCTTGACAAAACCGGGATTTTGTCTTATACTGTAGGCACACTAACAGAAGGAGCTGATATGATTGCAGAAAATATGCGTGAACAGTATGATCAACGCCATGGTGGGGCCTTTGATCGTGGTAGTGCAGACTCGTACTATGGGCGACCACGCCGTCCACATATGTTCACAGATGCCACGCATCAGAGCATGGAGATCGAAGAACGATTCATGACTAGACAGCAGATCCAATCCTACCATGCAGGCTATGACTATAATGAGCAGTATGGTGACAAGAAGAATTGGTATTGATATGCAGATATTTCCTGGACGACAAATAGCAGTGACCCGCGTGGGGGATCAGGAGATCAGCACCGTAGAGTTGCCTAGACTCCCTGGTGATGACATCAAGTTCGAGACCTGCATATTCCCTGACCATGGACTGAGCCATGTGGTGGCTAGATATGACACTGAGGAAGAAGCTAGGTTCAAGCACGACTTCCTGGTAGAGCACCAGCGGCGGCATCTCGTGGCCAATGCAGCGGATCAGGTCATGGAGGAGGCTTGGGATCAGGCCTTAAAGAATAACCCTGTACTGGCTAGGGTTATGCAAAAATTGAGTTGACAAAAGGAATTTCCGGTAGTATACTGTAGGCACACTAACAGAAGGAGCTGACATGATCGCAACCAAGAACTTCGTATTTGATATCGCGGATGAGATCCGTACAGGCGAGTTGAGCTTTGCCCAGATCGCAGAACGGTTTGACTGCGACATAGAGACGGTCAACGAGGTCTTCGACTACATGATGGACATGGAGCAGGATCAGTATGAACCTGACTACGAGGATGACGGTGATGCTCTGGCCAGTGCCGGCTGGGGTACGGACGAAGACTATGGCTATTATGGGGAGGAGTTCTAATGCGCACAGACTATACCTTAGAAGTCTATGTACGGGATCGCCGTACCAAAGCGGGTCAGCGGCTCCAAGGCAAGTATGAATACAAGGATGTGGAAACAAAATGGATGCAGGAGGAGATGCGGGACTTGGCATCACGACTATATCCACAGCCACGATATCGCATGGAGCTTCATGAGACTTGGGTGACCCGTAGGAACTTGATGGGTGGCGCTGAGTTCAAGGAGAGGTATGATACTCCTTACTATTGCAGCCCCAGCAGCGAGTCTTATTGGAGTGCCTAGGTGTTGTGAAAATACAACACCGGCGGGGCTTGACAAAAGATAAAACCGACTGTATACTGTAGGCACACTAACAAAAAGGAGCATGATATGAAGACTATCCAAGAACTTTTTCCCGGCATCCAAGTATATGATGAGCAGCCTGTGACTGTACAGAATCCATTCAGTGGCGAGACTGCGGTGTTGACTCCTGAAGAGGTGGCTGTATACGACTACCTCAAGGGCTGCGAGCTCATGGGTGACTATACTAGTCTGCGTCGTGCATTGGACTGGTTCAGCCGTAAGAATCCCGAAGCATATATGACCCTATTGGACTAAGGAGTAGACCATGGAACTGGACAATAAAATCTATGAGCATGAGGTAGTTACCACTGTTCGCATCACCGTCAGAAGTTTAGAACCCTACTTGGATCAGTCCAAGTTCCTACAGGACTATGCTTATCTCACAGACTTTGGTAATTTTACAGAGTCAGACGACTACCCCCGAGTGGTGGCCACTACTGTGATTGATGACGAAATCGAATACATGGACAAGTCCATTAAGGATGATTGGTATGAGTAAGGGTGCCGTGATACTGGCTGTACTCATATGGGTGACCATGTTCTTGGGCGCAGGGTTGGTCCTACTAGGTAACCACATTGCTGGCATGGTCTTTTGATATTTCGGTTGACAACTGGTAAAACCGATGCTATACTGTGGACATACTAAAACAAAGGAGCGATGATGTTTAAATTACTTTCCACTGCCAACCCCAAAATCCAAAAAGGCACCAAACTTGGCTATCTATCTTTCATCCTACACTTGTCACCCGCAGACCTTAGTGGACGTGAAGTCTGCCCTAAACGGACTGCCGGTTGTACCCAGGCTTGTCTTAACACCGCAGGGCGCGGTGGTATGTTCCGCAAAGGCGAGAACACCAATGTCATCCAGCAGGCTCGCATCCGCAAGACACGTTACTTCTTTGAAGCTCGCGACTACTTTATGATGGATCTCTATGAGGACATTGCTCGTGCCGTTCGCTATGCAGAACGTCAGGGTTTGACTCCCGTGTTCCGTTTGAATGGTACTAGTGACCTTAGCTGGGAGAAGTACACTATCAACGAGAACAATATCTTTGAACTGTTCCCCGATGTTCAGTTCTATGACTACACTAAGGTCTTGGGTCGTAAGACTTCTAAGTACAAGAACTACCACTTGACCTTCAGTGCCGCAGATGGTAACGATGCTGATGTACAGAAAGCTCTTGCACAAGGAATGAATGTGACTGTGGTCTTTGATGAAATCCCAGAGACTTATATGGGTCGTCCCGTGTTCAATGCGGATGAAACAGACCTTCGCTTCTTGGATCCCAAGGGTGTGATCTTGGGCTTGAAGGCTAAGGGCCGTGCTAAGAAAGACCGTACGGGTTTTGTGGTCTTTATGAAACAGGCTTGACAAAACCTTTTTTTCGTGTATAATACAGACTTTAAATAACACACAGGAGCATGTAATGGCAAAGAGTGCAAACGCAACGAAACTTTTGGACTTCGACACTGAGGCTATCAAGAAGCGCGAGCGTGAGGTGGCTAAAGAAACTGATCAGCAGATTATGGATCGTATCAAAGAACGATTCACTATCCTCGAAGATATGACCAAAGGTGTACGCAAAGGTGATGTCCGTGCTATGATCGTCAGCGGCCCTCCCGGCGTTGGTAAATCCTTTGGCGTTGAGGCAGTACTTACAAAGGACGATCTCTTTGACAAGATGGGTGAACGCAAGCCGCGTTACGAAGTTGTCAAGGGTGCTATGAGTGCCATCGGTCTATACTCTAAGCTCTATGAGTTTAGCAAGAAGGGTAATGTACTGGTGTTCGACGACTGTGACAGTGTACTGTTGGACGAACTGAGCCTTAATATTTTGAAGGCTGCTCTGGACAGTAGCAAGAAGCGTACTATTAGCTGGAACACAGACAGTCGCATCCTGCGTAGCGAAGGCATCCCCAACAGCTTTGAGTTCTGCGGCAGTGCCATTTTTATTACTAACATCAAGTTCGAGCATGTTCGTTCTAAGAAGCTCCGCGACCACTTGGATGCATTAGAGTCACGCTGTCACTATCTGGATTTGACTATTGACACTACCCGTGAGAAGATCCTGCGTATCAAGCAGATTGTAGGTGATGGTATGCTGGATGTATACGAACTCACTGACGAAGCTAAGGCTGAGGTGGTACAGTTTATTGAAAGCAACAAGGACAAGATGCGCGAGCTGAGTCTGCGTATGGTGATTAAGGTTGCAGACCTCCGTGCAGCTATGCCTGAGAAGTGGAAGTCTGTGGCTGCTCTTACTTGTATGAAGCGAGCTTAATATGATCTTAAAGTCCACTCGTGTAGTACCTTGCGAATGGTTAGGCTCTGATCAAGACCCAAGGGATGGTCCTACCACTCCTTGTGGTCACCCTAGCCTCCCAGGTAAGAGCTATTGTGCAGAACATTACCCCCGAGTCTATGTCGTAGGGTCAGCTCTTACCAAAGGCAGGAGTGCCGGGCAGTTGCGAAAAAACAACAGGATGACTCCGGAAGAACTAGATGACCTATTCAACGAAGTGGTCAAGGAGTTGGAAGAAGAAGGGGTGTTGTAAAAATACAACATCAAAAGACTTGACAACTGGTAAAACCGGTGCTATACTTTAGGCATACTGTTAAACAAGGAGCGTGAAATGTCAATTCAAACTGTAAATGCAGAGATCCTGCAAGGTAACTTCACTAACGATGAGCTGAACAGCATCATGGATGCAGTCAAGTTTGCTCGTAGCCGTATCACACAGAAGAACATATTTACCATGCGAACTGGTGCCAATGTTCAATTCACTTCTAGCAAGAATGGCATGACCTACAAGGGCACGGTGAGTAAGGTGGGTCGTAAGTATGTGACAGTGGCTACCCAGCAAGGTATGTGGCGTGTGCCTGCTAACATGCTGAGTGCCGCATGAAAGGTAAGTTTGAATTAATGGAAAGGTGCTTGGGTGAAGTGCAGGCCCAAGACCTTCCAGATGAAGAACTGATTAAGATCTTAAGGATCTTAGGATCCACTGCTAATAAACTGGCTGAAGAAATTGAAATTGCTAAACAACTAAAGGAGATTGACAATGCCTAACTGGTGTAATAACTCAATTCAGATTGTAGGTCCCCGTGATAAGATCAAGGCTCTGTGGGAGCAGGCTGTCAAGGATGAAGACCAAGGTGGTGGGTTGCTTCGTGGCATGCGTTCCGAACCTAACTATGATGAAGTGGATGTGCTACCCACATTCCCAGGCATTGTAGGCAACAACGAGCCTGTGGCTAAAGGACAGAGCTGGTGGGACTGGCGTGTCCAGAACTGGGGAACCAAATGGGAAGTCAGTCCTGAAGGTCTAGAGTTCGAGCAGGACGAGGATGTCAACTATGACAATGGTGGCAAAGGTCCTCATGCTCGTATCACTGGATGGTTCGACAGTGCCTGGTCACCACCTGTGACAGCATTTGCTTTCTATGCAGAGCAGAATCCAGATGTGAGCATGACGCTAGACTATTACGAGAGTGGCATGTGCTTCGTTGGTCGTGCAGAGTTCGATAGTGGTGAGATGTTGTATGATGATTGCTTTGAGCTCAACGGCTACACTAGCAAGGATGTTCGCGACCTTATTGGCGACGAAATGGACGACATGTGGAATATTTCCTGCGGCATGGCCGAGTGGGAAGCAGAGAACGAAGAGGAAGCCGACGAGCTAGAAGAGTTTCTAGAGGACGGCGCAGAGAAGAAGGGTTTGAACAAGCCCCAGCCTATCAAGTTTGATTAATTGCTCCGCCCCTGCAATGGGGGCTTTATATGGGGTGTTGTATTTTTACAACACCTCTTTTTTTCGGTTGACATTTGGTAAAACCGGTGCTATACTAATGACATACTAAAGGAGCAGACAATGATTACAGCAGACACTCTCATAGAACTTATAAACTTCACTCCCAAAGACCTAGCTAGGGTCCTTGACACATCGGGCTATACCATGTGTGCCTTTGAGACTGCCAAGTTCCTAGGCATTACCAATGGCGGACAGTTCTGCTACAAGGTAACCTACTTTGACGAAGCAGGCACTGGAGACCATGAAGTGGGTAAGGTATTTGTAAGTTTAGATCAATCCACTGGAGAGCTTACAGCAGACTTTTAATCCCATACAAGTTGTATGGGTATTCAACAAAACGGTTGACAGTCGGTAATATCGGTGCTATACTGTAGGCATAGTAAAACAAAGGAGCGAAAATGTTTAGCAATCAAAACATCATCAAAACTTATTCCGGACGTATAGGTTGTATGTGCGGGTGCCGGGGCAAGTACAATTACACAGCTCAGGGTGCCGAGACCAACAACCCAGGCTACCCAGTCAATGTCTCCGAGCGCGGTGTGCGCATTATCGCCAACCGTGTGCTTAATCACCCCAATGTAGTTTTTGAGGGTGCTATTGCTTATGTCGAAGATCGTGTAGCAAATAAAATTCAAGCAGTCTATTTTCAAGGAGCTTAATATGCAGACAGTTACTCTACACAGTGAAGACTTCAAAACTGTTCACAACACCCTCTGCGAGTTGCGCAGCATCGTAGGCGACATGCAGCAGAGCATGGTTAAGGTAGAGCGCCTTGAGGCAGTGATCCAAAGTTTTGAGCAGGGTCTTGCTGATGCTTACCGTCAAGACTCTGAGGCTTTTGATCACAAGCACGACTACTATACCAGTGTCCGTCAAGAGATGAAGTTCCGCAGCATTTGGAGCATGTTCGAGATTGATGACTTCTATACACCACACCCATTCCCCAGCGACAGCTTCGTAGTCTACGATCAGCACTGGGGTGATAGTCGTAAGCACTACCCAGTGATGGGTCCAAACTGGATCGACTTGTGGAGTGCCGCAGATCTTGCTATTCGGGAAAGTGGTGACGACCATCACATCTTCGTCGAAGGCTTCCGACTGAAGAACGGAAATGAACTTCATATGGGCACTGGCTCTTGACAAAGGGCCATTTTGGTAGTATACTTTAGACATACTGTTAACTAAGGAGCGAAAAATGGGAACACGTTGCCTCACTATTGTTTACGATCACGGTAAGCCAATAGTCAATCTTTATCGTCAATACGATGGCTATCCTACAGGTCATGGTGCAGAGCTTTATGAGTTTCTTCAGCAGTTCGCTGCCATCACTAATGGCATTGCAGTAGGAGAGACACGCAAGACTGCCAACGGCATGGGTTGCTTGGCTGCGCAGTTGATCTCACACTTCAAGCAGAGCGTGGGTGGCTTTTACATCCACAGCGTTGAAGCTACAGACTGCGGTCAGGACTATGAGTACCACGTCTACGAAAAGGATAGTGAGCTCTGCGTAATGGTCAAAGATAGAGGTAGTAATATGTTTGGTCTTACGATGAGTGATAAGAACGAATGTATTTTTGATGGTCCAGTGGCCATGTTTGAAGATTTTTGTTTCGAAGCTGATTAAATTTAACGGGCCTCTAGCTCATGTTGGTTAGAGCAGCGGACTCATAATCCGTTGGTGCCGTGTTCGACTCACGGGGGGCCCACCACACACAGAAGGAGTCAGTCATGCAGTTATTGATTGGTATTGTAATTGGAATCGTAGTTGCCAATATCGGGTTCACCGGATTGGCCAAAGTTTTGGACAATGGTGTCCAGAAGGTGCAGTCAGTTTCGAAAGAAGCAGTCAAATAATGGTTGACAAATTTTTCGAAACACTGTATAATATTAATACTGGATGGTCCAGTATACACACACATAGAAAGGAAATGTAATGTCTCAATCGACTTACGCAGTTGCAGGTACTAGTACTTTGCCCAATGGTTCTACTAAGGTTCGTTTCGCCAACGACATGACACGTGTTAAGGTCTTGCTCAAGGGTGGTCATACCAACATCGATCTTATCGAGTTGCCGCATGCCATGACCAAGGAACAGATCGTTAGTTACTTGATCAGCATCGACTTCTCCGATGGTGATCTCGATAAAGCTGCTGCCATTCAAGCAGAAGCTGCTAAACGTAAGGTGGAGCTACAGCCCGCCAAGCCTACTAAGAGTGCCAAGGCCCCTAAGGCTAAGGCAGATAAAGTAGAAGCTGATCTCGAAGACGCATCCTTCTAATGTATAAGTTGCCGCTCGTAGGTCAACACCTACGGGTGGTGACTAAATGGAAGACACATTTTTATTTCGCAAAGGATCAGTATGATTACCACGAATACACTGGAACAGTGGTTCCAAGCAACAAATGGGATGCTCCAGGCACATTCAAATTACATACAGGCAATCCGCAACACCCAGACAGCATCATACCAATTGATCATGTCCACAGTATCACATCCTTGGATGGAACTGATGTCCTTGCTGGAGAAGCAGAAGTTTCAAGTAGAGCAAGGTGGGAAATCCCGGGAAGCAAAGGCAGCGTCTACGTCGTCACCAAAGAGTCAAGCCGGTACCATTGTAGCTGCCCAGGGTTCCAATTCAGAAGGTCCTGCAAGCATCTAAGCATGGTGGAGTAGGACCAGTGTTTCCCGCTGTAAGCTGATTGGCAGTGCCTGGTTGTTGTAAAAATACAACAGAATAATCTTAGAAAACTCTTGACAGATAAAACCACTGGCAGTATACTAGTGGAACATTGTTAAACAAGGAGCAGAAATGAAAGCACTACTTCAATTCGTCAAGCAACGCAATCAATTCAATTCGGTGTTCGGTATCAAGGCTTTGGACTTGACCGTGGCTGCAGATCGTCAGCGCATCGCAGAGATCATCGACAGTGCCTTAAGTCCAGAGAACTTGACTTGTGATGGCGAGCTATCTGCCTCACAGGTGCGTAGTCGTTACCGTGAACTCACTGCCGTGGCCAATGAGCTTAAGGCTCTCGACCCCAGCATCAACTTTGTCGAGGCTTAATCATGACAATAAAAGAATTGGTTGAATGGCTTGAACTCAAGTATGTGGTACAGGCAGCGGCGATCTATGCCGTGCTGTTGGGCACATACTGGATTTTTATAGACTAACAGAACGTTCCGGTGCCTCCGGATAGTGTGACCCGCACGATGAGAAGCGACAGTGGCAGTCGAGGGTGGTTCCAGTCATACCGAACTGGCGCTGGCAATGCGAGAATCACTCCTGGTCGGGGAGCGGGTGGAAGGCATGTGTGATGGTGTGCGATGTAAAGATCGCCACTTGATGTGCTACAATTACCGCCGCAGGGGGGAAGCACCTGTTGTAAAAATACAACAAAAATTCTGGTTGACAAAAGACAAAACCGACGCTATACTGTAGACATACTAAGGAGCTGAAGATGGAATACGGAACTTGTCCAGTTTGCAACGGCAGCGGCAGAGTCGCAGTGCCGATCAGTATGGAGCGATACAAGAATGTTATCGCTGGCTACGATAAAGAGACTGATACCCTGGATTGCACCAACTGCGGGGGTCAGTATATGTTCGGAAAACCAAAAGGTCAAGTCCGTCTCAACCGGGATGGTGACCCCTGTCACCACAAATACTCCAGTCAGACGGTGGGACGATGCCTCACAGAATTCACCTGCAGTGAGTGTGGAGATCGTTTTCAAGTTGATTCGGGAGACTGATATGGGCTACAAGGTTCTAGGTAAGACAGAAGACCTACTTAAAGGTTACGGTCCTAGAAAGGGATTGGAAGGTCCTTATGTCTTTGCTAACGGCAGGATCTTGTACTACGATCCAAAGGAAGGTTCTTACTACGACCCACGCACAGACTTCTATGTGGAGCGTGATGAGGTGTCGTTTTTACACAACGAACTGATCAGGATGTTTGAAAGAGCTTGACAAAACCACCAAGTGGCGCTATACTGTAGGAACACTAACACACTAAGGAGCTGAACATGATGCTAGTCATTCGCACACAATACATGGAAAACTATGGTGCCCACGACTGGGACGGCAAGGGTGCTTGCCCACAGTACTGGAAGATGAAGGGTGGCAGCGAGTACAAGGTCCTTGGTGTGCCGCTGAACATCGACCACGCCGAAGTAGTAGCAGCGGCTGGCGTAGAGCGGGACAATGACTATTGCCGCGAGTACGTCGTGGATTGGAGCATTGAAGCTGACGACTACCTCAGCTCTTTCGAGAAGAGCCAGCTGGAGTGGGAAGGTGAGATCCAGTTCAAAGAGCCCACCCTGGACTATGCGGATCTTGTAGCACAGGCGGCTTGACACAGGGCCGGATTGGTAGTATACTGTAGGTACACTAACACACTAAGGAGCTGAAGATGCCTGGAACTATTAGATTTTTACTTGGACTTATCATGGTGATGTTTGCCGCAGGTGCAGACGACAACGCAGCCATTGGCATGATCATTCTTGTAGCCGCAACTGGCTTGATGGTGATGAAGTCCGGAGTTGATGCTATGAATGCCAACGAAGACAGAATCATCTCTAAGAAACGCGGATACTTCTAATGAGCCAAGTCATTGCCACAGTAGAACGACTGAAGACATTCTTCGGCATAGACTGTACGGTCCAGACCAAACCCTTTAACTCCTACAAGGAACTGAAGAAGACCAGTCGTGGAGTCTATGTGCTGACAAGCCAAGATGGTCTCATCATCTATGTAGGCAAAGGCACCATCAAAGACCGTCAGGACAGTCATTGGTTCAAGGCACATGGTACTCCTAAGAAGCATCAGATAGATCCCAAAGGCTGGAAGTGGTTGCGAGAGAATTATAACATCACTCCTGGTGCTTGGACAATCAATTACATTGAGCTCAAGAAGGAAACTGAACTGAGTGCGATGGAAGGTGGGCTGATACACATCCTTCAGCCTTTGGCCAACGATGAGACCTTCAAGGATGAAGGCAGAACATTGAAAGAAGACTAACATGAGCAGATTCAGCATGGTAACCGAAGATCCTTTCTACGATGAAGATGGCGTCTTGATTGACGAGGACTTTGATGAAGGTGAGTGGCAGGAAGCATTTCCAGAACCCACTGCAGAAGAACTGAACAAGATGTTGGAGGAGTTGAATCCCTACAACACCATCAACAGTTGACAAAGGCCAGGACCGAAACTATACTAATGATTCCTTAACACACTGTAGGAGCCGAGATGAATCTCAAGCAAGTGAACACAGCAATCATGCAAGGGGATTGGACCAACG
>Ga0315909_10005627_pt1 | contig 14287 bp, 16 predicted proteins | sample LakEriMetagenome_11_FD_203527 | JGI IMG/M metagenome (GOLD analysis project Ga0315909, IMG submission 203527) | Freshwater fungal communities from buoy surface, Lake Erie, Ohio, United States - Buoy 2 MA125 | ecosystem: Environmental > Aquatic > Freshwater > Lake | place: USA: Lake Erie, Ohio...
ATAAATTTTATATGAATTTTTTTTATTTTATATGAATTTTTTTATTTTACATGAATTTTTTTATTTTGTATTAATTTTTTTTATTTTGTATTCACTTACCTTATTTTAGTTCCTCAACCAATTCGTTGATTAGAATTTCAAATTTTGCGTTTTGCTTGGCTATTAAAGCATCGCGAAACTCTTTCAACGTTCTTTTAAACGGTTCTTCTTTTGCCTTCTTCTCGCGATACTTTTGCTGGTATTCCTTCTGATATTCTTTCTCCAATCTTGCGCGCTCCGCCTTTTCAGCTTCGGTGTGATACTTCACATTGTGAGCTCCGCCGCGTTGAATCAACGGCGCATCAATCGGAATTCCCTGCTTCAATCGGTAATAATTGCGAGCGCGCTCTCTTGCTTTCTCTTTCTTTTCTTCTTCTTCAGAAACAATCTCCATCTTTTGAACTTTGATAATGACTGTTTTATTGGTTTTACAATATTCACATTTTTTATGTTTCTTACAAACGTGTTCTTTTTCACAGCTGACACACACACTTTTAGTTATAACTGTGCAGCATGAATTAGAGCACTTAGATTTTGTAGTTTGTTGTTCTTGTTGTTGCATTTTTTAATTGAAATGATATTTATGTTGAATTGATCTCCTTTTGAAAAAGAGATCAATTTTTTGGGATTATTGACGAGCATTTTGTCTTAAGTAATATATATTCTTCTCTATCGCAACCATGTCCATTTTCCTTTTTGATGAAGACGAAAATGTTGGCAAAATCAATATTGATGATCTTTATGAACGCCAACAAAAAAAAGATCTAAAACAAGTGAGCATTTTTAATAAAATTTTGAACCGTATCCACAACAAGATAAAAATCACGTCTCGCAGCCGTATTGGTGACAAATATATTTGGTTTACTGTTCCCGAATATATTTTTGGCGAACCCGTCTACCAACAAGCCGACTGCATAGCTTATTTAGTAGATAAGTTAGAGGAAAACAAGTTTTGTGTCCGTTATATGCATCCCAATACATTACTTGTTTCATGGGCGCATTTTGTCCCTTCATATGTGAGGACGGAAATTAAGAAAAAAATGGGATTAGTAGTTGATGAAAAAGGCGCTGTCATAGAAAAATTAGATGAAACACAAGTTAAAAATGAAAATTCTGCTAAATCTGGTGAGGGCAAAAAAGATCAAAAGAGTTATACGCCTATCGCGGATTATAAACCCACTGGCAACTTTGTTTATGATAAAGAGTTCTTTGAAAAAATAGAGAAACGCATTTCCTAAAGCGTTTGACGCATTTCCTAAAAAAAAGCGTTTGACATTTTCTTATTTGTACGTTTTCTTATTTTGCGCATTTTTTTTGTTGATTTTCCGCCATTTATTTTATTTGTCAATTGTTTTGCAAGTGCAATTGGGTTGGCTAAATCTTTTTTTAATTCTGTCGGATTGGCTAAATCTTTTTTTAATTCTGTCGGGTTAAATTTATTATTCTCATCCTTTTTTTTGTTATCGGCTTCTTTTAACATTTCTGTAATTTTTGTTTTTTCATTTTTATACATGGATTTAATTGCAGGACATGCAGATATTCCCGGTATTCTAAGTGATGATATTCTTCGCTCATCCAATTCTTTTTGATTTTTTTCGGCATCTTCCATGTTTTTTTTTAATTCATTGTAAGTTGCCTCGGTTTTGTTTATTATTTCAGAAATTGCATCCATTACAGGCGCAACTGGATTAGTTAAATAATTTTCAATCATTGCACCATCTTCCAATTTTTCAAATAAATTATTTTTATCTAATAAAAACTTTTGCAATTTGCCACCGCCTTCAGCATCGTATTTAACTTGCTCATCATTTATTTTTTGCATGTCTTCCTTAAATTTATTTTTTGCTTGTTCTATTAAAGTTGCGTCTCCTTTAGAATCAACCACTGCGGTTGTGTATTTGTCAAATGCTTGTTTTGCTGCGCCTTCTGCGCCATCAATTAATTGTTTTGCACTCGCAAAATCTTTTAATGAACGATCATATATTGGAAATATTTCTTTGTTAAACATCTTTGCCGCTTCTAATTGAACCGGCGAGCTTGAAAAAACCGCCTTCAAACTATCCTCTATCTTTGGTTGCATTATGTCATAAATCATGGCATCTGCTTTTTCTGTTAAAATCTCATCTACCATTGCAATTATTTTGTCTGCCATATTTTGAAGAAAACTTTCAAGCACGTCTCCCCCTGGAAATAATAAATTGGCTGCCATTGTTATTATCTATTTATATTACATGAATAATATAAATCCAAAAAATTGATGCATTTAAATCATCATCAACTTTAATAATATAAATAACTTTGCAAAACTACTTAAATGGAAAAAGTCTTAGAATCCAGCAACATGGAAATCAAAAATACATCCTCTAAATTAAAAAATACTTCAACAAATAAAACAAAAAAAAAACAGGCTCCGCAATTATCTAATTCCGAGAAATCGCGGCTGTGGAGTTTATTAGACAACGACAAATCTGCTAAATCGGAATCTTCTCAAATGGAATGCGTTTACAAATTTAATATAGATTCTTGTGAATCATGCGAGTCGCCTCTTGTCACAATGGAAGACGGTTTCCCCACTTGCAGTAATAAAGAGTGTGGCCGATTTTATCGTGATGTGCTTGATTTTAGCGCCGAATGGCGCTACTATGGTGCCGATGATAAAAATTCCAATGATCCCACTCGGTGTGGAAATCCCATCAATCCTTTGCTTCAGGAATCTTCCCATGGATGCAAGGTTCTTTACAATAACAAATCGTCATATGAAATGCGACGAATTGGGCGCTGGACCGAATGGCAGTCCATTCCGCATAAAGAAAAATCTCTGTATAATGAGTTCATGCACATTAGCACCATGGCTCAAAACGGCGGAATCTCTAAACTATGCATTGACGAAGCGCTTGTTATTCACAAAGATATATCAGAACAAAAGATGTTCCGTGGGTGCAATCGGGCTGGAACCATTGCGGCGTCTATTTATATTGCGTGTCGCCTCAATGAGTGCCCCAGAACCGCTCATGAATTGGCTGAAATCTTCCATTTAGACAAAACCAGTGCCACCAATGGCTGCAGTTTAGCTTTAGACATGTTAAATAATGTGGAACGCAATAATGGCTGTGATGAACAAACAAATTTATGCTCAACCACACCGCAAGATTTTATAGAAAGATATTGCAGCAGACTCAATATGAATAAAAAACAAACTATGTTGTGTATGTTTATTGCCAAAAAAGTGGAAAATGAGAATTTGATACCAGACAACACACCCAACTCTATTGCGGCTGGGATTGTGTATTTTGTGTCGCAATTGTTTGAATTAAATAAATCAAAAAGTGAAATAAAAAGTATTTGTGGCGTGAGTGAAGTTACCATAAATAAATGTTACAAGAAATTGGATATAATTAAGGAAAATGTGGTGCCTTCATGTTTCTTGACATCTGTTGTCTTATAAATTTAAAAATGCTAATAATTTATATTAGTATTTTTATAATGTCCGTCACACCAAAAATTGTTTTTATTGTTCCCTATAGAGATCGCGCAGAACATTTAGAACAATTTAAATCACATATGAAAACCATTGTTGAAGATTATCCGGAAGGATATTGTCGTTTTTTATTCATTCATCAATGTGATAATAGGTTGTTTAATAGAGGTGCCATGAAAAATATTGGCTTCATTTCTGTCAAAAATATGTATCCCAATAATTACAAGAATATAACTCTTGTGTTTAATGATGTTGATTGTATGCCGTCTAAAAAAGGCATTCTTAATTATGAAACTACCCCGCGAGTCGTAAAACATTTTTATGGATATGCTTATGCGCTAGGTGGCATTCTTTCTATAAAAGCCGGTGATTTTGAAATGATTAATGGGTTTCCAAATTTTTGGGGATGGGGATATGAAGATAACATGCTTCAAAATCGTGTGATAAATGCTAAAATGAGAATTGATCGCAGTACATTTTTTATTTCTAATGAGTTTTTAATTGAAACTGCTGTCAAAAATGGTCTTGAACCGCCTGATAGAAATTCTATGCCAATAATTCAACATTATCATGGAAATACGCGTTTGATGAATAGTGATGATTTTGACAAATATTCAACTCATACAAAAAATGGCATTAATTTTATTGGTAACTTGAAAATAGAATATGATAGTAATAATGATTTTGTAAATGTGAATTCGTTTGAAGTTGGTTATTTGGCAAATCCTTCAAAATTATTTAATTATGATCTTGCCAATGGAAATGCGCCTTTTAAATATATTTCGCGAAAAGGTAGCACTGCCACCATGAATATGGTATTTAAATAATTCACTTGGTTTTATAAAATGTTGGCTTGCCATTCTTGTATATTCCTGCCTCAATTGATATTTCATCATTTTCATCGGCTTCATATATTATACTGTCAACTTCATTTGAAACGTAGTATTTTTTTCCTTTTATTATCACTTCATACACATCTGCCTCTCCTTCCTCTTCCTCCGCATTTGCTTCTACTTCTACTTCTACTTCTTCTTCTTCCTCTACTTCTACTTTTACTTCTTCCTCTTCCTCTGCTTCTACTTCTTCTTCTTCCTCTTCCTCTGCTTCTACTTCTTCTTCTTCCTCTTCCTCTGCTTCTACCTCTTCCTGTTTATTTGCCTCTGCTTCTACTTCTTCATCTTCCTTTGCCTCTGCTTCTACTTCTTCATCTTCCTTTGCTTCTACTTCTTCTTCTTCTTCTTCTTCCTCTTCTTCTTCCTCTTCTTCTTCCTCTTCATTTGCATTTGCCTCTGCTTCCTCTTCATCTTCCTCTTCATCTTTATTTGCATTTGCCTCTGTTTCTTCCTCTTCTAATTTCTCTTCTAATTCCTCTGCTGCAATTTCATTATCCGTGTTAATTATTTCCTCCAAATAAATTAATTCATTTTCATTTTCCATTTCAAAAATTTCCATTTTTATATTTGGATCCTCATTTTGCATTTCAATTTCATGATCTGTCTCATAAACTTGGGTTTTGCCAAGTTTTGTCTTAAGTTTCTTATTCTTCTTAGTCAAATTTTTGTTAATCAATTCTAAATACTCAATTGTGTATTTGAGAGCCTTCACCTTTTCTTTTAATTCATTATTTTGCAATTTAATTTTTTTATATAAAGGCATTTCTAACAATAACTCGCTAGTTTTGTTGAAAAAATCAAATGCTTTAGTGGTGCTATTCTTGTATGACATTTTATTGATGTATTAAATTGCAAAATCTCTTTAATCTATTTTGTAAAATTAATTTTCAATGATCTTATTCCAATCATGTGGCATCATGTCTATAATATCATTGTGACGCATTGCAGGCCCAAACCATGTGCATGGATAACACACAATTCTGTCCGCATTTTCATTCAAATATGCCCCCCACCAACTAAAACTGCTGTTTGCTATTATATTGTGATCACAACTGCTCATATATAACATTTGCTCCCAATCCGGAATTTGCGCGTCTATTTCTGCAAATTCAATATTTTTGAATCGCTTTTTTAATACAGAAATAGAGATATTGACTCTTTCTCTATCGCCTTCTTCAAAAAAACAAATAATTCTCAAATTGTCATTTTTCAATTTGTCAATGATTTTTTGAATGGCGGATATATAATATTTAACACTCAACACATTGTGATACTCTGGTTTTGTCAAATAATCCCCCAATCTAAAATGCATTGAAACCGTTTTTTTATCCGTCAATTCAAAATATTTTTGCTTAACCGTTTCTTTTTTTTCTCGCAATTTTAATTCTGTTATTATGTCATGCCAATTTTCCGCAAAATATTTGGGCGTCTGAAAATATCCCTTCAAACAATATTTTTGGTCACGCATATTTTCAACAATGTGAATTACATTAATATCATATCTAAAACCATTTTCATGAATAATTGGCATTTGCGTCATTATATAAGCATTGTGTTGTTGTATTTTATATGGATCTCCCGCATTATATGTAGTTGCATTTTTGATTTCGCTGAAAATAGTGTCCCAATATGTGGGTCTTGTTAAACCAGTTTCCAACTTTTCACTGTAAGGAAAAATCACGCGTTTTTTGTATTTCATTCCCAATCCTAGCGTGGCAAATATTTGAAACAACTGGTTTCCCAGTCCGCCCATCAAACGACATGACAACATTTTATATTTTATTATATCTTGGCATTTTTATGTATTTTTTATATAATAATGACATTTCTATTATTATTATTATATTATTGAACAATTCCAAAAGCCGTTTTCATTATGTTTGTCTTACTTGGCCCAGACACTTTCTCACTTTGTCGCTTAACTTTGTAATTGCCAGACGTTTTTGTATTTTTGGTAGAATTTCCAATGTTCAAAAGCGTCTCATCGGTTTCCTCATGCAATTCAGGCATAAGTCTTGTCATCGGCTTCTCTATTGTCAACAACATGTGATCCGTCTTCAACATCTTGCGATATTCTTGGATTGTCAATGATCCATAAAACTTCTCCAATATGTAGTAAGGATTCGGAGCCGGTTTTATATTCTTCTTGTATCCATAGATTTTTCCATATATGCGGTTCAGTAAATGATATCTTTCAAATTTTGTGCTATCATCCATGGTCTCCTTCATTAAATATGCCGCCGCACATTCAGGTCGGCAAAACGATCCGTATGCAAAGATATTTCCGTCATTTTCGTATTTTGGTATGTAACAACTGGGATTGTCATACTCATATGTGCACCAAAAACATGCCGACTTGTGTTCCGTGTTTGAATTCTTGTAAAGAACTATTTTCAACTTTTTCAGTTTTGCGTTAATGTCTTTTGTTGATATTTCAGTTTCGTCATTTGACACGTCAGTGACATCCATCTTGTCCTTGCAAATTTTGCAAACGTCACATGTCAATGGTTCTTTGTATGCAGCATTGCTAACTTCTTTGCCATTGTCATACAAAGCATATTGATCATCATTCACTACATTGTATGTCATAATAGTGGGTGGGCCAGTTGGATCATACAACATTCCGTCGTAAGTCATTTTATTACATTTGTCCATGTATTCATTGAAGTCTTTTGTTGAACATTTTAAATGCAAAATCACGTTTACCAATGGCGCCGCTTGTTGCACAGAATCATCCGTTTTAGTTATAAGTTTTCCGCCCTTTGGCTTGCGACCTTTCTTCTTCGTTTCGTCGGTAACTTCTACCACTTGAATGATTATATTGGGCTTTCGTGTTGTTGACTTTTTTGCTGGCTTTTCCATATTAGATGTGTGATCCTCAATATTCATTATATTCCATTTTTTATTTAAGTTATTTTGCGATGTTTTCTTGTGTAATTGTTTTCTTCCGGTTTTTCTAGCTTTCTTGTCTTGGATTCCGTTGATTTGTTTTTGTATATAAGATCCTCCAATTTAGTCATTATGTCTTCTGATATACATTTTTTGTGTGTTGTTTCCTTTCTTTTTTGAATTGGGGTTGGATAATGACGTGTTACCAACCCTATAGGAATGTAGAGATCTTTTATGCGAGACATCAGAGATTCGGATCCTCCTCCAACGCTTCCTCCTGTTTGTCCGCCGCTTTGCTCCAGCAATTTTGCAACACTATATCCTCCTTTTGATTCATATTTGTCTTCATAATCATTTTCAAAATGCGATGTTTCTATATGTTCTGGTGTGTATGTTGACATTATATATTTTACATTTACTATAAAATATCTAATAGGCACCTTATCCTCCAAGCTTCTATTCAGATTCATCTCCGCCATATTCTTTTATAGTTCCTTTCTTCATTCCTTTGTTGAAAACACGTTTTAAATCATGCGATTTTTTGATTTCGCGTTTGCTTCGCAAATATTCCATTATCAGTTTCACGTTCTTCTCATCCGGAATTAGATCTGCTAAATGTTTTTCCAAAAATCCATAAGTCAATGCCGAATACTCTTTTTTTTCATAATATTCTATCTTGCTGTCAGGCGTCTCTATCTTGCGTTTTTCCATGCGGTTTTTTTCAATATAGTCGCACACATTTGTTGATAGTGTTTCGCGCTGTATTCGCAATTCGCGCATCTGTTGATTTGCCATCTTGATCTGTGTGTCTACCCTTATCCATTTTTTAAGATAATCCTCAAATTCGGATTGCGTATTTATTGCTGGTTGCATTATAATATGATTTTGCTAAAATAAATTGACAGTTTGTTTTCAGTTTCCTCCATTTTGTCTGCGTCTTTTACTGCGACATCTCCTTCTACTGCGACCTCTCCTTCTACTGCGTCTTTTTCCACCTTTTAATTGAAATTGGCTACTTGAAGCCGGCAAATTTTGCGCAATGGCATTTCCTAATTGCGGGTTTGCATGTTGTTCTCCAATTCCACCAACAACTGATGATGCGTATTCGGTTGACATTTTATAAATTATATTCATATTTAAATCCTTCATTGGCATAAATTATAATATTTCTTCTAAATTCTGGATGCAATACAACTTGTCTAACAAACTTTGTGTTTTTGTAAATTGTCTTGTCAAATTTAACATTATTATAAGACTAATTAGACTAAATAAAAATAACAAAACACAATAAACACATATTAGAAGAATGTAGAAATAAATTTCATTGTAAATTAATATTCCAAAAGGTTTCAATATTGTTTTTATTTCAGTTTTAATTCCTTCATTTTGTAAAAATTCTTGGATTGTTTCTTTTAGTGATTTCATATCTTATCTTATTTAATTATTTTTTATTCTACATCTTGCCGAATTTTTCGGAAAAAATCATGTGGCTTTTATTTTTTGTATGTTATACTGTTGTCACATGGATAATATTTATGAACCAACTGCCGATTTTCCGTTTAGCCAACTTTCCATGACTTCTCCTACTTCTGCATCAGGTGGCATCCATTTTAGCAAATTGCTTGTAAATAAATTGCCAATATACATTCAAACACCCAAATGCAAAACCAAACAAGGAATTGTCAAATCCGGCAAAAAAATGCATTCTGATCTTGTTTTCACCAATGATGACGAAGAATTCATTCAATGGCTTGAAACTTTAGAAACTACCGTGCGAAAACTCATTTATGATAATCGCACTAAATGGTTTGACACTGAATTGACGGAAGAAGACGTTGAGAGCTATTTCACGCCCACTGTCAAATTATTCAAGTCTGGTAAAATGTATTTAGTAAGAGTCAATGCCAGTTCCTCAAAAGGAAACATATCCAGCTCTATTGTTCTTAAAAAAACAGAAGGCATTGAGACTACGGTTAAAATATATGACGAAAATGAAAATGATGTTGCCGCTGAAACCATAGATGAAAAGACCTCTATGATTACTATTGTTGAAGTTCAAGGGATCCGATGCTCTGCCAAAAGTTTTCAAATAGATATTGAATTGAAACAAATCATGATCCTTAAACCTGTTGATCTTTTTCAAAAATGCGTTATTAAGACAAAAAGTGCCCAAGATAATACTTTAGGAAATCCAATAAAAGAAACTTTAGAAGAAAAACATGATATTTCTAGTCATTATGTTCCTCCAATTGTTTTAAATGTTGATCTGGAAAAAAAAGATGTTGAGGTCAAAATAGAAGAAGTTGAAGATAAGCATGAGGAAGAGGAAAATGAAGATGAAGATAATGATGAAGATGAAAAAAAACTAAAACCAATTAAAATATTCAGCGATGATGTTTTAGAAGTAAATTTAGACACTGATGAGTTAAATGACAATGATACTTTTCATTTGAAAGAAAAAACGGAGGTCTATTATGAAATGTATCGTGAGGCCCGCCGAAAAGCCAAACTGGCAAAATCTTTAGCACTTTCTTCTTTTATGGAAGCCCGACGAATCAAAAACTTGTATATGTTGGATGATGTTGATGATAGTGATAGTGATCTTGATGATTTAGAAGAAAAGGATGCATAAATTATTCTGTCTATATTTTGCTTCAATTTATGCCAAAAATTATTATATCAATCCGTATTATATAACTTATCTGAAATGTTTAACGAGATTTTTAGTGGTTTTTCTAAATTTGCTACTCCTCAGCGAATGTTAATTTTAATTATTTTCATTGTTTTGGCTTGGATGCTTTTGAATTATTCTGGCGCCAAGACACTAAGTCTTGATGGCATGGGCACTGGCACTGGCACTGGCATGGGCACGGGCACTGGCATGGGCACTGACACTGTTGCTGCCGATGCGTTTTCACCAAAACCTCTTGTTAATCCCAATGATCTTTTGCCCTCTGACCAAAACAGTCAATGGGCTGCGTTGAATCCCGTTAATATGAGCCAGGGCAATATCATTGCCGGCGACATGCTTCAAGCTGGATACCATATTGGCTTGGATACTATTGGTCAGTCCATGAAGAATGCTAATCTTCAGTTGAGAAGTGATCCTATCATTCCCAAGCAGAATGTTGGACCATGGAATCAGAGCACATATGAGCCCGATCTTGCGCGCGTGCCGCTAGAGATTGGTTGCGGGGCCCCTTAAGGAAACCAAGGTTAAGTGTCCTGCTTCGCAGGAAACGGGCAGTTGCGCAAGCGCAACTTGTCCTTTGGATCCTTCCTTTAGTTTCCTTTGGATCCTTCCTTTGATTTAAACTTAGACCCGGCAGTTTATCCTTTTTATATTCTTTATGATTTTTATCAAGACATCATAAAGACATGGAATTCTTATATTCACTTGTATTATTTGTCCTCGTGTTAATTATTTACAGTCAGCTTATGTATCAATTGAAAAAAGGCGATGACATGGAAATCTATGAGATTGATTACACAAACAATAGAGATCTCAACGATAGTGCTAATCTAAAACAACCATTCTTGTTTGTATTTAGCGAATTTGACACATTCTTTAAAAATTTTGCCATCTCTCAATTGGCTTCCGAATATGGCAGTTTTGACGTAAATCTTAAAGAATCCTCCGACTACCATTCCAATGACGTTTCCTCCAAAAATACCGTACTTTTGAATCTCGGCGCCGTTAAAACTCTTATGGATTCCGATTCCGATAGCAAATATTTTAGCAATAATAATTCAAATTTCATTATGGAAACTGGGCTTTTTAAACAATACAAAAATATTGACGCCATCTTACAAACTCCTATATGCATCAGTTCTAATTATGATGTTTTGTTTGGTTCGCACGGGGCAACCATGCCAACTACATATCATACCCAAGAAAGACGGTTTCTCTATGTTGTTGGCGGAAAACTGACCGTGAAAATGACTCCATGGCGCAGCAACAAATACATGATTATAAACAAAGATTACTCCAATTATGAATTTACCTCGCCGCTTGACCTTTGGAATCCACAAGAACAATACAAAAACGGATTCCTTAAAATGAAATTTCTGGATTTTGTCGTTCATCCCGGACACGTCCTCTACATTCCGCCCTTTTGGTTTTATAGTATCCAATTTGAAAAAGATAATAGAGAAGTCATTGTGCATGAATTCAATTATGGATCCGTCATGAATGTGGCGGCAAATTCTGCTAATTTAGCTCAACATTTGTATCAAAAAGTTATTGCACCAATGACTTCTGTAAAAAAAACAATTGCAATTAACTCGTCTTCTTTATAATTATGGGTTAAATAATTTATATAATCGCGACCCTTCTTTCATGTCGCTCTCTGTGTTTCCTTGATATCTCAATTCAATTAAATATAACAAACAATCTTTTTTTTGGGAAAATGTCATGAATTTTAAAAGATTTTTCAAATCATATGCTGTGCTTGTATCCAAATAACTAATTATCATTGCGGCGATTGTTTCTTCATACATTGTGTCATTTGAATTTTGCATTTGTTTTAACAATTCAATTCCATGTTTTACTGTTATTCTTACTTGAGTAGATTCTGTTAGTTTTCGTGTCTTTGCCATTCTTTCCAAATCGGCCAATCTATCCTTCTCCAAATCGGCCAATCTTTCCCTTTCCAAATCGGCCAATCTCTTTGTTTCCAAATCGGCCAATCTCTTTGTTTCCAAATCGGCCAATCTCTTTGTTTCCAAATCGGCAATTCTTTTATTCTCTCTTTCTAATTCAGCTATTCTTTCTTTTTCCAAATCGGCAAGTCTCTTTGTCTCTAAATCGGCCAATCTTTCCCTTTCCAAATCGGCAATTCTTTTATTCTCTCTTTCTAATTTAGCTATTCTTTCTTTTTCCAAATCGGCAAGTCTCTTTGTCTCCAAATCGGCAATTCTTTTATTCTCTCTTTCTAATTCAGCCATTCTTTCTTTTTCCAAATCAGCCAATCTCTTTGTCTCCAAATCGGCAAGCCTTTTAATTTCTAATTGTTTAAATTTATCTTCACATTTAAATTTAAAATATTCAATTATTTCAGCATAACGCATTGCCTTAATGTGGGATATCAATCGCATTAAATTTTTAGGCAATTTATTGCAATGTTGATTCTTATTTCCTTGTATTCCCATGGCAATATCCATTCTGTTATCTTGACACGATTTTGTTTCATAAGATAATTCAGTTCTATGCAAAACAGTTTTCATATATGAATCCGCGCTGCCTCGCGCGGAAGAAGTCTTAAACCCATCAATTTCAATGCTTGTCACATATTGATTGTTTCTATTTATTTGCAGTTTTGCAATAGCTTCTTTAATGTCATCTCTATTGGCAACATCAAAGAACTTGTTGTCGTATTCAGACAATTTGCTTGATGCCGATGAATTTCCATAAATAATAATGTCTTTTTCATTTCTATGGCATTCGGGATTATTGTCATCAAATAATAAAGTGTCGCGTCTTATTCCATTTTTTAACAAATATAATCCTTCCTGTTTCCATCCAGTTTTGTTTTTAACTTCTTCCAGTTTTGTTCCAACGGTTTTGGCATTTTTTGTTTTCATTTTAAATTCAAATTCATGCCCTTCAATATTAATAATGAAATGATCGTTGCCGTCTTTATCAATCCAATGCTCAATGACATCTTCTTTTATACCAATGTAATATTCAGGTCGCTCGCCACAAAAGTAATCATACATTTCCATTTTCACTTTTTTTGATAATTCAAAATCTTTGTAATACAAATTCAATCCAGATTTTCCAAAAATACAATCTAATCTGTCATTCATTTCCATTTGTTTGCTGTCATAAAACTGCTTCTTAAATGAATCATGTGTCTTTTCAGAGTATTCAAATACGATTGTTGTTCCTGTTTCATTTCCATTTCTATCTTCTATGAATTTTGCGATTTCTTCTTCCGTCATTTGGGAATATTTGATCATTCCACTATAACATCCTGTTTTTTTCATTTCGTCAAACGGAACTGTCGCCTTTATATATTCATTTTCATCCGAATGTGTATACAAATTCACTGGCGTTGGAATTTCATTCTTTTTAGACAAAATGTAAAGAGCCGGTTTTGATCCAAATCCGGACACGCCCATTGATTTTTCTTCTGCGTGATTCTCTTTAAATGTGGCAAACATGTCGTTAATTTTTTCAACACTCATTCCAATTCCATTGTCTATTAACCTAATTTTTTTTAAACCCACATCCACACAGGCTTCAGTTGCGTGCGCATCACATATATTTGCAACAAGTTCGGCCAAGCATTTTGTATGAGTGAATCCTCCTCTATCAAGACTATTTATAAATCCGCGTTCATTAATTGATCCGCAAGTTCCCAAAATCATTTCAGTGTTCATTTTTTATATTTGCTAATGATGTTTGAAAACAAATTTTGATCAATTTTTTGTAAAAATATTGTCAATCTAATATATATATAATGGACGCCACACACATTAAATTACCAACTGTTCCCAAATATGTTGATAATGTTTCAAGAAAAATAAAATCAATGGTTAAAAGACATGCAAAAATGCTTCCTTTTACCGGAAATTACATTGTAGAGAATTTGTTTTATATTTATCTTTTCAAAAAATACAAAATGAACTGTTTTATGACACAACAAAGCAGCGGCGGAGTTGGCAAAATTGGCATTCTTATTAAAATCAAAGAATCAAAAGATCCTATTATGCAAGAAAATATTGATTCTGATGTGGAATCATTAATATCTTGTATTTTAGAAGGAGAAGAAATAATTGTCATTCCTGTTTCAATTATGGTTGATATTGCTGGATTTTTTGGTTGTCATTCAAATTTGTTAATATATCGCAGAAGTTTCAATCAACTTGAACATTTTGAACCACATGGCGCAACATTTCAAGGAAAGCACGCAGAAATTATCAATAGAGAAATAGAATTGTATATGACTTTGCTTATGGAAAAAATAAATGAACACATTGATTC
>Ga0315909_10005630_pt1 | contig 14280 bp, 41 predicted proteins | sample LakEriMetagenome_11_FD_203527 | JGI IMG/M metagenome (GOLD analysis project Ga0315909, IMG submission 203527) | Freshwater fungal communities from buoy surface, Lake Erie, Ohio, United States - Buoy 2 MA125 | ecosystem: Environmental > Aquatic > Freshwater > Lake | place: USA: Lake Erie, Ohio...
ACTTAAACCTAATGGTGGGTCAAGCGTTAAAGATTCGGTAGATAGATTGGAGCGACAGGTTGAAGAAATTTATCGCATCCTTCTTTCTCGCAATAACTCTTAGCGGTTGCGGTTACCAAGGCTGGGTTAGATATCCCTGCCAAGAGTTTGAGAACTGGGAAAAGCCTGAGTGCAATCCCCCACAATGTTTACCAACTGGTACTTGTACCAAAGACATTTTGCCTGGAGTATTTGATGAACCAAAAAAATAAACTAACACCAGAAGAGCTACACGCAAGACTGATCGTAACAATTGGAATCATCCTTGCCATTGTATTTGCTGGTTCTGTCTTTGCATTGCTATATGCACTGCTATTTATTACACAACCATTAGGAGAACAGGCACCTAACGATGCTGCATTTATTGATCTTGTTAGTACCTTGTGTGTGTTTCTTACTGGTTCTCTTGCTGGAGTACTTGCAGGAAACGGATTGAAGTCTAAGCCTAAAGAAAAGAAAGATGGAGAATAATGAAACCTGTTGCAAAGAGAGCTACACCTGCTGCTATTGCTGTCCTTCGACAAGCTACGGCGCTATATCCTTCACGTAAGAAAGCATCAGATGGACTACTGCCATCAGCAGCACACATCCATCAGAATCCTAATTCAGATCACAATACAGGATTTGGTGTAGACCTAACCCACGATAAGTTGGGTGGAATTGATTGCTTTAATTTATTTCAAGAACTAAAAACAGATAAGCGTGTTAAGTATCTTATTTTCCAAGGCAAGATCTGGTCAGTAGATCGTGCCAATGAAGGGGACCGTGAATACACAGGTTCAAATAAGCACACCAAACATCTTCACATCTCGATCAAAGAAGGATGTGGAGACGACACTTCCCCTTGGTTCCCTTGGTTGGGTAAGCCAAAGGTTGTCGGAAAGGTTAAGGCAGCAGTTAAGCCTTTACCAAAAAAGAAAGAACCAACAAGTCCAAAGGAGTAACAATGGATAAGAACAAGTTAAAAGCAATTGCGGCTACGTACCTACGTGCTGGCGTTGCATCAGTCATCGCTTTGTATCTTGCAGGCGTAACAGATCCAAAGGCTTTAGCAACAGCAGGACTAGCTGCTATTGCAGGTCCACTGCTAAAAGCATTGGATCCAAAGGCTACAGAGTTTGGACGCGGAGCTAAGTAATAAGTAACTGCGAGGCGAAGAGGCTCACCCCGAAAGGGGTGGGCTTCTTTTTTTATGCCATTTTATTCTGCGTCAGCAGGACAAGGAACAGTCACTAGGTTTCCACAATTAGTACAGGTACCATCAAGGAACCACCAAACAAGTTCATTATCTTCAAAGGCGCACATCACGTTAAATACCTGCGACCCACACGGACATACGTGGATAGGTCCTAAACCCCTCAGATCGGCTCCGAAGGGCTTAGGAAGGGTATGTTTACCCCAGAGTCTAGGCAGGGTGAGTAGACGGAACCACATAGACTGACCGCTAGGAGCTTCGCTCCCTATTACAGTAATTCGCCTCACGGCTCATATGGTAGCGATTGTAGGTGTCGCTAACGCAACGACACGCCGTTAGGTGTAGCCTTGCCCAATGACCACAATCGTTGGAGTAGAAGGAATTGACTACGCTGTTCTAGTAGCTGACTCACAGATCACTGAAGATAACCTAGTCACCATTGCTACATCCACGCCAAAGATTGTTGAAGTTGGTAAGTATCTCATTGGAATCTCAGGTGATACACGACCTGGAGATATCCTTTCCTATAACTGGAAGCCACCTGCCTATCGAGGTGAGAACCCAGTGCAATTTATGGGTAAGAAAGTAATACCTAGTTTAATTAAAGTATTTAACGACAACAACTACGACTACAATAAGGTGGACAAAGATGGTGGCTTCGATTATCTCATTGCTTTTAACGGCAATATCTTTCGTATTGCTTGTGATCTCTCTTTTTTCCAAGCAAATCACGGAGCGTATGGCATTGGTTCTGGGGGTCAGCTTGCTCTTGGCTACTTGTATTCAGTTATCAGACCTAATGTTGAATTAGATTATGCAAAGAGACACGCCCGTAAAGCCGTTGAGATAGCGTCGGTTCTTGACTCTAATACTAACAAGCCTTTACAGTTGGTAGTACAGGAAAGGATGTAGCTATGGAGTTTAATACATACGAAGAAGTGAAACCAGAGTTTAGGGAAGTCATAGCAACAAGTGAGTACGCTGCACACTACTGGTTTGAACAGGGCTGGAAGGCTTGTAGACTTGCTTTCTTATTACACGATCAAGCAGAGAAGGCAAAGCTATGACAGTGTTTATATTTGGTTTGTTGATAGGTGTTGTTATTGGTAGAGCGTTTGATTTGTGGGTGGATTGGAAGTATAACAAGTGACTGATCCTAAAGAACTGTTGCTGACTGCACTACGTGCAGGTGATGCCAAGCGTTCAAGATCTACACAGGTACAGATTGGACCATCAGAACTAGGTGGTTGCCGACGTAAAGTTTGGTACCGACTCAACGATCAGCCAGAGACTAATGATAACGAAATGAAACTCGCTGCCATTATGGGTACTGCTATCCACGCAGAAATTGAAAGAGCTTTAGCAGATAATCCAGATGTTATGATTGAAACTGCTGTTGAATACAACGGAATGAAAGCACATATTGACTGTTTCGTACCAGGTACTGGCGATGTTATTGACTGGAAGACAAGCAAGGTGCGTAACCTTTCATACTTCCCATCAACACAACAACGCTGGCAAGTACAGACTTATGGCTATTTACTAGCTAAGAATGGCTATGATGTAAAGCGTGTCTCGCTTGTCGCTATTGCACGTGATGGTGATGAGCGAGACGTCAAAGTTCATACAGAAGATTACGATGAAGCGATGGCACTAGAGGCACTGAGCTGGCTAGAGGCTATCAAGGCATCAGATACAGCACCAGAGCCAGAGCGAGAAGAAAACTACTGCAAGTTCTACTGCAAGTTCTATGACGCAAGTGGGCAGTTAGGATGCGTCGGTCTAAAAAAAGAACGTATCGCAACTGAAGAGGTATTAATCCAAGACAAGGATGCCTCAACTAATGCGATGAAATACCTACAATTAGATGAGAAGATCAAAGAGTTGACAAAAGAAAAAGACTCACTAAAGTCTGCTCTTGAAGGAATCGCTGGGATTACAGATACAGGTATCCAAGTTCGTTGGAATAAGGTAGCTGGAGTAACATCGGTAGACAAAGATGAAGTACTTGCTAAACTTGGTTTCGTACCAACCAAGCAAGGTGCAGATTCATTACGGTTAACAATCAAACAATCTGGAGGAAAGTAAATGGCTGCAAACGAAAACACAAAGTTCCAAGTAAACTTCAAGACAAACAATGGAACGCTTATTAATCTTTATGCAACTGATGTAAAGGAACTAGAGGCAGGTCTTACTGATCTATCAATGGTCTCAGCTCTTATTAAGTCTACCGATGCTGAACTCAACGGTGGTAGAACACCAGCACCTACTGTTGATTCAATAGCACAGTCATTTAATGCAACACCTGTTGCTGCACCTGCTGTTGTCGAAGGTCAAGCACCAAGCTGTAAGCACGGTGTAATGAGTTTCCGTACAGGTACTTCTGCTCGTGGCCCTTGGAAGGGCTGGATGTGTGCTGCACCAAAGGGTGCAACAGATAAGTGCTCAACTATCTGGGCCTAGCAAATGCGGGAACCGCACGAGTTTGAGGTTCCTTTATGTGCTCAAGTAGGTGGCGATCTATTCTTTCCTGACTTAGAATATGAAGGCAAGTTAGCTCGCATCAATATAGCATCAGCAAAATCAATCTGTCGTAACTGTCAACACATCACTGAATGTGCAGAGTGGGGTATCCGCAAGGAACAACACGGCATATGGGGTGGAATGACAGGTAGTGAACGACGCAAAATTCGTAGGCTACGAAACATATGATTAGAAGAGGACAAGAGTGCTTAAACTTTCCCGTGCTTGGAGTGGAGTAACTACCAAAGCTACGCCACTACCTGACGTGTGGAAAAATCTTGTCAAGCAATCTATTAAGTTTCGTCGTGGCCAAGTATGTATGGTAGCTGCAGCACCTAACGCTGGTAAGTCAATGTTCGCATTGATCTATGCCATCAAAGCACAGGTGCCAACGCTTTTCTTCTCCGCCGATACAGATACAGCGACAGTAATGATTCGTGCTGCTGCGCACCTATCGGGACATAGCCAGTTGGCTGTGGAACAGAACATAGATAAGAGATCTGATTATTATTCAGCACACTTAGCTAATACATCACATATTCAATGGGTCTTTGACTCCAGTCCGTCTCTTGATGATATTGAGATGGAGATCAAGGCATACTTTGAATTGTATGGAGTAGCACCTCAGTTGATTATCATAGATAACCTAATGAATGTATCTGCTGAGACAGACAATGAGTGGGCAGGGCTACGTGCAATTATGATGGAGTTGCACGATATGGCACGTAAGACAGAGGCTTGCGTCTTAGTACTCCATCACGTATCAGAACAATCAGAGTATGGTTCTCCTATGATGCCACCACCTAGACGAGCTATCCACGGCAAGGTAAGTCAGTTACCAGCGTTGATACTTACACTAGGTTATGATCCGTCGCAGGGTCTATTGCGTATCGCATCAGTCAAGAACCGATTTGGTCCACACTATGCTGATGCTTCTCAATGGGCATCGCTGTTTGTAAACTTTGGTGCTTGTCAAATAGGTGATGATGATGCACAAGGCAGAGCATATCTTCGTTCTAATGCAGAAGGAATCGCATATGGTAATGTCTAAGTACGCTCTAACAATAGAAGAGGAAGCCACTTGTGTTGAAGTTGGATACCAAAGACAGAAGCCATACTTCGGTGACCCAACGAAGAACATTAATTACTCAGAGGGTGACCTATGGGAAACGTGGCAGCACGTTGTCTGTGCAGGATCAGAGCTTGCATTTGCACGTATGGTCGGTAAGAACGACTTTACTCCACACTATAACAAATGGAAGTCAGAGCTTGACATTCCAGGATTTGGAGAGATTCGTTATTCGTTTCCACCAGTAAGAGGAATGCGTTACTCAACTAGAGATGATGATAACCTTGTGTATGTATTGATGTCTGATGGTCTATGTCATAAGACACGACGCAATGCACCTGACTGGAAAGGACCTGAGTACACAGCTATTGGTTGGAAACTTGGGTCTGAATGTAAACGCGATGAATGGAAATATAACGATAGGACTTGGTATGTACCAGTTATATATCTTAACTCTATGGAAAGTTTGATACTCAATGGCTAACAAGAATGGTCGCAAAGGTTCTCAGTTTGAGACAGATGTTATGAAATGGCTACGTAACGCGGGAGCTATGGCAGAACGTTTGACTAAGGCTGGGGCAAAAGATGAAGGTGATATGGTTGTTATCATATCTGGAGAAACCTTTATCTTAGAACTCAAGAACAGGCAGACCCTTTCCCTGCCTGAATTCTGGAGAGAAGCACAGGTTGAGGCGCTTAACTACGCAAAGGCTAGGGGTCTTGGGGAAGTTCCCCTTTCCTATGTTGTAGTTAAGCGTCGCAACGCACCAATAGAACAAGCCTGGGTCATTCAAGACCTAGCACAATGGATAAAGGAGAAACAATAATGCCAGTACCAGGTGGAGAAATAACAACAACAGAGATCCTAGTACCAGTAGTAGAAGAAGTAGTTGAAGATTCAACTACAGAGGAAGACGAAGATGATTTGCCAGAACTGTCGTAAAGCAGGAGAAGAGAACACACTCGCTCATTACAAGCGAGCTACTAATTGGCACGAGAAATGTGATTTTAAGGGGTGCGTATGCCAGCACAAGACTGGTCCAGGGTTAGTAAAGCGTCCAAACGAAAGCACTCCGTTGATGCAACTTCAATCCCCATAGGAACTATTGTTTCCTATTACGGTGGAGAAGTAAGAGAAGGTAAGTCAGCAGCAGTTCGTTGCTGTATACATACAGATAGTAGACGTAGTGCTGTAATGAATACGTATGACAACCTGTACTTCTGCCATACCTGCGGTAAAGGTGGCAGTTCAGTAGATGTTGTTATGCACATAGAGAATTTGGAGTTCAAGGATGCCCTCAATCGTGCAATCGAAATCACTGCTGGAAGCGGCCAACCATTACAGTCAGGCAATAAACGAAGAGGCTCTAAACTATCTCGAAGGACGTGGAATATCTGATGCTGTTGCTCAACAGTTTTCGTTGGGTGTTGTAACAGATCCAATTAATGGCCACGAAATGCACAGGGGTTGGCTTTCCATACCGTACATCACAGCTAATGGACTATGTGTAGGCTTTAAGTTCAGACGACTAGATGAAGGCAAACCCAAGTATGGATCTCCATTAGGTCAGAAGGCACACCTGTATAATGTAGGTGATATAACTATTGATAGCTCTTTCATTGCAGTATGTGAGGGTGAATTAGATACGGTCATCTTGTCTGGTCTAGTGGGCATACCAGCAGTAGGTGTACCTGGAGTACAGTCTTGGAAACCACACTTTGTCAAGCTCTTTACTGGCTATGACAACATCTTTGTTATTGGTGACAATGACATCAAGGAAGATGGCACTAATCCAGGAGCTGAGTTCTCTAAGCGTGTCGCACAAGAGGTTACAAATAGTACAATAGTAACATTACCCCCATCAATGGACATCAATGACTTCTATCTGGCCAATGGTGCAGATGCTACGAAGGCTTTGTTACTAGGACAGAAGGATGAGTAGAGACGAATGGCTACAGATGGTACAGATTTTGCAGCATATGGGCTTCCAGATCCTAGAGATCAATATGGAAACCGAGACTTTGTTAGTCCGTCCTACCCCAGCAAGATAGATGAGGCGTTCGTTGCAGATGTCTGGCGGATTATGGATCAAGCTGGCAACCTATTGGTACGTAAGCACCACGACTACGGCCCAAAGAACATTGCTCACTCACCAGGTGGACCACTTAATGGTCTGCGTGTACGTATGTGGGACAAGATAGCTCGCATTAATAACCTTGTTGATTCTAACGTTAGCCCTAGCAACGAGTCATTGCGTGATTCATTCTTAGACTTACTTAACTACTCAGCGATTGCAATGATGGTACTCGATGGCGTATGGCCAGAAGTACAGGATGATGACTGAGTTACATAAATCTATCTATGACATAGCACCTAGTGTTGCAAGCGCAATAGCACGTCGCTTCCGTGGCTATGTAGAGAGAGATGATGTACTGCAAGAGTGTCTTGCTTGGGCATTAACACGTGGTAAACAGTTTGATGAGATGCTTAATGAACCCAATGCAGTTCAACGTGTTATCAATGAGAAGCGTATTGCTTGGCAGATGAAGCGTTCTGCTGAACGTTATGCTCGCAAAGAGAAGGCATCTAAGTCTGGCTATCGAACAGGTGATGAAGCCTTCTACGATACAGCTATGATTGCACAGGTCTTGCCTCACGTGATTGCATCTATTGTTGATGACACAGTATTAGAGCAGGCTCAGAACCTTATCAACGATGGTTCACCCAAGAAGCCTAGCGTTCCAGCAGAAGGCGGCAACCTGCTTGCTACCCTGATTGATGTCAAGCGTTCCTATCTAAAGTTAGAAGTAGAAGACCAGACCATACTTCGTATGCGCTACCACGAAGGACTTACCTTGCAACAAGTAGCACATTTATTAGAATGTGCTATCTCTACTGCAGATCGTAGATGCACCAGCGCATTACGTAAGGTGCAGAATGGCTTGGGTGGTGACAACCCGTGGCAATGAAAGAGATTGATTTATTTGAGTATCTAAGGGACAACCTATACCCAGACCTTACCAAGTCTGAGGGTATCTATGACTCCTTTGATTGCATTAGTGTTATGGCAGGTCACTACATAGAACTCAAGTGTAGACATACACACTATGACACACTACTCATTGAAGAGATGAAGTATCGTAAGCTGATAACGCAGGCAGCAGAAAGGGATCTCATTCCCTTCTACATTAACTCGACTCCAGAAGGGGTCTTTTCTTTTGACCTGATGGATGTTGCAGAACCTGAATGGTTAAGTCATTGGATGCCAGCAACAACTGAGTTTGCACGTTCTAACAAGGTCAGTAAGTTAGTAGGTTATCTACCTATCGAAGAGGCGGTTAAACTCTGATGCAGTATGACTATCGTTGCCCTGAGTGCAATGGGGAAATAACTATTGAGCGCAGTATCCACGAAGATCCACGTGATCCTTCTTGCTTTGTGTGCCACATAAGTATGATCCGTAAGTGGGATTCACCTGGCGTTACCTTTAAGGGTAAAGGGTTTTACAGTACTGGTGGATAAGTAAAGAACCCTACCGCGGAAGGGTGCAGTAGGGTTCCACTTACTCGGAAGAAATGAGCAGATCAAACTATATCAGTACCAGTTTCGTCTGTCACTATGTCTGAGAGCGCGACACGCACTCCCTGAATAGCGATGGTTAATGTATCGTAAACCGTGAAGGATTTGTAATTCAGGTTCTCGACTACGTTCTCTAAGGAGTTGAGCAATTCCGTAAGCTGTTGAAGCTGGGTTGTCGGCGAGGTGGTCAAGCCTGCTCTCACGGGTCCATAAGGTGACAAGGCATTTGGTTTCACGCTTGGTGTATCCGAGTGCTCTTGAGTAACTAACGATAAGTGACCTGTTCTCACGCTTTTCCTCCATCGTTGCCTTGGTTTGTATCGGCTTGGGTAAAGGTAGTTCCCCTAGCTTTTGTACGTGTACCAATAATAGGCTCAATAGTATTACCGTTAATATCAATCCACGTTTTACCCTCTTGCTCATCACTCACCTTTTCCTTCTCCAGCAATTCTTTGTAGTCTTCTGGGTGCAGGTGAGAGAGCTTGATTAAAGCCCTGTCCCTAGCTCTTCGGTAGTTACGGTAATAGACAGCTGCCTTTGCAGCACTTGCCATTCTCTTCTCATCTGTCATTGATCTTCTTATCCCATACAATAATCAAGTAAGCAATTAACATTACAGCTGCTAGTCCTAGTGCATATGTCATACTCCCACCGCCAACGCTGCATAGATAACCTTAGTTATATCCAACGACTGTCCTACTAGGTGAGCATCTTCCTCATCACTATCCCAGCCTGAGACTAGAAGCCTACAGTTAATAGGGCTGCGTCTTAGATATTCGATAGCTTCATTGGCACTGTTGCCACCCCAAATCGCCTCACCCTTCTCATCTACTACTTCATATAGGTTGATAAGTGTGGATACGCGAGGGTGAAATGCAATTATCTCACTCATTCTCCCCCTGCCCTTCTACATTCTCTTTGATTATATCGTTGATAGTCTTCTCTACAGCTGGCGTATCTGATGACAGCGAGATCTTAGATAGTGCTTCACCTAACGCTGTTCGCCAGTTGCTACCTTCTCCAGCTGCCAGCGGGGTAGGTTCACCACCACTGAAATCAAAGAGCTCTACCTTATTCCACTTCTGTCCTGCCTGTACCACCAATGTAATAACGTGGGTAATTGTATCTTCTGCCATTTACTCACCCTTCCCTTCTGAATATGTATCGATCATAGATAGTGCATAGGTCATTCTCATTAGGTTCATTCCCGCTTCCTTCTCCGTCTCTTCCTCTTGTATCTGTATCAATGCAAGGTCACGACATAGATCGGCCTTAGCTTGCCAGTATTCTTTATTCATTACGCTATCTCCCATTCCTCTATTTCCTTACCTACTTGATTAAGTCCTGCTAATTTGCAGGTATCATTCTCGCAGTTGCGTTGGTCGCTATTTTTATACTGAGCTAAACTCTCCCAGCAATCTTCACACTTATAGTACTTCATTTACTCACCCTTCCCTTCTGTTGGTAATACTCTTCCCTTAAAATCGGTGCTGATTATCTTGATATCTTCTTCCCCTATGTAAAGGTTACCCCAATCCCACTGCCTAGGGTCACCGTCATAAGTCTCTATCTCTAGTGTTACTAGCCACTTATCCTTCATCAAGCTCCACCTCTCCGTCACCTAGTATCAGGGTTACGGTTATGTCGTTGATAATTGTCTCGTCTATCTTGCCAAGCTCGTCCTCTATGTTATTCATACCGTTGATCGTGGCTTGTTCGTAGGCTTCAGCACTTAGGTTTCCCGTAGTGTCATCAAGCTCTAGGCATACGTTAGTAGTAATCGTTAAGTAATCGGTTACGAAATTAACGCGGTAGTCATAGCTCACTTCTCTCCCCCTTCACAAGCGTCACAATCAGGTTCAGCTTCGTTGCGTTCAGCTTCATAGTCTATGAGAGCACCGTCTAACCCTTCCCCACAAGGTAGGCAAACCGATAACCCATTCTCTAACACCTTCATCATCACCCTTCCCCTCTCATAATCTGCGGTAGGTTTAGCAATCGTCTCACTTGCGCGAGCTGATCCAACCTGCCTTGATAGTAGTTACGGTCACTACTCTCCGTTCCAGTACTCAGTCTCTCTAGTACCCATTCTGCCTCTACATTTAGGAACTGCTCCAGCTCTTTCATCACTCTTCCTGCCCTTCTAGTCGCTGCTTAATAGCTTGTTTAATCTTCTCGTTGGTATCTGTATCCATTCCCATTACTACGATATGCGTATCAGCCCAGCTCATTACGCTACCGCCTTAGCTTTACACCCGTTGCACACTATGCCTACACCGATCTTAATTGTGTAGCTGGGTAACCTCTTGCCATTACTTAGCGTTACATATAACGCTTCATTACTGTTGCATTCCATACATACGGGCTTGATTTTTTTGCTCATTCTTCTTCCCCTTCCATAGCTGCATTCTTCTCCAATAGCTGGCGCACTAGCTCAGCTGCTGCCACCACTCCCGCTGCGTGGGCTTCTTCCAGTGCTTTGTTACTGTACCTGCTGCAAGGTATAACACTCACGCGATCCATTACATCTATGCCCTGCCGCCAGCGTTCCATAGTAAAGCTGCCACTGTAAGTGATACTGCATTCCTTCACCACTGTAACGATAGCCTTACTCCCTTTATAGTGAGAGGTATATACCTTCACCCTTCTCCCATTCTCTAGGTCATAGGTATCAGTAGCCTTGCGGCCTATGAAATCAGTGAACCTTTTGCATTCTGTAGCTGTAATCACTTACTCACCCTTCTCTTCTGTCATAGTTAGAATATAGCCGCGCTCTAGCCCTTCAATATAGGCGTCTAGCACTGCCATAGCTGTATCTTTATCCCACTGCTTAGGCATAGTGATATTTATACTCATTCACTTTCCCTGCCCTTCTAGATAGCACTCGGTAATCGTTCCCCAGCACCAACCATTTCCAACCCAATTGATGTGACCTGAAGCGTAGAATATGGCAGCTAGTAGCAGCACGATAGCTACTGCTCTCACTCTCTTTCCTCTTCTAGTAATCATTCCTCTTCCTTCCCGTTTACTGTATCCTGCCAAATTTTATTTCCCCAATCTGGGTGTGACCTGAAGCAGCTGCCATAATATGCAACATCTCCAAGGTCATCACAGTAAACCCCAGTAAGCTCCCCTTTGATAGATACCTTCCCGCTTCTAGTGAATATCCTGCGTACGGTATAGGTATCATTCCAAGCAAGGTCAATAGTCAAGCTGTACCCGTTGCTAATCGGTAAAGTAATGCCAGTGCTGCGCTTGATTACTCTTCCGCCACTTATAGCGAATAAGTTATCCCTTCCCAGCTGCTCTATAGTCTCGGATATATTGCACTCTCTGAACTCTTCTAGCTTTACTGCTTCCATTACGCTACCTGCTTTGTATAGATACCGTAAGCAGCGTACAGCTTAGTGATCCGCTTTACTGCAGCTGCTGTCATTACTGCCGCTGCTACTTCCTCGCCAGTCTCGATATCTACTAGGCGGATATAGCTCTTCTCTCTCCCTGCCATTTTTTTACCCCTTCCAAGGTAGGTTATTCCTAGGGCTTAGCTCTAGGCCATTCCTTACGGTATAGCTACCGTAAAGAATAGTCAAGCTCTAAGCTACTTCACGCGCTAGGCGTGGCGCATTCTCTCCCAGCTCTTCAGTATCTGATATATCGAATACATATCTCCAGCTGAAGCGCATTTTATCCTCTCCCGCTTCAGTGGTATAGCTGCCAGTAGGCACGAGGATAGCTGCGCCGCTGCTCCCCTTCTTTACGCTTCTTCCTGCGCTCTTCCAATCGTGGAAGCCAGCGCATTTTGTAGCTGTAGGCTTCTGCCATAGAATTAGAAGCCCATTCCTTACGCTGTAATCTTCAAGCAGTGTAGTCGGCACAATAGTGCCGCGCTCTTCCATAATCTCCACTGCGTCAGCTAGTGAGCGTATAAATGCGGCCTTCTCTTCCTTGCTTCTCATATGCTTACTCTCCCGCCAGCTCTAACACTGCCCAGCTGCTGTTAGCGTTCAAGCGTTCAAGCTCAGCTGTAATCTCTTCCACTGTAGAATTCTCAGTAATTGTAGAGATATCCCGCAAGGCTCCCGCGTTCATAGTCTCGAACATCCCAGCGGGTAAGTTCATAACCTTAGCTAGATATTCACTAGATAGGCTCACTTTACTGTTGAAGCTCTTGCCAGCGTAAGTAAATGGGAAATAAACCCATTCAATAGCTGTATTCTCTCCCTTTACTTCTAGTGCTGTATTCATTCTATACCCCTTCCAAGGTTTAGGATCTTTCCTAGGCTAGCCCTAGGCCAGCGGCCAGCTCTTGCGAGCTGGCAGCTAGTCAAGCTCTAGCGTAGTGCTTCTATGTCTGCTGGGTCTAGGTTAGTATCATAGCTATGGCCGCAATTAGGGCAGCTGATAGCAGCTAGGAAGCTGTCACCGTAAGGCTCTAGCCATATAAACGCAGCTGAGCTATTACAGTCACCGCAGATAGCTTTATGCTTCACAGTCGTGTCCATAGTAATACTCTCCCGCTTCCTCTTCATTAAGTAAGTTAAATATTCTGCCGCATTCTATGCAGCGGGCGCGTGTCTGTAGCTTGAAGGTATCCATTTACTTTCCTTCCTTATATCTGCGAGAAGCCCAGCTGGTAGCTCTAGCCTTAGCTTCCTCTAGTGTAATATCCTTGTGCCAGCGATTAGAGCTCTTATGTCCGCCAGTGGTAAGCAGCGTGTAAATATCTGAGCTGCCCAGCTGGTAGATAGTGGCGCGGGCCTTAGGGTTGATAGGGTTGCCAGTGCTGCGCTCTACTAAATCAGCTGGCAGCTGTAAGCTAATCATATTCCAATCTTTACGCTCTATCAGATTATCTGATAGGAATGTATCTAGCTTCATTTACTTACCTTCCTTCAGCTGAACTCTTCAGCTGATACCCTTAAAGTACGCTACCGTATTCAGCGTGTCAAGCTATAAGCTGCGATATTAGGTAACAATATGGTAACGATTAGCTGAGAATTAGCTGTGAGATCTTATGCCCTAGAAGCTAGAAGCTGGCAGCTGTAAAGCTGCGCGAGCTGAGACAGCTGCGCCAGCTGGCCGCTGGGATAGGCCGCGGGAATAGCTAGCTAGCTGTCAAGCTGTCGGCATTTATTATATTAGGGTATAGAGACATATAGGGGAGAGGGTAGCCGATAGGGTAGCCGACCCAGCGGAAAATGCTATACGGTACAGTACAGCTGCAATAGCTGTAATAGCTGCAGCAGCTGCGCCAGCTGCGGCGAGCAGACCCCTAGGTGTTAAGTTTAGTGCGTGTGTATAGTATGTACCCACTACAGATATATTTCCTAAAGTGAACCCAGTCACTTATTAATGTCCTATTTTGTACACATATTAAAGTGACCTTAGTCACTTTCCGTAAATACTTTATACCATAGGCAGGAAATGATCTTTTTTTCCTGCCTTATATACAGTAGGGGCGGTAATTGTGATAGCCCCGTACAACCTCGCTTCGGTCACCCTACGCGAGTCCCTAGGACGAGCCCTGACTTACCCCTCGCTACGCTGTAGCTTGCTCGGGAGTTTACGGTATCGGTGGTTGTGCAAAGCACAACTTTTAATCGGGTGTAGTCTATCTATAACCCAATGAGATACTGGAGATCCAATGGCTGAGAACTCAGCAGATATAGCAAAGCGAATCATCTTAGGATGTGTAGCTGAGGGTATGACCATTGAACAAGCCTGCCTCTCGGCTGGTAAGTCTATGAAGACATACGAGTACTACCGACGTACCGATAAGATCTTTACAGACAAGATTGATAGAACTCGCCTTGGGCTAAAGGATAAGTCCTTCGCGGCAGGCGATGTCCACGACATCTCATTTGCCGAGTT
>Ga0315909_10005631_pt1 | contig 14278 bp, 20 predicted proteins | sample LakEriMetagenome_11_FD_203527 | JGI IMG/M metagenome (GOLD analysis project Ga0315909, IMG submission 203527) | Freshwater fungal communities from buoy surface, Lake Erie, Ohio, United States - Buoy 2 MA125 | ecosystem: Environmental > Aquatic > Freshwater > Lake | place: USA: Lake Erie, Ohio...
GTGTTAAAGGGTGTTCAAAAAAACTGCCACCTTTACGCAAATTGCATGATTGGCACAAAACTTGCAGATTTTCCTCCAAATCGCTTCCACCCAATCGTTTCGGCACTATGTGATCGATGTGCATCTTGCCTTCACTCTCACCACATGATTGGCAACAGTATCCATCACGTGCCAGGATTCTTTCGCGTATACGTCGCCATCCCTTACGGTCTGATGATCTCCATGCCTTAGACATTAGAACCAATTCCTATCCTGATGATGAGCCCATGCGCTACACATTGAACCATAACGATGGCGTATGTACCGAATGGTTTCATCGATCTGCCGGAATGGGTCAAGGTGTCGATACCATTGTGATTTCATTTGGCCCAACCCGTAATGACTTCCATTGACCGCCTTTGGGTTCCACCTTGATTCCTTAGTAATGATCTTTACAAGGCATTGATATTGCTTGAAATCAACGATCCTTGAATGTGCATATAGTTTGAGATAGTCGGTCTGTGTAGCTGCGTGAACCGGTTGCACGTTTGTTGAAATCAAGCCTATAAGTAGGCACAACTGTGGCAATAGCAGAATACGCCTAAGCGAGCAATCCGCCTCAGCGGCTCGCTTTAAGCGAATCCAGCGTACCGAACGAGTCAAATACATTGCAAGAATGTGGATAACTTGAACGGGGCCTCGGCGTGTTGTCCACAGGTTATCCACAGGCTTCATCATCGTACCTTGCCCAATCCGCTATTGATTAGCACCTGGCGATTGGCCTCACCGAATGCGAATAACATGACCGGCAACATGATCGACCCCGATGTTTGGTCCGATCTAACAAATTTAAGGTTCGCTGGCAATGGCAATGCCCCTGATGCGTGATCCCAAATTAGATTAAACCAGCCCGATTTGGCCATGGGTACCAACGCAATTCCATCGTCATGTTTGATTAGTTTTTTGGCCCATGGCGTCACATTTGAATAAGGTGGATTGCACCACACGCGTCCCACCCATTCTGAGGCCAATCCATCATCAATGATCGTCAATGAACGTTTTGCCGGTATCCATGGGACGCCACCTGGCGGTGCTGAAACATCCATGTCGAATTCGACGTTTAAGGCATCGAATATGAATGGCGGCGTGTAATAATCATCGGATGTCCCATGATCTATCAGCTCATGACCGAAATCCATGTCCAGGTGATTGGTCACTTGTCCCCACCCCAGCCCGTACCCTTGAAATGAATTGGCGTTGATGTCCAAATCCGTTCCATCGCAATCATGCAATACGGGCAACCTGGTGGCGTGAAATCCTCATCGAATCCGGCCTTGATCGGCTTTACCGTCGAGCAGACCGGGCATTTAAATTCATAGGTCGGCATCATCAACCTGGAAACTGGCAATGCCCAATGTGCCGCACGATAGGCATTCCACGCAATGAACGAACGGTGGCAAATTGTCCGTCACCTTTACAATTTGATGATCGGTTGATTTTTTTTCAACGCGGCAATCAAGCCTGATAGTTTCTCGCATAAATACTCCTGTTCAAATTCTCGATGGGATTTAAATCTGATGGATTGATCCAATATGACCCATCACTGCGTTGCCTGGATGGTCTGCGTGCCATGCCAATGGGAATCCATCCAACTATGTAGTAATTCGGCGAATTGCCAGTGACCAAAACGGCCACGTCATCAGCTCGATCACGGTCGCGTAAAATCAGGCAACCTTCCTTCCATGGAGTGTGTTTGACTTCCAAATTCCACCCCACATCAGCCTGATTTTTGAATGTGTTTACGGTGGCCTTCCATTCGTCAATTCCAAAATACTTCGCAACGGCGTTTTCGGCTCCGATGGCCTCGCTACTCCGGGCAATGTCCTGAAAGAGGTTCAGTTTTTGCACGGCGTAATCTTTTAACCCTTCGGAACCAACTGCCCGGTCCAGCGCAGCTTTAGCGCATGCCATTTCCTGATCATGAGTCAATTTCACCAGGATCATTTGCAGTCCATGCATTCCCATATCAGGTGCAAGCCGTCAACTGTGACGTATCGACCAAATTCCAACGGTTTCCATTTTTCACATCGATCACACCAATCGATCGAAATTGGATTCAGCTCACGAATGACGGTTCCATCAGCTTTAAATACGGTTTTTTCACCGGTTGCAATCTTGATCATTTCCATGTCTCCCATGATTACACCTGTGGTTTCCACTGGCCGTCGCTGGCTAGTACGTACCAAATCGGACCGCATTGGGTTGCTTTGCTTTTCTCGGTGCATGAGTAATTGGCCCAGGCTTTACCCGTTTTCGCAGATATGCCTTCTCGCCAAATACGGTGTCCATGGACGCAGGTTGGGGCTTCTCCGACCAATTCCCCACCAAGCTGGGTTTTGATCTCCTGGATGGCCGTTGAGGCCGTTGTAAACCCATCCTCACCGAATGGCCTTGACCACGGATCATCATCGATGAACGCCTTCGGCAAATTCTCGACCTGAATCATCGATTCTTTTGATGCCTTTTCCTCGGTTCCCAAAACCACCGATGCAGCTCTGCCGATTGCGCTGCTCACCGTATCCTCGACGTACCAGCGTTTCATTTGTACGTTGTACGCGGTAACCATGCCATGTGCATAATCAATGGCGGCTGGCTTCTCATCCTCATAGTGACGAAAGATTCGACATTCAATCAGGATGTAACCCTTTTCCGGATTCCAATCGATGATGGATGTTTCAATGCGGTTGGTCGGATATGTGGCGTGCAGTCTGATGACTTTTTGATTTACCGTTTCGTAATGGTCCAGGAATGACATTATTTTGCCACCTTAGATTTGCCCATTGCCATGCCGATTGACCGGCCATGATGGTAACCCACGGATTTGCCGTCCCGGTAGCCCATCGAATACAAAATGGTTCCGATTGATAGCTGGGCCAATACTGCAAACCCAATGATTTGTTCCATGCTCATTTTTTCTCCCGATGGCAGTTGGTTGGTCTGCCTGGAGATAATGTGACGCATTGGACCGACATTTGCAAGATTCACGCCTGATTTTCGGCGTGTCTAACCCTTCGGATGATCCTTCAAATGCTCGATAAGCAATGAACGAATTTCCCGTACATCTCCCCGGATGCCTTCGGCGAATCCATTTGATACGGGTCGGGAATTCTTTTCAGCCTTAGCTGCGAAAATGGCCGCAATCGATGAAATCGTTGCAGCGGCGATCAGTCCAATCGCGGCGATTGCTTCGGTCATTTGTCATTGTTGCCGAATGCAGCGTCATTAGGGTTTAGGTACCGGAGGATTACGGGTGCCACGGCGGCGATGCCTGCCATTGCGATGGCCTTTGGATCGGTCACTCCGGCCATGTAAACGGCCAGCCCTGCAGCTAGGAATGAACGCAACCATGATGCCGCCATTGCTTTAAATTGATTCACTTTGATTTCCCCAGCTTCTCGATTAGCGCAGCGGCCTTCGCTGGCGTCAACCCGATTTCGAAATGCATTTCATCCTTGCGGTTTCGGTAATCGCCTCCCCAAATTAAACCGTATTTCTTAGCCAATGCACGGATCATTGGAACTTTCTCATTTGGGAATGTTCCGACCTTGCCCAATGGGTGGCGTGTGGCATTTAGATCGATGGCCGTTCCGCTTGAATGATTGCTCAATTTGTCGGTGGCACCTCGTACCATTCGGAAACAATAACCCCAATCATCCAGGCCGCCTTCATCAATGGGTTCGATTAGTTCATGAAATTCAGCTGCAAAACCTACCAATAACGGTGCAACGGATTTGGCACAATGCAATTTGATTTTTGTGCCTGGTACCAAAAACGTTTCAATGCCCAGTTCGGCCCGATCTTTCGATGCTGGCCATCCATTGTGTGAAATCATTTATCCGGTGATTGCTTTCGCTTCATCCTCAGTCAATCCCAAGGCTGCGAGTTTTGCAATCGCTGAGGCTTTGATTGCCTCATTTTCGGCAATGATTTCATCCATTGATTTGGTTGGTTCTACGTCTCCAACCATTTTTTCAAATTCAGCATCGGTGATTTCTGTTGATGTGTTTTCCCCGGTGATTGCATCATATTCATTGATTATTGGCATTTTTTCCCCTTATGAGTTCGCTATTCCATAAACACGAATTGTTCCTGTCATTGTGCCTGATGCTCTGTATAAAGTAAATCCATCAAATTGAGTGTTAGCCCTAAATGCAGCTGCAAAATTCCCTAGATATGTATCTGTTGCGCCATAAGTGAACGCCATATTTTCTGATCCAATAAATGTTGTGGTTGCAGTTTGTGGCCGATAAACTGTCATTGATAAATCAGTGCTTCCAGCATTGTTTAACGCCGCATTGTCAGCGGCTGCGCCTTGTCTAAATTGACCACTAGCCGTTCCATTCATTTGGTTAAATTCTGCAATTGAATTGTAATTTGACGTCGTGTTATCCGAACCGCTTGCCCGAAATCTAAAACGGGTGTAATCGAGAGTCGAAAATTCTAGATTAGTGACGATTACATAATTTTGATAAGTTGACGAAAACACGTTGTTCAGGCTTTGTGATGAAACTGCGCTAGGTGTTGCCTGCCCGATATAAACCAACGCACCACCACCGCCAGCAGCAGCCCATTTCATTCCGGTTGTTTCTGCACTATCTGCCGTTAAAACTGTTCCGTTTGCTCCAACTGCAAGGCGTGAAAATGTGTCTGCACCGGTACCACCGATCAAATCACCTTTTGCATCAATAGCCGTTGCCATTGAGTTTGTAATTGTTACGTCCCCCGATGTGCCACCGCCTGAAATTCCCGTTCCAGCCGTCACGCCTGTGATGTCTCCAGGATTGGCCGAAACCCATGTGAAATCCATGTCGGCATTTGTAGCCTTTGAAAGAATCTGGCCAGTTGTGCCGCCTAACAAATCGGCCATCGATGTTGCAACCGCTTGACCGAAAACTTCAAAATCGGCAGGCAGGTCCGTGACCAAATCTGTGTTCGTCGGCATTTGCCAGTTGAACGGGGTTGTTGGATTGCTCATGTTTTCTCCTTATGCTACGACTAGGGCATTTTCCCACGTGAGTGTGTTTGAAATGGTGTTCCATTGTTCCGACACGCTGACTTCTTCCCACTTCAATGCCTGGATGGAATAGGCCAACGGCGATAACAATGCCGTAACCGACAGGGTGTTGTACCCTGCCGAAAATTGCCAACCTTCAACAAAACCCAGATATTGCCCGGCGGTCATATTGTCCGGCAAATCTGCAATGCGCAGTGGCATTCCCATGAATATGTTGATCATCGAATCCCGGTCTACATCATCCAGTTCGGGGTTGGTCAATTCATAAGTGATCGATTGCATCATGGCCTGTGGAAATGCTCGTAATGTTAAATAAAATGCGGCCTGGGATTCCGCATCAACTTGATCGTGCAATGTGGTGGTAATGACCTGCGCCAGGCGTCCAAATACCGCCACCGACGTTAAATCCTCATCAGATACCTCACTGTTGGAATTTGCCCCGTATTTGATCGTTATATCATTTCGAACGTCACCGGATCGCGTTTGAATCTTAATTCCGCTGGCTAGGGCTTGATTTGCCGAAACGTCCACGTATCCGTTGGTTGCCAAATACTGGGTCCGGTGTGTGGAATCGGCGTATGAAATCTGTCCCTGGGCATTTTCGTAGATATAACCGAGCCCCGATGTGGCCAACGCCGAAACCAATGAATAAACATCGATGACGTCAGGTGATCTAGCTGCCAAATCATAATTGCCCGGGGTGTCTATCTCACCCAATCCGACGTTTTGAGCATCTGCCCACGTTTCAGTTGCAGGTGTGTAATTGCCCCACGTCAATGACGCCGGAACCTCTGACCAATTATTTATCAATAAATCCGTCAAAACTGTGGAAATTTGATTTCCGTCAAAATCACGATTCAAGCTGCTTGACCATAAGGCTTTCGGTAAACGTGCCAAGGCTCCCAGGGCAACGATTGAAATTACCTGGCTAATTGCTACCGATCCACCCTGGGCCACTTCAATGGAAACATCGGTGACTGACCCACCCCAAATTGGAACAAATGTTCCGGTTGAATCTTGAATTGAAATTCCCACCGAATCATTGATGTTGATTGAAACCTGGGACTGCGTGACATTGTAAATTGAAAGATTGCAATACCCGGCCTGGGCCTGCTCATAAATGTTTGTTCGACCACTGGTTGCCGTTAGATTTGCAAGAACGTAATTTTCATAGCTGATGCCATTGATGGTCACCTGCCAGATCGGATTCCAAATGGTCATGATGTGACCAACGCATTGGCACCGTTTGTCCCACGATAAAACGAATTGTTCAAAACGTTGATAATGGTTCGGGCCGTACCTTCAGGATCGATGGCACCGGATACGTTCAAATTAATGACCGTTCCTCCACCCATCGCATTGTTTGGAATGATCGATCCGTTTGATCTAGGCGTAAAAATCTCCGGGCCACGTTCGCCGACTAGGTATGACGTACCACCAGATACAGGTCCACCGTTGGCCCTACCGCCTCCAAATACCGTGTCGATTGCGCCGCCGATTGCCTGGGTGACTGGATTGTTCTTGATGAAATTAACAATGTTTTTGATTGCGTTGAATGCGCTATTGACCAATGAAACAAGGTTGGCAAATAGATCGATCACAATTCCGATGGCCGTGCCCAGCGTATTGAACGCAGCTCCTAGAATCTTGCCAATTACCGGTGCATAAACATCACGAACAAATGTGGCAATGGCCTTGAACAACGTGAACAATGGTGCCAATTTTTCGCGGTTTTCCTCGATCTTGCCTGTGACCTTTTCAAATGCAGATCGCAGCCCATCGATGATCGGTGTCAAATAACTTTGTAACGCTGGGATAACGTAATCCGTGATAAATGCCCAAATGGCCTGAAACGTTGGAATAACAAAATCCTTGATATATCCGGTCAATGTTTGAAACACCGGTGTAAGTTTCGGCCCTAATTCCTCAGCCAATTTTTGAATCGTTGGAATTACGTTATTGACGAAACCAGTGATCATCGGGGTAATTGCATCGAGTACGAATGATCCGACGGTTTCCTTACCTTCATTGAATGCAACCTTCAACCGATCCATTTTGCCGGCGAATGTGTCTGCCTTTTCAGCCGCCTGGCCTCCAAATGTTTCGGCCAATTTGGCGGTGATTTCCTCCATTGACATTGTTTTAAGTTCGGCGGCTGATAGTCCGATCCCTAATTTTGCCAACGATGCGGCGTTGCCTTCCTGGGCCTTCGCCATGGCGTTTGTGACGGCCTCTAATGACTTACCTGAACCAGCGGCCACATCGATGGCCACGGCCTGCAATTTCAATGCGGCATCGGAATCAGATGTTGCTCTCACCAGTCTTTCAAAACTGGGACGCAGCTCATCATCGGTGATGCCGGTCAACAATGATGTTTTTGTGATTTGAGATTCAACGGCGGCAATTTGTTTGTTAGTTGCACCGGTAACGTTCACCAGGGTTCCGGCTAACTTAGCCTGGGCCGCTTCATCCTCGATTGCGGCCTTTACGCCATCGACCAACAATTTGCCGGCATAAGCTGCGGCGGCTACTCCGGCGGCTGCAAATGCGGCACCGGCTACCTTGCCGAATTTTCCTAATTTATCGCCAAATGATGAGACTTCCTGGCTTCCTGAATTCAGGCTTTTCTTTAGATTGTCAACATCACCCAAAATGGAGAGTTTTAGCGTTCTTGATCCTTGACCGGCCATCACCACTCCTTCGCAATTTTACTGAATGAATTTTCCCATTCGTTGATGATATATGGTTGTTCGGCACGCAGGGTTGGATAAATAAACCAACCGCGTGATCCTCGACCTTCACGGCCTGACCACACTGGAAATTGCTTGAATCTATTTGATCCGAATTCCGATCCACCCCACAGGTCACGGGTAGTTGCACCACCGGAGAATTTCTGCGATACGAAACCAAATGAAATTTCGCCGATCTTGCTTGATTTGCTAACCCTTGAACCTTCGGCGATTCGGCTGGCTACATTGCTCGATTGTAGGCTTCCTGCCTTCGATGAGATTTTGCCCTGGAGATATTCGGCCAACGCACCGGAAACCAGTTTGGCTTCTTGCGTTGCCTGTTCGTCCATGGCCTTAAATGCACCAACAATTTTCCGCAGTTCGGCTTTATCGTAAGCAATAGCATCATCGGCCATTTCGCTGCTCCAATACTTCCAACGCGGTCAGAATCTTTTCGGCGGTGTCCCATTCGGACATGGGAATTTGCGTGGCAATCGCTAGTTCAATAACTAGCCGGCTGAGACTGCCTCGCTGGTGGCTTTTGGGTCTCCATCCTCGAATCTGACATCCGAAACGGTTTCCGTCCACACTTCAAATGGCTTGACCGGTTTTCCAGCGTTTTCACGTTTCATGGCGTTATAGGCCAAAAATAGCAAATCACTGATTCCGATTTCACTAGCCTGTTGAATTGTTTTGCCTGTTTTGTTTTCCCATTTCATCCATTCAGGTGGGGCAGCCACGTAGGTGGCCACCTCACCGGATTGGAATTCAATCGTGATTGCGGTTTTCATTCTCCCGATCTCCCTTAATTAGTCCAACGCCGGCGTGGTCACGCAGGTGAATGCTAGTGAGGCAGTTAGCGCATCAGGCGCAGTTCCACCCAATGATGGGAAAATTGGCTGCACGTTGAATGCGTATGCAACGCCTGCAACCGTAAAAACAACCGGCAATGCCGTGTTTGGTGTTGTTGCAGCTGCGTTCCACAATGCCTCGCATAGTGATGAGACTGCGCCAAAATCCTGCAACATTTCAACGTTGAATGTTCCCTGTGTGTCGGTGGTGTAGTACGCCTTACCGTCAAGGGTCTGATATGTGTTGATTGTTGATTCAATTTCAAGCGTTGCCGATGTTGCCTGAGCATCATAAGTATCACCATCGATGGTGAATGTGATGTCTCTACCGGTGATGATAGTTGTCATTTTTGCTCCTTAGTTGTTTTCCTGGGTGAAATAGGTTGACACGTTCAAATCTGCGACTAGCAAATTGGATGCACCAACCGAAATGATTGACGGCCTTTGGACATCGCCGACCACGTATCCTGGAGGCATTGCCCCCAAAATGCTAATGACCAGGGCTTCTAATTGATCTAATGCCCCGGAGTTACTGTTATTGGCAACCGCTGCGGTTACCACGAAATTGACCTTCACCTTTGTGACGGCCCCATTGATCAAGGTTGATTCAAGCCATGGCGAATCCGGGATGATTACACAAGCTGGTGGGATTACGGCCTCGGGTGCCACCGGGTAAACCGATGCAGCTACTCCGGCCAATGCCGTTGCAAGATCATTGCGAACGTCCAACAGGGTGGTCACTGGCATATTGAATCCACGTCATAGAACGCCGAAATCAGGCCGATCACTCTGTTTTGGAGACTGCGGCCCATGCGGTACGGCGTAGGCGCAAAATCAACGCCTTCAATTTGCCCACCTGGTGCCGTGATGCTTTGGAAAATTTCAACGGATACAATCAAAATCGCTTTGTTAACCGCCGGAACGGTTGCATATATTTCAGCGGCTGAGCCGCCATCGAGTGTGACCGTTCCCGCTGGAATCACCGGAGTGAGAATGCGATCAGCTTCATCGACCACGGCAGTGACTTCAAATGGTCGAACGGAATGATTGCTGACTGTGTACGGCCCATCAAGGCCGCCGCCAATTCCTGCGAGAACGATCCCCTGTCCCTCGACGAAATAATTTGGCCGCAATGTGTCAATGTATAAAACATCATTCACGATGCGAGTTGAAACCACTGCACTTTGATATTGCGTGAGCATTGGCAAAATGGTGATTTCCGCAGATTCAATTATTGAATCCAGATATTCATCGGAAAATAAGGATTCGGAAACGCCAAGCACCTGACGCAATTCATCAGCGGTCACAATGGTTGGCATTTCCGATCCTTTCGACTGCTCGGCCTGCTCGGGAGTGAACAGGCCGATGTTTAGTGTTTTGTGAATTAGTCCTTATTGAACGCGTATGCACCAGCCGCAATTTTTGTGGCAGTTGCACCGTAACCGTACATGAGGATTCCAATCGAACCATCTGAAATGATGTTCGTGCGCAGCTCTAGGCGTGGTGATTCGTACCATGTATAGGCATCACGATTGATGACGTACATTGAATCATCACCCAATCCTGTCAATGCGGTGTCAACCCATAGATCGACTCCGTTTACTGAACCACGCAAGCTGCGTGGCTGAGCATTTCCGGCGGCGTTCTGTGGCTGCAATGCATTGTAGATTGGTCGGCCATCGACGTTGAATGACATGATGCGGCCCCACATTTCAGGGCTGACCACGATTGCATCAGCGAATTTGAATGTGTTTGCGTAAACGCTAACCGCACCGGCTGAAACCCATGCAAGCAATTCTGCGGCGGTGATGTCTGTGCCATAACCGGTTGCAGTCTTTGTTGCACCTGCGAGGATTTGAGCTGAGTTGTATGCGTTGGTTGCACGTGCATATTGTGAAGAAAGATTTGAAATCAGTTCTGAGAAGAACAACGGATCAGATCTGTCGGCGAGTTCCACTGACATGACCTGGCTACCCTTGAATGACTTGACGTCAACGTTGATGAATTCTGATTCCATGACTGTAGGTGTAACAGGATCGAGTTCGTCGATCTGCGCAACCGCAGGCAAGACTGAAATTTTTGGAATCTGGAAAACAAGGCCAGCGGTAGGCAGGGTCCCTGTTGAAATCGAATCGATTGATGCTCTCACATCGTTTGCAAGGCCATTGACCACTTCACGCAGCTGGCGTGTCGGGATCAGGCCCGGATTGTCTGTTGACGCCGTTGCAGCTGCAATGAATGCACGTGATTCCTCTGAACCACGGGTTGCCGCTACTTTGTGCATCAAATATGTTTCAGGTGAAACGATTGGGTTGCGTGTTGCAATGAAATTGACTGGCTTTGGTGCTGATGATGCCTGTACTACTTCAGCCGCTTCTACCGTCTCGGCGGTAGTTGGCTCTGTGACGGTGTTTTCCACGGCGTCTCCTTCTGTTGATGGTGTGGGTGTTGCGTCCGCGTCATCATTGGATGGCCCGGAATTTTCTGGTGCGGTAGTCGCAGCGACATTTGATACACGTGCTGAATCAAATGCCGGATTGTGTGTCAATGCGACACCGACCAAATCTGCTGAATTAACAACCATGGTGCCATCTTCGTTATATCCGAAATCATTGGCATTGGCTTCAACCGAAAATCCGTCACGTAATCCATCGATTGCCTCCTGGATAGCATCTGAACCAGCGGTTGTTTTTGAAATCTTAAATGTTGCATCGATTGATTTTCCATCAGGTGCAAATTCCATGCTGAGTGTTTTACCGATTGGACGGGCTGAATCATGTTCCAAATTCAATTTTACATTGGCTGGATTTAGCGATCCGGATTTGAACATCACTTTTCCAGTTGATGCATTTGCCGGAACATCGAATTCGACGATTTTGCCGGTGATTGTTCGTGCCTCAGAATCAGCTGCGGTGATTGTGAATGGTGTTGTGACTTTCATTTGATCATTTCCTCCGCGTTTCGTATTTCCTCCACAGTGATGGCCGGGTTGCCGTTAGCATCCACGATGGAATTCAGGGTTTTGTAAATGTTCGCACGTTCAAGATCGCTGCCGCGTAGATAATCTGAAAGGTCGTACCGGACTTCCTGTGTTGACGGTACGAAATCTGGCATTGATAAACGTTCGGAAATCGAGGTCATCAGCGGAATCAATGAGAAATCGAGCAATGTTTGACGTTGGGTTGTGGCGTTTGAATATGTCATTGATGATCCGGTGTTGGCGTCCACGTAATACGCCGGGATTCCACAGGCACGTGCAATTTCGGTGGCGATGTATGAACGGGCTGCCGCCAGTTGCAATTTTTCAGGATCGAATCCCACGGTTTCCAATGTGACATCGGCGTTCAAAAACGCAGTGCCACGATTGCGGCGAGCAGTGGCCCATGAATCAAGCAATTTGGCAATTCGGTCTGCAGGTAATGCCGTGCCGTTGGATTTCAACACCATTGACGGAATCGGTTCGCGTGCGTACATCGCAGCGGCACGTTCTAGTTCCGCACCCGTGCGGATTGTTCGACCAGCTCGATTCAACACGCCTTCATCGTTGCCATTGAATACAACCAACGAACCTAATCCTGAATTTGGAACCGGTGATCCATCAACCATGTAGTATTCAATTTCAGTTGCCAATGAATTTGTTTGAATGGTGACACGTGCAGGATTAACGCGTTGAACGCTTCGAACCCGATTTGTATCTGCAAAAAATTCTGTAATTTGCCAATATGCATAACCGTATAGCAGCAGATCCTCGCAGGTCCACACGTAAGTGGCTGATCCTGGAACGCGTGGGTCCGGTGTACGGATAACGCGTGGCGTTGCATCCTCGATTTCAAGGCCGGTTGATCGATCAATGACTTCAAGGCCAATCGATGCAATCGATGAACAAATGATGTTTCGAGCCCGTGCGCCTGTTGGCACAGACATGAATTCCTCACGCGTTGCAGTATTTGCACCGCCGAAAAATGGCGTTAATGAATCCAAGGTTGTAACGGGTCCAAGCTGCGCAGACACATCAGGCCCGGACGGTAGCCCTACCGTCTGAACCTGACGCGTTGCAAAAATGTCACGAATTCCCATGGCTTGATTTTCTCAGGCCAATACCACTATCCAACCATGATGTCGGTTTCCGTCTCTGGGCGTGTCGCAAAATGTGTGACCAATGCGGTGGCCACACTTGCGCACACTGCCGTTTGACTTGCACGCCGTCCAATGACCCAGCCGCCATCTCCTCGACGCAGTTGCACCGCACTGAGCATTTGCGCCGTAAGTTCCGGCTGGTTGGTATGACGTAACCGACCCGAATTGATGGCACCTAATAGTTCGTCGCAGCTTTGAGGATATGACGCGTCCATGTCATAGATCGGAATTCCAGCCGGTTGCAATCGAGAGGCCACGGCCCCACTGGTTTTCCTGGAATACAACAAATGTTCGATGGGATACTTCCGGCAGTAAAACGCGGCGTCATTGGCAATGGCCCGGTCATCGAGTTGCCGTTCATTTTCCCAGGTGTGGAGCAACTTCACCACGAATCGTTCATCGCCTAGTTTCTGAGCCCCGACCAATGCGCAATGACGGCGATCCGGTGAAATGTCTAATGCCAACCAGGTGAGTTTTTCGGGATCGAGTTCGAGTTCGGGTTCGGCACATCCATCCCACGCAGATTGATTGATGATTGATGAAATCGTTTGGACCCATCTACACAATACCTCGGTTTGTACAACTTCCGGTGGGTCTTTCAAAACGCTGCGGATATTGTCAATGTGGATTGTGTGGCCCAGTGCCGGATTGGCCATTGCAAAATTCTCGTCCGTCAATGCGTCGGATGCACCTGACCATTCGAAATATCCAATGTCATCAACCACACCCGACGCAGCGGCGATTCCCCGTTCGCGTAGTAAATTTAGCACTTTCGAGTGTTGGTCACCTGCGTTCGAATAGGTCATGACCATCGGGTTTTTCGCGGCGAGCAATGTGTACCGGAGACTGGCGAACGATTCGAGTTCGTGCATTTCTCTCAGCTCATCCAGGTGGACGGTTTCCGGTTTGGAAATTCCACGTGCCGCCGATCCTCCAGCCTTGATGATGAACCGGTTGATGCCCGTTGATCCTTGAACCTCGATTTCCTCCGACCCATGGGACCAGCGAATTCGCTTTACCCGTTTGGATAGATCATCGGATGATTCAATCAAATTGACCAATGCCCGGAATTGCTCCAACGATGTGGCCAATCTATGAGCTGAGGCCACCTGCAACGATTCATCCCAATGGAATAAGCCCATGAGAATGCGACTGAGCATCAACGTCGATTTGCCGGATTGTCTGGCCACCACGATGGCATTTAGTGGCGTGGCCCATCTCCCGTCAGGCTTGACCTTATGAGCATGGATCGCCACAAATTCCTGCCATGGCATGAACCCATTTGGAAAGATAGTTTTCGCAAAATCGATGAGTTCCGGGCCCCTGGATGGTAAATCATTCAATGGCGTGTGGATTCTAGGCGTCGGACTACCCATAACCTCAGCTGATAACGGTGCCAAAACCGATGTGAGCCGATCTGAGCCTAGTTCGACTTGATCATGACTATCTATGGCCTGTTGCTCCTTAATCATGGCTGATTGACACGTTTTCGGGGATATAACGTTCAT
>Ga0315909_10005632_pt1 | contig 14276 bp, 12 predicted proteins | sample LakEriMetagenome_11_FD_203527 | JGI IMG/M metagenome (GOLD analysis project Ga0315909, IMG submission 203527) | Freshwater fungal communities from buoy surface, Lake Erie, Ohio, United States - Buoy 2 MA125 | ecosystem: Environmental > Aquatic > Freshwater > Lake | place: USA: Lake Erie, Ohio...
CCTTTCAATATAGGATACACCATTTTCATGACAATATGCACGAATAATCGGTTGTATTTGTCGCAAAGTGCTGTGTGGAATATTTGGAAACAAATGATGTTCTATTTGAATATCTAACCCAAAACATAAATATCGAGAAACAAAATTGGTTGTCCTGTAATTCACTGCACTCGTTACCTGAATCTCCAAAAAATCATTGGACTTGTTACTAACACATTCAGGTTGAATATGCGATAATTGAGCCGTCATTAAGAACAAGAATCCAGTGAACGAATAAAATGTCAGCGTGGGGTAAAGGCCAAACCAATAGAGAATAAACAAAAACAACAAAATATTAAATCTTTTATGCTTGATGCTTTCAATTTGTCCACTAAACCCACCAAGACATAAAAGCATAAACACATATAGATGTTGAAATCGATGTTGGAAATAATGGGGTTGTTCGGACGAATGACGAAGTGTAAACTGGTGTCCATTGAAGTCCGCATCAAAAATACTATTTGTGAACCCATGGTGTAAATAATTATGGTCCCACTTCCACTCTTCGGTAGTAAGAATCGGTGCAACCGCAATATAAGATACTAGTGTATTGAGTTGTTGATTTTTAAATCCAGTATAATGAGAGGTTTCGTGAAAAATAAGGGCACAATGACCGATATTTATGGTAGCCAATAATAAAAACCACCACAGAGACACTGAACCATAGGTCGCAAGTTGACCGCAGTAAACCCAAATCAAAATGTAAATGGCGAAGCCACCCATATTATAAAAGACCTCCGTTGTAGACCAACATAATGGTAATGCTTTATCGCGTATTTCATTGTAAACTCGGCGCTTCAAATCCTTGTATTTTTCATATTTATAGTTGGTCTTATATGCAATCGATCCAATGGTGGATATTTCGTATTTTGATAATACTTCAAAAACGACATTCACGTCTTTATGGTAAGAATAAATCATTGGGGTAATGTCTATTTGAGGTTTTAAGTTATAAAAAACATCAGTACCGCCAGGATGTTTGTTGACGAAATCCGATAGATTATACAATTTGTCGTTGATACAATATACGTATTGTTGGTCTGTCATTATTATAATATACACTGTGGTAATTATTGATTTTGTTATCACACGATATAAAAAAATAAAATCTATACAAAGAAATTATAATGAGTCGGTATCGAACCTACAAATTCACAATCAAAAAATATACAACAGATGATATTGATTATTTAAAAGACAACATCAATTATGAGTATTTGTCCTTTTATAAAGAGAGACAAATACTTTATGGCTGCATTCGTTTTTATAACCAAAAACGAGAACACATAGTTGCGCAATTGATAAGGAATGGGAAAGTGGTCCCGATGAAAACAACCGAGTACAACAACTACAAAATCAAGATTCGCGAAAAGACCGAATATGAAGAATTTTCAAAGGTCTGTCAAACCAAGGATGAAATAATCGAAATGCAACAGGAACAATTGCGGCAAAAAGACGAAATTATCAACGAGTTCAAATTATCGGAAGAAGAGCAGATTAAGAAAATCACCGAAATTTGCATGAACTTGGTGAAAAATCTACCGCCACCGCCACCGCAAACGGTGAAGCAAAAATTCAATCTGAACTTTTTCTTGAACGAACAGTGCAAAGACGCGATCAATATCATCGATTTCGTCAAAGGAATCCATCTGGACATGAAAGACTTTTTGTTGTATGGAAAGCTTGGATACTCAGAGGCGATTTCGCACATATTCAAGAAAGAGATGGAGAAGATCGATTTGACAAAAAGACCATTGCATTGTACAGATATAAAACGAGAGACATTGTATGTGCGAAACAATAATCAATGGCAGAACGACGAGACGAAGGAAATTACGGACAATGCGATCGAGACGTTGTCGAATCGGAATTATATACAAATGATACGATGGAAAGATGAAAATCCGGATTATGCAGAGTCGCCAGAAAAGTATAACAATTATTTGATGTTGATGAAAGAGTTGATTGGCGGACGTAGCGACCATGAGCAAGAGACAAATTTGAAGCGAGTCGTGAAGAACATTGCGGCATTTACGTTTGTAGACAAAGAGAACATCGCCAAGTAGTTCAGGCGTGTTTGTGAAATACACTTTATAATTCTAGATTAAATATAGAATTATAAATATTAACTTGATTTCATTGATTCAATTGCAGTAACGTTCCATAGAGATGAACAAATATCAATTGAGGATTTTGCGTGATTTCCATTCTTAGACCACACACCTTTTGTTTATTGGTGAGCATTCTTGCCAATTTGACAAGTGCTCTATTGCGTGCAATGTCAATAATAGAATTGTCAAACCCTTTGGCGCCAAACATATTTGCCAAATCTGTGCCGATTGCTCTAAAAGAACCAACTGCGTCCGACTCAGTTACATGAATGATGCCGATTTCATTAAATCTGGAGTCTATGTTATATTGTGTTGATATTTGATTGGTGCTAAAAACATAATTGGCGTGATTTTTTGATGGGTTAGCACTAGCACCGCCACGCATTTTTCTAGTTTTATCTCGAGGCATTTACAATATAAAATAGCATAATATATTTTTGTACGCACCTTACCGGAGCTTAGCGACGCACCTTACCGGAGCTTAGCGACGCACCTTACCGGAGCTTAGCGACGCACCTTACCGGAGCTTAGCGACGCACCTTATCGGAGCGTAGTGACGCAACCTTATCGGAGCGTAGCGACGCAACCTTATCGGAGCGTAGCGACGCAACCTTATCGGATCGTAGTGACGCAACCTTATCGGAGCGTAGCGACGCACCTTATCGGAGCGTAGCGACGCACCTTATCGGAGCGTAGCGACGCAACCTTATCGGATCGTAGTGACGCAACCTTATCGGAGCGTAGTGACGCACCTTATCGGCGGATGAACACTCCGTTAAGCGCATATTTTTGGAGGTTTTCACATTTTGCGTAGTCATGCTGGGTGGTTTAAACATGATGGGTTTGGTTACCTTTCCGTCGAATGTGTTGACCGGACAGTTATTCAAATTTTGTAAAATAGAGATGCCAAAGAGACTGTGTGGCACGGTGTCACCGTACTCATCAACTTCGAGCGTGTCTAATACTGCGCACAATTTCAGTTTATTCTCAGTGTAGTTGGACGAGTCTAAGAAAGGCCTCGTGTTTTTAACCTGTTTAAGTTTTTTGAGTTGAATATAATCGCTAAATGACATTATACTTTAAGTATATGGATTAATATTGTATTTTTGCAACATGGAAGCCAAAATGTTGAGTTTGGACGGGTCGAAACCGACACCGTAGGCGGGCATACCATACAAGTAAATATAGTAACTATAAAGTGGCGCCAACTTGAAAGTTTTGGTAATTACGAATTCACCTTCGCATGAACCCATAGCGGCGACTTCGTTTTTGCCCGAGAGAATATCATCAACTTTACGATTTAACAACAACACTTGTAAATTGAGATCCGTATTATCTTCATTCATAGTCTTTGAATGAAGAGCGCCAGTCAACGCATTGTTTGTAAGTTGTAAAAGATTCTGCAAATTGGTGTTGGTTTGTTTTGTTATTTCAGTCGATACAATATTGTGAAGTAGCAAATATTCCTCCATGGAGTTTGAGATGCCGAGATAGTTTCTGTCGGCCATTTTTTTGACATAGTTCAAATTGATAATATCCAACGCTGTAATCGTATTGGCGCTCAGTTGAATAGTACCGATGGTGCCACTACCAGTGCCATTGCCGCCTGTATTAGGAGGTGGGGTTGACCCCGACCCTTGTCCCGCACCTGAACAAGGATCAAAGTTTGCACCCGTATGATAGAGGGTTTCATGTTTTTGTTGATAATAGTAATTAACGGGATTTAAAATAGATTTTGAACTGAAAACTTGAGATCCCGTGAAGAGAGATTTCGCAAACATTTATATACGAATTACTTATTTAAAAAATGCCATATATATAAAATGATGGATGGACTTGATTTAGATATTAACAATTACACAATGGTGGATCTGGAAAATTTTTTTCAAATTGAATCGAGACGAAAGTATACTGCATCGGACATCGAATTGAAAGAAACTCAGATTCGCGAATTATTATTATCAACAGGACATATTGACAAAAATTTCAAACGAGACTTATTGGTGTTTTTGGAAACGGCTAAAAAATGGTTGGTTGCTGCGAAATGCACGCCGATAATTCCTGCTCCTCCTCCTCTTACAGAGACAAGAACACAAGAGCTTACGAAAAGAGAAGAGACCCCCTACATAAACACATTTAACAGCGAATACTTCCCAGGGATTTTGAATCCATTGAAAACACGCGTGATTTCTAAAAATCTAAACATCGACACGCGTTTTCGAGATAGAATGTCAATTACAAATAGTTCAGATTTTATACTGAATTTGCCGATGAAATTTCAGAAAGTGGTCTCGATGCAAGTGACCGCCATCGAATTTCCTGTTTCGTTTTACGGCATCTCATCTAAATATGGTAACAATTTTTTTTATATTGCAGCGAGACAGCAGTTGGACGAATTCAATTTCAAAGAGGATTCGCGAGTTGTTATCCTTCCTGATGGAAACTACAATGCAACCGATTTTATATCGACCATCAACTCTCTCTTGCAGTTGCGCAATGAAGACAATTCCTTCATCGATCCGGCGAATTTACTGAATTATGTGCAATTTCGGTTAGACATAACCATTACAGGATCCGGTACGGGAAAGGTAATTGTAGAAACTTTTGGCTTGTTTGGCACGCTCGTAAGCTCTATCATAATGGATTTTGCAAGAGACATCAATGGGTTGCCCGACAAGGCGAATATTACCAACAAAATATGCATGAATCTCGGTTTTATGAAACGCAAATATCAAGGGCAAAAACAGTATATTTCAGAGTCGATTTTAGAACCAGCGAATATTCGTTACATTTATTTAGCAATAGATGATTTCAACAATTCAGTGAACAATAATTTTGTATGCGCGTTTAATCAATCGACCTTGAGTGCGAATATTTTAGCAAGAATTCAGATCAAGGGGTCCTACTTTAGTTTATTGATGGACAACGAGATGAATGTGACAAGCGAACCGCGCAAATACTTTGGACCGGTGGATATTCAAAAGTTACACATAAAGTTGTTTGATGACCACGGACGTATTTTAGACACAAATAATGGGAATTTTTCGTTCTGTATACTTTTCAAAATGTTATATGATTTGTAAAAAAAAAAGTGTAAACAACTATATATAATAATAATGTCTTTACCCGACCCGTCCGCTTTATCGAGCATCACACCTGCTGCCAACAGTCAGACAGCAAATACAACTTATTCTGGCTCCGTCTATGCTTTAGGCGCAACTGGTGGTTTCACCATGGAGCGTGGATTTGATGATATCAAACTCGCCGCCTCAAGTGAACCCTTGAATGTAGATGTTACCAACTCCGTTCAGGTATTGATGGATGTTGCTACTTTCAATGCTAAGCTCAGATTGGTCAAGAATCCCGCAAACACTGCTGTTGAAACCAGTAGTTTCGACGAGGTCAATGATTACTTCACAAAGCTTGATGGAACTGAGTTGAACGAGATTTCTCTCTCTGCTACCGAGCTGAAGAATGGAATCACCAAGTCTCGCCAGGTTATCTCTGTTGGAAAGTACTCTACCTTGTACTCTGGATTCCAGTCGTACGTTGCCACCTATTTTGGCTTTGACGGCGGTTTCTCATCTCTGTTCACCGCTGCTTCCGAGTTTGCGATTGACACGGACAACCACTTTGATGGTGCATCTTTCAAGAGACTTCTTAACGGCGAGACCAAGGCTACTGCTGGAAACTACATCAGCGACTTGAGTGGAAGCATTACTATTAGCAACATCACTAAGCTCCTCAAGTATGCTGTTAACGCCAACACTTTTGGAAACAGAACTCCTATTGCCGATTTGGCTCAGAACTCTTCCGGAACCGCTGTTGACCCCGTTGACAAGAATAACTACGGTGTTGAAGACGGTTTCATTGCCGGCGATCTTATCTGGGTTCCTGCCGGTACCACCGTAACCCTTGTGTTGAAGATCGACACCGAGTCTTTCGCTCCTTTGAACAACCAGGGTGTTTCGAATGCCACTTCTACTGCTCAGTCTCAGTCTACCACTTTCACTTCAACCAACTTCACCATGGCTACCAGTGCCACCACCGAGTTGATCAAGCGAACATGCACTGCTCCTCTGCTGATCAAGTTGGTCAATGCATCAACTCTTGCTGATTTGACTCCCGACTCTGCTTAAATTTTTTGTCATATAAATAAATAAAAAAAATGTGTTTTATTTATTTCTTTGCATTGTAATATTATACCGGTGAAGATTTCCTAAGGCACGCAGTGCCTGCGTTACGAAAACCGCACACCGCAGGTGTGCTTTGTACAGCGAAGCGGACGAATTCTTCAATTGTGTAAATAGGTGATACACCTTTGCGCATTTCATAACTTGTGATAATGCGCAAAGACTACCTACTTTTGCACTCATATTCCGCCGATAAATCGGCGTTTTAATTGTGCAAAGGTGTAATAAACGGACAAACAGGAGCCATCGGACCTACACTGTCTCTGATTCTACTGTCCACAATTGCATATTCAAGCGATGGAATTTATTGGGTTACTGCGCTTTTTGGGCGCCGATTGCTCGAAGGTTTTTGCTTAGACGTGGTCTTAGTGAGCCTCTTCGTCTTCGTCTTCTTCGATGCCTTTATTTTTTTTAATTTTTCGTACGTAATCGGCTCATCAAAGTTTTCAACGGTTGGACCGGCATTCCCAAAATCAATGAACGCAATACTATCTTTATTCACCAAAATATTCTCTTCGTGCAAATCATTGTGAGAGACTTGATGATCAATTAGACACTCGTTTGCGTCGTTAATTTTCTTCACAAGAGCCTTGTCTACTTTTGCCGCATGAGACAAATATTGGTCCAGACTCTCATAATTGATTTTCGCCATAACGATGAAGAAATAGTGCTTGCTATCCTCCGAATATGTGCCGTATTCACTTATAAGCGGGATTTTAACATCACATTTTGCAGCGTATGCCTTGTTTTGCATAAAGACCTCGTAAGAAAACACTAAATCCAAAATGTCATCATCGTATTCATATACTTTGATAATCTTTCTCTTGTCTCTCTTGTCCAAGTAAACATACGATTTATAATCTTTGTCGCCGTTTATGTTTTTTGCGCGGTTCGCGTGAGCACTGATTTGTTTACCAAAACGTTTTTTAATTTTTTCAGGTTCGACCCTCGGTATCTCCTCTCTCGAATCAAACTGTTTTTCCATTCGAAATTGTTCGATTGCTGTCTCTCGTTGATCTTCCATGTAATGCAAGTAATCGTTGTTTATTTCGTCCGTGTCAATTTTAAACATTCTATATATATATTATATCACATATATGTTTAGTGCAGTTTTACACCTTTGAAGATTTCGTCCGCTTCGCTGTAACTTGTTGATCCGCACGCCTTTGGCGTGCTATTTATATCATTCAAATGAAACGTTGCCGATAAATGAATTAAAACGTGTAACCACCGAAGGTGGTTGCGCGGATCAACAAGTTACAGCGAAGCGGACGAAATCTTCATCGGTGTAAATAATGGAACAACATGGGTTGCGGGCGGGTCTACATCGATTGCGTATAGACTCCACCGCGTGGACCTCCCAATCCTCCGTATATTCAGCCGCCGGCGTGTACACAGGATCCGATCCCAGTGGGGGCGAGTGGATCCAAATTAATATGGGTGACAGCATCGCGTTCAAACAATATTATTTGCGGTCGAATGCCGCTCAGTGGTCACTCTACGGCTCGCCAAACGGGACGACCACATGGACGCTCATCGACTCTCGAGTCGACGCCTCCAACGTGTTTTTTTCCACGACAACAAACACAACCCCGTATACTTATTACCGGTTTGTATTTGAAAAAATTGTAAGCGGACCTTCCACAAATGTGCAAGTCAATAGTGTCGACTTCTTCGTCGATAGATCGCCGCCCACCTCTCGTTTCTACAAATTGAATAATACCAAGAGATGGCTGTCTTCGGTCGTAAACACCGGATACTCATCGATCATGCAATACAACGCGACCGTAAGCAACGCGACCGTAAGCAACGCGATTCCGACAACAACGACGACAAGCCCAATCTCGGTGCCGACCTCTTACTCGTATGACGGCCAATACCACTTGATGACCGACTTGTCGAATGCGAACGTCTATTACTCTTCCGAGAACAATGTGTTGATTGATGTCTCTCTCTCTACCATTGCGCAAAAATATGCGTCGTGTTTCAACGGCACGCACTTTTTCGTAGGTGGTTCGGGTGCAAATATAGTGTATGCACACTTGGTACTCGGTCTCCAACGCAGATACGACATTTACGGGCGGATCGATTCTTGCGTTGGTTTCGAACCCAGGACTTGGCTTTGTTTGCCCTCCGAATGCGCTGTATTTGGTTCCAGGCGACAAATTGTCTTTTCCCAAGTTTTACGACGAAAATATGGAAAAACGCGGTGCCGTCTTTTTAATCTGATTTAATGTAGACCACGATATTACTGAATACAATAAAAGGAAGAATACTGACAAAATTATCGCATTCAAAATTATCGTCTTTTATATTTGCATCAAAACTGTAAGTTGTACTTTTACTTCCGTGACACATTATAAACGAATGTTGATTTGCCGTGTTTCCAGCGGAAAGTTTATTAAGCGTTTTAATATTCACATAAGATTTTGTTGATGTTGCAGTTTTACCAACAAGGATTATTACTGTATCAATGGTACACAACTTGATTATTTCTGTTATTTGGGCGTCGGTCATTTTACTGTGGTCTAAAATAATAACCTGGTGGGTTACTTCACTGCCAATCGGTGGAATAATAACTTTTTTTCGTAAAATCTTATGGTCTGAAACTGTTTCAAAGTTAACACCAATCAGTTCATTAAAATCATCACTTTGAATTTTATGATTATTCGTTCTCGCATCGGTGTAGTAAACCACTTGAAAAGTTTTCTCTTCTTTGTTTTGTAATCTGTTTACATCCAGAGATAAGGCACTAAAATCGTGTGTAGATTTGAACATATCGTTGCTAAATTGTATTTCGTAAAAAACCTGAGCCAGAGAGACAAAATTTTTAACAAAATTTTTTTTTGTAGCGTCTTTATCAAATGTACCAGTGTTAGCCTTGTTATCAAATGCTACAGAAAAATCTGTGAAATCAAATTTTAGGTCAGTTGTTATTGCTGAACATTTGTCTTTCAACTTTACTTCTTCATCATCTTTCAATAACAATTTGCAAACAAAATCTGTAAAAATGTTTATGTCTGGATTTTTAAAAACGTCTTCATATTCATTGGGAGATACGATTGTTTTAAAGAAGTTATCATATTCGTTATTTGTTTTCAGTATTATGTATAACGTTCCTAAAATAACAAAATCATCGTAATTATTTACTTCTTGAACTTTTTCAAGTATAAAACGAAATGCATCCCACGCCATTAATCTATACTATGTATATGTAATTTACTATTTAATTTTATTTTCCGCCATTATTTTATCAAGATTGTCGAGAACAACTTCGTCAATTACTAGATTACGCCGTGCGGGTGTACTTGTTCTTGATTTACTGCGGTTTGACTTTTCCTTATCGGAAGCCTTATCGGAAGCCTTGTCGGAAGCCTTGTCGGAAGCCTTATCGGAAGCCTTATCGGAAGCCCCATCCTCTTTTGCCTTTTTGGCTGCCGCTTTTTCCTTATCGGCTATTTGATTCTGATGGTAGAATTTGTCATCGTCCATTCCCGTTTTTACAAATTTGTGCCACATGCTTATTTTTTTTTCTTCTTCCGGACTCTTCGGCTCAATCTTCGGCTTATCATTGCTCTTGTCGCGGAGATCTTCTATTAATTGTTCCTCAACTTTTTTTTCATATTCTTCTTGTTGTTTATTTCGCTCGATTTCTTGTTGTTTCGCTTTTTTTAATTGATATTCCATAATTAAAATACGTCGTTTAGTATCGTAAACTGTTTGTGCGAATTCATTATTTTTCTCTTTATCGTTGGAAAATCTCGTATACAAGTATTTGCCGATCCATGCTATCATAGCAACTGTTATTATGGGTCTATTCGCAAGCCCAAACGCGGTTACAGTGTACGCGCTGGAAGCAACCGGTTTAACTATATTATTAAATGTACCGGCTGTCGCAAAACTGGCCAGTTTAAATAAATTAAGTAACAATTCTTTCAAAACTCCTATACCGGTAGTGGGAGTTTGAATATAAGGTGCTAAACTGTGTAAGGCTGGACCAGTCAACGTACTGGTAAGATCAACAGGAGATTTTAGATGTTGTATCAGTATATTATGTTTATCAATTTCTAATTGAATTTGCATTATTTTCGATAATTGAATACTATCAAAATACAAGTAAACAATCGTTGATGCTGGTAAAATGTAATACATAAGTGTAGATATTTTTGTAAGATCGTGTTCTTCTAATGGTTTGCCGTTGGCGTATTTGTCGAGTGCCCTTCCAATTATACCCCAACATATCGAAACAATCGGAAGAACTGCCCCCATTCCAAGTGCAAAATAATAATTTGAGGCATATATTGCAATGGATCCAATATTAGTTATCATTTGACTTTCTTCTATATGTACTGCAGAAACACGTATCATATTTTTGTTGATGTTTTTTTCAGTTTTGCCGTCATCATATTCAATGTCATAAGTCCCATCGCTGTTAACATGAGAGATTTTTCCAGGAAACCATTTGCCCTCTTTTTGATAATTGCCGTCGATGAACGAACCTTTGACGAAACTGGTTTCGGACGCCCTTTCGGACTTATCGGACGCCCTTTCGGACTTGTCGGACGCCCTTTCGGACTTGTCGGACGCCCTTTCGGACTTGTCAAACGCCCTTTCGGACCTATTGGACGCCCTTTCGGACCTATACGACTTTTTCGAAGTTCGTTTTGCACCACCATTCGTTTGTTTGCGTGTTATTTTATTTGCCATTCGGTGTGCTTTTTCAATTTGTTGCATGGTCGCTTTGTCGAAATGAAAGAATTTTTGAAGCTTTTGCAACTTACTACCTATAAGCCCATTATCTTTGAATTTTCCTCCACCAACACGTTTCTCAGTGTTGTTAATTTTTACCGCCATTTTGTGCGCAGCATTTACTTGTTTGATTTCTTTTTGGTTTAACCCCATTTCTATTAATAGTTGTTGCATAGTATATAAATATTAGTGACATAATAATTAAAAATGAACAATGATCAACTCGCCGTGGTAAATCACATAATAAATGGCGAAAATGTAATCGTGAATGCGGTAGCCGGCTCCGGCAAATCCACTACCGTCTTGTCCGTAGCAAAGGCTACACAATCCCTAAAAACCATTCAATTCACCTATAATTCCATGTTACGTATGGAAATCAAGCATAAAATCAAAACACAAGGAATCCCAAACCTCGATGTCCACACCTATCACAGTATGGCCGTAAAGTACTACGACTCGACCGCCTACACTGACACCGGCATCCGCCACATTTTGGCCAAAAATTTAAAACCTAGAACGCCTCTCCCTAAAATGGACATTATCGTATTGGATGAGACCCAGGACATGACCTTCCTCTACTTCAGTCTTATTGTAAAGTACACGATGGACATGGACCACGATTTCCAACTCCTCGTTCTGGGCGACTATATGCAAGGAATCTACGAGTTCAAGGGCGCAGACACGCGGTTTCTCACTCTCGCTGACCAAATTTGGTCCCACCATCCCAGACTAAAGTCGCGCGTTTTCCGCCACTGTTCCCTCAGCACATCGTACCGCATCACCGACCAAATGCGCGAATTTGTAAACGAGGCGCTCTTGGGCGAGCAACGCCTTCTCTCATGTAGAGAGGGCAAAATGCCGGTCTATTATCTACGCAACACGCGTAAAAATTTGGAAAACATGGTCGTCTACCACATCAAGAAATTGCTGTCGGAGGGGGCGTCACCGAGTGACATTTTCATCTTGGGCGCCTCGGTCAAGGGGCCGAATAGCCAGATCCGCAAAATCGAAAACGTGCTCGTCAATCACGGGATCCCCTGTCACGTGCCGATGTTCGATACGGACACCATTGACGACAAGATTATTCAGAACAAGGTGGTCTTTTGCACGTTCCACAGTGTCAAGGGGCGCGAGAGAAAATACGTCTTCGTTACAGGGTTCGACCAAGGTTACATGTCGTTTTACTGCAAAGACTTGCCGCAAGACCGCTGTCCAAACACGATCTATGTATCGGTAACTAGGGCCACAGAAGGCCTCTTTTTATTAGAGCGGAGCGAGTTTGACACGGACCAGCCGATGAAATTCATGAAGAAAACACAATTCGAAATCAAGAAAATGAAGTGCGTCGAGTTCAAAGGCATGCCCTTCTACCAGGTGTACGATGTGCCAGAGAAGAAATCGGAGGACGGAATCAAGCACTACGTGACGCCCACCGACTTGATCAAATTCATTCCCGAGCAAGTGTTGGAAGAGATTACGCCCTACATCCGGCAAATGTTCCGCGTGGTTCAGCCTAAAGCCATGGAGATCGACATTCCGTCGGTTGTAGAGACGGACCAAGGATATTTCGAGGAAATCAGCGACTTGAACGGCCTCGCGATCCCGGCCATGTACTGCGATTATTTGAGCAGCCTTTGGGAAGAGGGTGCGACCAACGTGTTGTATCAAACGGTGTTGTTGATACTCGATGAGCTCAAGGACCACGAGCACAAATACTTGAAAGAGGCCGCTTCGCGGCTCCCGGCCAAGTTCACCAAACCCTCCGATTACTTGTTTTTGGCGAACGTTTACACGGCGTTTCAAGAGAAGCTGTATTTCAAGTTGAAACAGATCGGGGATCACGAGTACAATTGGATTACAAACGAAGTCTTGGACAGGTCGAGGAACCGCTTGGAAAACACGATCGGGTCGGAGTGCAAAGAGAACAAGCCTCTCATTGAGAAAACCATCGTCCACAGTTCGCAAGAGCTCGAGCACGAGGTAATCGATGATTATTTGGAAGAGTATTTCGAAGAGGGGGTGCACTTCCGGTTTACGGCGCGGACCGACTTGATCACTGCGAAAACCGTGTGGGAAATCAAGTGTGTGAAAGAGCTGACGATGGATCACCAACTCCAAGTAATAATTTACGCGTGGCTCTACCAGATGCTCGGATACCCAGTGAAGACATTCAAGTTATTTAATATCCGTACCAACGAGGTGCAAGAATTAAATGCTACGCAAGAGGAGCTCGATTTCGTGGTGATTTCCCTGTTGCAAGGAAAGTATCAAAAGATAGAGAAGAAGAGCGACGCGGAATTTCTCGAAGATGCGCGGTTTCCTTAACTCTGTCTCTCTCTCTATATATATATATATAATGCAATTACTACAATACACGCTTTTAACATTTATTGTAGCATTTTTTTTACAGTATTGGGTTTTGAGCGTGATCACCTCCAAGAGACCGCAAAATACAATTGGGAAATTTTATTTATCAATAATTTCCGCGTCAATCATGGGCATTTTAGAGGTAATGATATACGACTCTTACAAGAATGTAGTCTCTGTATTTTTCTACTTGTTTTTGGCACTAACATTGTATTTGTTTATTTACTTGTTTAAACAACAAATTGGGATTGACGATGTTGACTACTTGAAACAAATGATGGAGTCTCACTCTCGAGAAATGTTACTCTCGCAAATGGCGGCAGACAAAACAACAAACATCCAAGTAAAAAGAATTGCAAATGGAATTATTGAGAGGAGAAAGAGAGACATCGATGTAATTGATAAAATGCTCGATGATGACTCTAAAAAGGCACCTATAACAAAGAAAAATCTGTTTACCTATTTGAATGTTCGTGAGGAACCAAAAAAGGAACCAAATAAGGAAACAAAGAATTATTCAATGTCGTCTTTATAGACTCTCTCTCTTTTATTGAGAGACCCCTGGACTTTTCAAATTTGGACATTTATAAATGTCCAAAAATGGATTCTGCAAGATTATCTTTTTTCACGTGACTGAAAAATAATTTTCTAATTTCTAAAATTGTTTTCAAAGCATCCGTAGTAAGAGAGTTGAGAGGTTTCGAAATGTTGTTTTTTAGAAAAAATTCAAAAAACCCAAAAAAAGAGGATTTTTTTGAATTTTTATAAAAAACCACTGAGACATCTCTGAGACGTCTCAAAACGCCTACATAAAATC
>Ga0315909_10005633_pt1 | contig 14275 bp, 12 predicted proteins | sample LakEriMetagenome_11_FD_203527 | JGI IMG/M metagenome (GOLD analysis project Ga0315909, IMG submission 203527) | Freshwater fungal communities from buoy surface, Lake Erie, Ohio, United States - Buoy 2 MA125 | ecosystem: Environmental > Aquatic > Freshwater > Lake | place: USA: Lake Erie, Ohio...
TGGTCTGTGACGGTGTCGCTGGTGGCTTGTGCCATGGTCGATGTGCATCCTTGCTGTCTGGACTGGCCGGGCCGATCGGGCTGCTGCCGATCCCCCAGGCCTCGATCGCAGGGGCGACAGGCACGACCGCTTCGGTCATGCGGGAAACTTTCCAAGGCAGGTCAAGTGAAAGCATGAAGTGCATGCATGGCAACGACTTGCGGCGAACCGCAGCACGCAGTCTTTTTTTCGGGCAGGGCTGCCTTGTTTTGCGGCAGCGCGTCGGCTGCGCAAAAATCAGGCAGGCGCGCCGTTTCGCATTTGCCAAGTGTCCCGTCCGTAGGGCCGGTGGAATTTCTCCTCAACCCGGCCTCGCTCCGGGGAGGACGACCAGGGTTTCGACATGGCGAACGACCGCGTCTCCGACGTTCGCGGCCGTGGCAGACTCGAGTCCCCGCCAGCCCGGCACGGCGTTGACTTCCAGGACGAGCAGCCTTCCGTCGCTGGCCGGCAGGATATCGACACCGGCGACGTCAGCCCCGACTGCGCGGGCGGCCCGGGCTGCCAGGTCCACCCATTCTCCCGGCGGGTCGAACGGCTCGGGCCGGCCGCCGAGGGCGACGTTTGTTCGCCAATCACCGGCGGCGGCGACCCGCCTGATCGTGAATGCCCGATCGCCGACGACCAGCACGCGGACGTCCCATCCGGCATGTGGCACGAACTCCTGCAGATAGGTCACGGTGGCTTCCGTCCCGTGGCCCGACGCGGCGAGCAGGTCGTCGACCGCCGCTTGATCGGCCAGTCGCACGATGCCGCGGCCCTGCGAGCCGAAGAGCGGCTTGGCAACGCAGTCGCCCGACAGGGACCTCCATGCCTCGAGCACCGCCGCCGGCGTCTGCGCGACCACCGTCCGGGGCACCGGCAGTCCTGCGGCCGCGAGCCGGGCGAGCGACAGGTATTTGTCGATGGCGATCTCGAGCGCGCGGGGTGGATTGACCACCGGCGTCCCCATCGCGGCGAGCCGTCCGAGGAGATCCATCCGAAAGATCACCTCCTCCAGTCCGCCGTTGGGCATCGACCTGACGATCACGGCGTCGGCGTCGGCGATCGCAGCGGGAAAGAATCGGTCGCGCGCGGTCCCGCCGGCGGTCGACGCCGGCGTCGTGACGATTTCCGCCGCCAGTTCCGGCCAGCGGACCACCGTGCCGCGGTGACCCCGCGCGGCGATCGACGCCAGGAGGCGGCCGACGTGCCAGCCACCCGGCTCGCCCAGCACGGCGATCGCCAGGCCGTCGTTCGCCCGCGGGGCTGCGGCGGTGTCGGAAGAGCCGCCGCGTCGGCCGGCAGGATCGCCAGGCATCGGCATCAAGACCCCGATGGCGGCACGACGTCGGCCGACGCGAACGACGTCCGGACGATCTCGGGAGCGAGCGCGCCGAAGCGGTGTCGACGGCCGGTGTCGACGTTGACCAGGTCGACCAGCGCGGGGGCGAAAAGAGCCGGATCGAGCGCGTAGAAGTCGCGGCCCGCGCGGTCGAAGAGCGTGCAGAACGGGGTGCCAAAGTCGGCGGAGGCGCGGCTCACCATGCGGGGGCCGACGTCGAGCAGGCTCGCGTCGTCGCCCGACACCTCGAGTTCCACGTGACCCCCGTAGAGGATGGCGTCGTTCGTGCGACCGATGGCGGCAAGATCGTCGCGGTCGGGCACCGGCGCCAGCGGGGCCCGGCCCGAGCCACGGCGGATGCGGCTGAGGTCGAAGTGGAGATCGTGCAGTTTGTGAAGCGCCGTCTCCAGTGAGCGGGCGATCACCTGCAGCGTGCCGGCGGGGCTGGCGGTCCTGGCGACCAGCAGCGCGAGGCCGGCCGGAGGCACGCCGGCCGCTTCGGCCAGCGAGAGGCAGACGTCGTCCGGGGGCAGTTTCGCCGACTCCAGCAGGCCGACCGCCACGTCGGTCCGTTCGCGCATGCCGATCGTGTCGAACAGTTCCTCACGGCCGATCGCCGCCCGGATCGGCCCGCTCGCCATGGCGAAGTAGTTCCGCGTGCTCACCTTCCAGCCGGCGTACTGCGAGGCGAGGCAGGCCGCGAGCGGCGCGTCGCTGGAGACGCCGACGATCGGCCATGGGCAGTCGGGCCAGTCGGCGAGTTTGGACGTGCCCAGGTCGACCGCGCCGAGGCCCGCCAGCGCTGCCCCGGCCATCGCCAGCCCGGCCTCGACGCTCCCCGCCGCCTTGACGCCGCAGTCGATGACCCGCACGCCGCCGGCGACCGCGTGGCACACCACGCCCAGCGGCTGTCGTCTGGAGAGGGCATCCTCGACGATCCGCCAGGCTCCCGCATTGAGTTGCATGCCGGATCCCCGAAAGCCTGCGGGAACGGTCCCGCGCCAGCCCCATCATGCTGTCGTGCCGGGCTGTGGGCAATCGGCGGGCCGATCGGCCCGGATTCACCCCACCCGCCGCCGACGGCGGCGTCCTTTCGCGGCGGTTTTTCGCGTGTCACACTGGACGGGGTCGGGGCACAGCCGGCGGCGGCCGGCGCCCACCCGCGCCAGAGGTCGCATCGATGCCGAGCCTCACCGTCGAAAACTACGTCAAGACGATCTACCAGCTGACGGCTGCCCAGGGAGGACGGCCGGCAAGCACGGGCCAGATCGCGGCGGCGCTCGACGTTTCGCCCGGCACGGTCACCGGCATGCTCAAGACGCTCGACGCCGCGAGGCTGGCGACGCACCGCCCCTACGAGGGCGTTTCGCTCTCCCGCGCCGGCCGCGTGCTCGCGCTGCGCATGATCCGGCGGCACCGGCTGATCGAACTCTTTCTGCTTCGGACGCTCGACATGAGCTGGGACGAGGTGCATGACGAGGCCGAGCACATGGAGCACGCCGTCAGCGATCTGCTCGTCGACCGGATCGACGCCTTTCTCGGCCATCCCGAGGTCGATCCGCATGGTGACCCGATCCCGCGGTTCGAGGGGCTGTCGCTCGAGCCGCCCGCGGAGCCGCCGGCCCGTTCGTTGTCCGAGTGCGACGCCGGCACCAGCTTTCGCCTCAGCCGAGTGCTCGACCAGTCGTCCGAGTTCCTCCGCTATCTCACCGACTCCGGCCTCGCGCTCGGGGCGGAGGGGAGGGTGGAGAAGAATCCCGACGGCGCCGGGCTCATGAGGATCCGGCTGGCCGGCCGGGTGCTGTCGCTGGCGATCGAGGCCGCCGGGAAGCTGCTCGTCGTCGAGGCCTGATCGGCCTCGGCCGCTGGCGACGCGTCAGTGACGCGTCAGTCTCGCTCCCAGACGGCCGACTGTCCCAGGCACTCGTCCACCTCGATCCGCAGTCGGCCGGCGAGCGGGGCGCCGGCCGCCGCCATCGCCGCGAGGAGTTCGCCGCCGATCCAGCGGGCCAGCCATTCAGCCGTGGTGTTCTCGACGGGGAGAAGCACGCATTCGTCGGCGGGAAAGACCCAGCGGCGGTCCTGGAACCGCACCGTCACCTCCGCGCGGCCGGTGCCGCCCGCGGTCGGAGGCGTGGTGGTGGTGGAGACGTCGAGCAGCCTGTTGCGCGTGGGGAGCAGCATGCGGTGGTCCAGCCGGGCCACGATCGTCGAGAGCGCGTCGCGCAGCGCGATGAAGTCGACCACCATCCCATGGGCGTCGGGCTGCCCTTCGACGTCGACGCCGGCCGTCCAGTTGTGGCCGTGCACCGGCTCGCACAGTTGGTCCGAGAGGGTGATGAAGTGGCCGGCACAGAAGACGTGCACGGCCTTGCGGAGGCGGACGGTGTAGCGTTCGGTCATGGAATCCTTCGCGACGGATGCTGGGCGGCGGACCGCGGCCGCAGCCGTCCGTCCGCCAGCAGAATATAGAGCGCGGCGGCCGTCAGGTCGGCCGTCGTGCCCGGATTGACGCCGGCGGTCCGGAGCCGGCGATCGAGGTCGGCAATCCGCGTCGGATCGGCGGCGGCGGCCGCGGCCAGCCGCGAGACGTCGGCCGCCACGGCCGGGCCATGCTTGCGGGCGACGAGCGAATCGGGCCGCCGTGCCAACTGTGCGAGGAACGCCGCGACGATCGCCTCGGCCAGGGGGCGGCCCATCGCGACCGCGGAGTCGAGATCGGCGACGAGGCCCGCGTGCAGCGCGGCATAGCCCTCGGCCCAGAGGGCCGCGATCGCGTCACGCGGCGCCGCGATCCGCATCGCCGCCAACAGGTCGTCCGGGGGTGGTCCGTCCAGGTCGTGCCGCGGGCTGCTTCCCATGCCGCCCGGGTTCGCCAGCCGGATCGCCTGCCAGACGTCGGCAGCGTCCGCGGCCGTCAGGCCAGCCAGCACGTCGGCGACGTCGGCCGGCCGCGGCGCGAGTCCCACCGGCGTGGCGCACCGTGCATCGGGTACCGCCGCCAGCGGCGCGATCGCCAGCACGATGCCGAGGTTGGCGTTGGACCTCGTGACCGCCCGCGACGCCGTGACGGCGGCGAGGATCGTCCGGCCCAGTGGCTGCTCCGCCGCTCCATCCAGCGCCGGCGCGATCGCGACCGCCGCGGCCACCAACTCGTCGTAGGTCAGGTCGGCGAACGCGGCCGTCGGGTGCACGTTGCCCGGTTTCGGGGCCGAGGCTTCGAGGATGCCCGCCGCGGCCGCGCACCAGCCGCGACCCCATGGCCGGCACGACGAGGGCAGCAGCGGCACGATGGTGTCGAACGGATCTTCGGGCATCACCCGCGTCGTGGGGATGAGGAGGGATGTGAGGATTTGGTGCGGCGGGATGGGGGCCGACTGCCCGCTCGCGGCCTTGAAGGTACACTGTGCTCGGGCGTCGTCGCCGTCGTCAATGCCGCGGCGGACGCGTCGCCCGGAGGCCAGCGGGCATGCGCGAGGAGAAAGTGACGCGGGACAACAAGGCGGACGCCCCGGTCGGCCCGGAATGCTTCATCAACCGGGAGCTGAGCTGGCTGGAATTCAACCTGCGCGTGCTCGAGGAGGCCGAGAATCCCGAAAACCCGCTGATGGAGCGGCTGAAGTTCCTGGCGATCTTCAGCTCCAACCTCGACGAATTCTTCATGGTGCGGGTGGCGGGCCTGCGCGAACAGGCCTTCGGTGAGAGCGCACCGCAGGACTATTCGGCCGACGGCATGAGCGCCATCGAGCAACTGAAGGCCGTCGCCAAGCGGACGCAGGACCTGGTGGCGCGTCAGTATCGATGCCTGCGGGAGAGCATCGGGCCGGCGATGGTCGCCGAGGGGTTCCAGCCGTTGCGGCACGACGTGCTCGACGGCCCGCAGCGCGAGCACGTGGACCATTTCTTCCGGGACCGCGTCCTGCCGATCCTCACACCGATGGCCGTCGATCCGGCCCACCCGTCGCCGCGGTACCACAACCGCGGGCTCTACCTGGGGGTGATGCTCGAGCACAGCGAGGGGCTCGGGCCGAAGCGGCTCTTCGCCGTGGTGCAGGTGCCGCAGGTGCTGCCGCGGATCATCGCCGTGCCCTCCGCCACCCCCGGCGCGGTCGCGTTCGTCCTGCTGGAGGACGTCGTGGCCGCGCGGCTGCCGGAGCTCTTCGGCGGATTTCGCGTGCAGTCGTGGACCAGCTTCCGCATCACGCGCGACAGCGACCTGGAACTGCTCGAGCAGGAGTCGGACGACATGCTCCGGCTGATCGAGGATCGCCTCAAGGCGCGGCAGCGCGGGCAGGCGGTTCGGATCGAGATCGCGTCCAAGGCAGACGAGACGCTGGCCCATGCGATCATCGCCGCCGAGGATCTGCACGACGGCGTCGACGACGGCTACAGCGAGGTCTACCGGATCGACGGCCCGCTCGACCTCACCGCGCTGTGGGAGCTCTACAAGCTGCCGGGATACGAGAGGCTCCACGACAAGCCCTTCACGCCGCGCGTACCCCAGGGGCTCGGCCGCCGCGGCGGCGACATCTTCGCGGCGATCGCCGCGCACGACATCCTGCTGCACCACCCGTACGACTCGTTCGACCCGGTGGTCGATTTCGTCACCAGCGCCGCCAGCGATCCGCGCGTGCTGGCGATCAAGCAGACGCTCTACCGCACCAGCGGCGACTCGCCGATCTCACGGGCTCTGATCGCGGCCGCCGAGTCGGGCAAGCAGGTGACCGCGCTCGTCGAACTCAAGGCACGGTTCGACGAGGCCAACAACGTCAGCTGGGCGCGGCAGATGGAGCGGGCGGGCGTGCACGTGGTGTTCGGGTTTCTCGACCTGAAGACGCACTGCAAGGTGTCGATGGTCGTCCGCAACGAGGGGCAGAGGCTGCGTCGCTACGTGCACCTCGGCACCGGCAACTACAACCCGACCACTGCGACGATCTACACCGACCTCGGGCTGTTCACGGCTGACGAGGCGATCGCCGAGGACGCCTCGGCGCTCTTCAACCTCCTCACGGGCTACGCCCAGGGGCACACCTGGCGGAAGCTCGTCGTGGCGCCGAACGACCTGCACCGCCGGACGCTCGAACTCATCGAGGAGCAGACGCAGCGGGCCCGGGAGGGCAGGTCGGCGCGGATCTTCGCCAAGCTCAACGCGCTGGTGGATCACAACGTGATCGAGGCCCTCTACCGGGCCAGCCAGGCCGGCGTGCCGATCGACATCGTGGCCCGCGGCATCTGCTCGCTGCGGCCCGGCGTTCCCGGGCTGAGCGAGACGATCCGCGTGCGGAGCATCGTCGACCGGTTCCTCGAGCACAGTCGGGTCTACGTCTTCGGCCCCGACGAGGATGCCCGCGTGTTCCTGGCCAGCGCCGACTGGATGCCGCGGAACTTCTTCCGCAGGGTGGAGCTCATGTTTCCGGTGCTGGCGCCCGACCTGGCGGGTCGGATCCTCAAGGAGATCGTGCCGCTCTACCTCGCCGACAACACTCGCGCCCGTCAGCTCGACGCCACCGGATCGTTCCATCTTCTGCATCCGGGACCCGGCGAGCCGGCCGTCCGGTGCCAGATCCAGATGCTCGAACAGTCGGCCCGAGAGGCCGAGGCGTTCGGCGTCGTGGCCGCGGGAGCGGTCGGGGGAGACGTCCAGCCCAGCGGCGGCGGCCAACCGTCGCTCATCGGCGCCGGCCGCCGGCCGCGCGGTCCGGCGGCGAGGCCGCGAAAGTCGCGGGGCTAGCGGGCGGCGGATAGGCTGAAGATAACGTCGTCGCCGGAGCCTCCGGCTCCGCCGGGCGGACGTCGTCCGACGCGTTTCGGGACCTTTTCAGAGTCAAGCCCATGGCGGAAGACCACTACCAGACGCTCGGCGTGCCGCGCACGGCGTCGGCCGAGGACATTCGCAAGGCGTACCGCGAGCTCGCGCGAAAATATCATCCCGACCTGCACCCGGACGACGACGCCGCGAAGGAGAAGTTCAAGAGGGTTCAGACCGCCTTCGACGTGCTCAACGACCAGAGCAAGCGCGAGATGTACGACCGCTACGGGAGCTCGTTCGAGGGCGTCGGGGCGGGCGGCCCCGGTGGCGGCTGGGCGGGCGGCGGCCGCGGGCCGTTCGCCGGCGGCGGGTTCGGCGGCGGGGAGATCGACCTCGAGAGCCTCTTCGGCGGCGCCGGCGGCTTCGCCGACATGTTCCGCGGAGCCGGTGGCGGCGCCGGCAAAGCCCCGCGGGGCCGGCGGCGGCAGCCGCAGGCCGCCGGCGGCGACGTCACGGCGCGGATCGAGATCCCGTTCGCGCTCGCGATCGCCGGCGGCAAGACCGACGTCCGCGTCGATCGCGACGGCAAGGCCGAGACCATCAGCGTCACCATCCCGCAAGGGCTTCCCGACGGGGCCCGGATGCGGCTGCGCGGGCAGGGCCTGCCTGGGTCGGGGGGCGGCCCCGCGGGCGACCTGCTGCTCGAGGTGGGCGTGGCGGCCCATCCCGTCTTCAGCCGCGACGGCGACACGCTCGAAGTGATGCTGCCGGTCACGCTGGCGGAGGCGATCGAGGGCGCCAAGGTCGACGTGCCTACGCCCTGGGGTACGATCGCACTGCGGATCCCGCCCCGCACCTCCGGCGGCCGCAAGCTGCGGGCCGCCGGGATGGGCGTGCGGCATGCCAACGGCGCGAAGGGAGACCTCATCGCCGAGGTGCAGATCATGCTGCCGGAGTCGGCCGACGCAGCGGCGATGGACCGGCTGCTCGACGCGGTGAAGGCCGTCGACGGACCCGGGGTATCCGTCCGCGCGCAGCTGCGGTGGTGACGACCGTGGATGCCGGCTTTCCCCCTGCTGCGCGGGTCCTCACGGCGGATGACTTCGCCCGGGTTTTCGCCGCGCGTCGCAGCGCGGCGGCAGGGCCGCTCGTGCTCTACGCCTGCCCGGCCGCCGACGCCGCACGGGGGCCGCGGCTGGGCCTCTCGGTGTCACGACGGGTCGGGAATGCGGTCGTCCGCAATCGCTGGAAGCGGCGGCTTCGGGAGGCGTTTCGCAGCGTGCGGTCGCGGCTGCCCGCGGGCAACGACTTCGTGATCGTGGTGCGTCCGGGATCGGTGCCCGTCGGCGCCTCGGGAGCGCGCACGATCGAGGAGGCGATTCTCGGGCTGGTGACGAGGGTCGTGCAAAGGCCCGGCTACGGGGCCGCGGGCCTGCCGGGCGCCCCTCCGCAGTCGCGGCGGCGGAGGTGACCATGACGGCGGGAGGCGATGCGTGGCGGATCGTTCGCGTGGCATGCGATCGGGCGGCGGCGGCGGTGCTCGTCCACCTCGTGATCGGGTATCAGCGGCTCGTGAGCCCGCTGCTGGGAAGGCACTGTCGCTTCGAACCCACGTGCAGCAGCTATTTCCGCGAGTCGGTCGAGAAGCACGGCGCGTTCCGCGGCAGCCTGCGCGGCCTGGCCCGCATCTGCCGCTGTCATCCGTGGCATCCGGGAGGCTACGATCCGCCGTGAGCCGGTCGCGGCCGCCACCCGCGGCGCATGTGGTCGAGAACGCGAGAGTTTGCGGCCGGAAATGAGAGCCCGTCCAGCCGGTCGATCGGCACCCAACGGAAAGGCGGCCGGGGAACGGCCGTCGGATCGACCGGCGTCGCCTCCAGGAAGGTGATTTCGATCGCGCCCCCCACCGAGGTGGATGTCTCCGTGCACAGCACGGCTCCGACCCGCACGACGAGGCCGGTCTCCTCGCGCACCTCCCGCAGGGCGGCGGCCGCCGGCGTCTCTCCCGGCTCCGTCTTGCCGCCCGGAAATTCGTGCAGCCCGGCGGCATCGGCGGCGGCCTGATCTCGGCGGCCGATGAGCACGTTGTCGCCGCACACCACGACAGCCACCGCGATGCTCGAGCCGTCGCCGCGCATGGCCCATGCCCCGTGGTCGACGGATCAGGACGGCTTCTGCACGAGTTCCAGCAGCCGGCCCGGCGACCCCATGATGTTGTAGCCCGCGTCGACGTGCAGGATCTCGCCGGTGATCCCGAACGAGTCGCGCGAGAGCAGCCAGGCGCCGGCCTTGCCGACCTCATCCTGCGAGATGTTGCGCGCGAGGGGCGCCATCCGCTCATACAGGCCGAGCATCTCGTCGACACCGGCGCCGCGGCCGGCGAGCGTCCGGACGGGGCCGGCGCTCACCGCGTTGACGCGGACGCCCGCCGGGCCCAGGTCGTAGGCCATGTACTTCACGCAGGCGTCGAGAGTCGCCTTGCACACGCCCATGATGTTGTAGCCGGGCACGACCTTCTCGCCGCCGAAGTAGGTGAGCGTGAGGATCGACGAATCCTTGGAGAGCATCGTGCGGCAGAGGCGGCCGACGGCCAGGAGGCTGTAGGCGCTGGTCTCCATGGCGATCCTGAAGCCCTCCCTGCTGCAGTCGGTGGTCTCACCCTTGAGGTCCTCGAGCGGGGCGTAGGCGATCGAGTGCACGACGAAGTCGAGCGTGCCGAACTCCTGCCTGCCGCGGTCCATGACGGCGGCGATCTGCTCGTCGCTGGAGACGTCCATCGGGACGAGGAACTTCGCGTTCGGCTCTGGGTCGGTGAGCTGGGCCACTCGGCGGCGATTCCGCTGCCGCTCGTCGTCGGGCCGATCGGGCAGGTGGGAAAAACCGACCTGTCCGCCGCCGGCGAGGATCTCCTTGGCGATCGCCCAGGCCAGCGAGTGGTCGTTCGCCACTCCCAGCACGAGCCCCTTCATTCCGTCGAACCTGCCCATGTGCAGCGTCTCCTCCGCCGGGTGTCGAAAGTCGAGGAGGCGGAAATGTATCCGCTCCGCGGGAAAGCCTCAACGCGGCCGCGGTGCGGACCCTTGTCGGCAGCGGTTCCCACGGGTAAAAACAGGCGTGGCCTCGTTAGCTCAATTGGTCAGATCATCTGACTCTTAATCAGAGGGTTCTAGGTTCGAGTCCTAGACGAGGCACTGTCGGTGGCCGCGTCGTACGCGGAAATCCCCCGAACCTCCGCGACCGATCGACCGAGATCGTGCGGGAATCTGACCGGCGATACGGGTCGTCTTCCCACGCCGCTGCCAGACCGTCCGCGGGCTCAGACGAGCTCGCGGATGGCCGAGCCCGACGACAGGATCGGCATCGGCCGGCCGGCATGATCGGGGAACGCGTGCTCGGTGTCGATGCCCAGGTGCCGGTAGATCGTCGCCCACAGGTCGTTCGGCGAGAGCGGCCGATCCTTCGGTGCCTCTCCCCGGGCATTGGTCGATCCGACGACCTGCCCCATGCGCAGGCCGCCGCCGGAGACGAGGACCGACATCGCTCCCGGCCAGTGATCGCGGCCCGGTTGCTGGACCTTGGTCTGCGTGCCGACGGCGGAATTGATCCGCGGCGTGTGCCCGAATTCACCGGTCGCGACCAGCAGCACGCGCTTGTCGAGCCCGCGGGCGTACAGGTCCTCGATCAGCGCGGTGAGCGTCTGGTCGTAGTAGGGGGCGCGGAAGCGGAAATCGTCGAAGATGTGGCAGTTCACCGCATGGCAGTCCCAGTTGTAGGTGGTCCCGAAGGGCAGCGGCTTGCCCGGCGTCGGGTTCTCCAGCACGACGCTGACAAAACTCGCCCCGGCCTCGACCAGCCGCCGGGCCATGAGCGTGCGCTGGCCCCACGAGTGGCGACCGTAACGGTCGCGGGTCCGGTCGTCCTCACGCGAGAGGTCGAAGGCCTCGCGGGCCGCGGGGCTCGTGAGCAGTTCGTAGGCCCGCTGGCTGAACCGGTCGGCCGCGGCCATCGCGCCGGACGCGTCGACTCCACGCCGGAGCTTGTCCATGCCGGCCAGCAGCGTACGACGGTCGTCGAGCCGTGCCGCCATCCCGTCGGCGAGGGACAGGTTGCGAACCTTGAATTCCGCGGCGCTCGGGTCGCCCGGAACCTCGAACGGATCGTAGGCCTGACTCAGGTAGGCGGACCCGAAGGAGAACACGTCGACGCCCGTGCGGCCGTCGTCGTTCATCAGGATGTTGTGCGGCAGCCCGACCGTGTGCCGCTCACGCATCTTGGCCACGATCGACGGCCCCGCGGGCGCGTCGTTGACGAATTCCACGGGCGACTTCGGCTCGCGTCCCGTCATCACCCGCTTGTGGCCGCCGCCATGGTCGGCGAAGGCGTGCGAGATCGACCGGATGAGCGAGAAACGGTCGGCGACCGACGCGTGTCGCGGGAAGAGTTCGCAGACCTCGATGCCCGGCACGTTCGTCCGCGCCGGATGGAACGCCCCGCGATACTCCACCGGGGCATCCGGCTTCATGTCGTAGGTTTCCATGTGCGGAAACCCGCCGGGCAGCCAGACGAAGATGACGGCGGTGTCCGACGCGGCTCCCGGCGACGCCTCGGCCCGCAGCCGCAGGAGGTCGGCCAGACCCAGCCCCGTGGCTCCGATCGCCCCGACCCGAAGCAGCCCGCGGCGGGACACAGGACCTTCGCACATGAGCCCGGAGTGAACCACGTTTCACCCTCTTTCACGAAACGTCTGAAAACGCCCCCTGACCCGACGGAGTCTACATCGGCTCGACCGCGGGAACCAGCGGAGCATATCCCGAGAAAGCCCGTCAGCGGGGCTGCGCCGGTCCCGGCGAGGATGACGGATCGTTCGGCGACCGCCGCGGGAGCCGTCGTGACAGGCTCACCGCGGCCGGCGCGTCCGAGCTGGTCCCAGCGGGCGGCCCCACCGCGCGGCGTCGTGACACCGCGACCGCCTTGTTCACGCGGCGATCGGCTCCGCGGCGCGCCACCCCCCGCGGCAGCTCACGGCACGTAGGTGATTCCGCTCGAGAGCGAGAAGTTGACCGCGCCGGCCGCGTTCTCCCGCAGCGTGTTGCGGATCACCTTCGTCTTCGTGCAGGTGCCCAGCCCGAGCACGCCGTAGCCCGTGCTCATCACGATCGTGTTTCCCTCACCGCTGATCATGCCCCCCACCACGAGGTTCGTGGCGGCGTTGATCAACAGACCGTTGGAGCCGCTGCCCGTCACGCTGTTGGCCACGATCGTCGTGCCGGCGGAATTGCCCGCCACGTAGATGCCGTTCACGGCGTTCTCGAGGACCGTGTTGCCGCCGCCGCCGAGCGAGCCGATCCGCGTGTTCCGCACGGCGTTGAGCACGATGCCGCCGTCGGTGTTGCCTTCGACCCGGTTGGCCAGGACGGAGTTGCCGCTCGACGACGTGATGGCGATGCCAACGCCCTTGTTGGAGAGGACGGCATTGCCCATGAAGGGCTGCGTGCCGCCGATCTGCGTGCCCGTGGTGCCCGCGGCGACGAGGATGCCCCCGAGCTGGTTGGGAATGGCCTGGCCGGGCACGAACCCCGCGCCCACGGTCGTGTTGAAGATGCGGTTGTTGGCGGCCCGGCCCGCGATCTCGATCCCGTACCGCTGGTTGCCCGACACGTGCACGCGAAGCTGGATCGACGGCCTGAAGCCGCCGATCGCGTTGTTGCTGGCCCGGCCGTCGATCAGGATGCCGCTGCCCCCGTTGGGCAGGGCGGTCGAGATCTCGCTGTTGGTGCCCACCGACGTGTCCTCGATCTGCACCCCGTTGGCCCGGCCGCCGAGGTGGATGCCGTTGCCGACGTTGCCGCCGACGAGGCAGGTGCGCACCAGGTTGTTGCCGCCCGTGGCCGTGATCTCGATGCCGTTGAGCTGGTTGGGCGCCGCGGGGCCGAATGCGTAGAGTCCGGAGAACGTGTTGAAGGACGTGAAGCTGCCGGCCCGGTCGCGGACCTCGATGCCGTGCCGGGCGTTGCCGGAAGTGACGTTGCCCAGCGGGATCGGGCCGCCGACCAGCGTCCGCTGCGACGAGCCGGAGACGAGCAGGCCGTCGCCGCCGTTGGCCACGATGACGCCGTTGCCCGCGCCGATGCCCATGAAGTTGGCCTGGACGGTCGTGTCGTTGGAGTTGGTGATCCGCAGGCCGTTGCCGCCGTTGCCGGAGAGCACGTTGTAGAAGACGAACGGGTTCTGTCTGAACGTCGTGCCAAGGAGGCTGTTGCCGCTTGCGCCCACGATCGCGACGCCGTCGAGCTTGTTGCCCAGGGCCGCATCGCCCGAGGCGGTGGTGCCGACGTAGTTGCCGCTGAGCGTGTTGGCGGTGGCGCGGCCCGTGATGACGATGCCGTTGAGCCCGTTGCCCGAGACCAGGTTGCCCTGGGGCGGCCGCACGAAGACCGGCGCCACCTCGGGATCGTCGGAGACGGGGCTGTTGCCGCCCGTGGCCTGCCCGCCGATGAGATTCGCCCGGGCGCCGCTGGTGACGAGGATGCCGTTGCCGCGGTTGGCGGCCGCGGCGGCGCCGGAAGCCGTCGTGCCGATGAAGTTCATGGCCACCTGATTGCCGCTGGCGCCGTAGATGCCGACGCCGTTGCCGCGGTTGCCGCCGATCACGTTCGAAAGCTGGAACGCGGTGGCGACCGTGGATTGGAACGGGGTGGACCCGCCCTCGACCTGCGCGACCCCGACGAGGGCGTTGCCGGATACCGACGTGGCGACCGAATCGGTCGAGTTCGGATAGGAGAGATCCTTCCAGACGGCGTCCCCGAACGCGCCGTCGGCCTGCCGGCGGATGGTGACGAACGAGCCGATGGACGTCGCGTCGGCGCCCACGCGTCTCGATGTGGCTGCGATCGTGTAGACGCCCTTCTCCACGCTGCTGACGCCCCGGAAGTGGGTGACGAACGACGCGTCCGTCGCGCCGAGTGGATAGGAGAACGACTTCCAGTTGCCGTAGACCCCGGTCGCGGAGTCGTAGTCCACGAGGAACGCCTGGCCGATCGGCGTGTTCTGGTCGGCGTCGGTGGCCAGGTTGTTCACCGCCGACAGGCTGTAGCCGCCGCAGATCGTGTAGCTCGTCCCGCCGTTGAACCAGATGCCGTAGGCCGTGTTGCTCGCCGCTTCCG
>Ga0315909_10005634_pt1 | contig 14272 bp, 20 predicted proteins | sample LakEriMetagenome_11_FD_203527 | JGI IMG/M metagenome (GOLD analysis project Ga0315909, IMG submission 203527) | Freshwater fungal communities from buoy surface, Lake Erie, Ohio, United States - Buoy 2 MA125 | ecosystem: Environmental > Aquatic > Freshwater > Lake | place: USA: Lake Erie, Ohio...
TTTTGTAGCTGCCTTTGCCGACGATCTCTTGAACGCCGATCAGAGGGAGAGATTCTGCAATCGTTTTCGGCAAAACTCCGATTTTGGAAAGCCACGAATATTTTGGTGGGTATGTCATGGTCGAAAAAGGGCGATGGTGGAAAAGATGAGCAGGGAGATTGCGGTGACGAACAGCCCGGCAAACTCAGGAATGGAAAGGGCTGCGACCACGGCTAGATGCGTTGAGGGTTTTTGGCGGCACGTTTGAACCAGCTTGAGGGCCACGCTTTGCCGCCAGGACCGAACCAATCGACCCCTTTGAACATGACCTTGGCTTTGCTCTCGCGCATACCCCAGGCTTGCAGAGCGAGGTAGAAGTGCTTGTGGATGGACGCAGGCGGCGGAGCAGGCGGGATCTCGCCCAAGTGTTCGCGGAGCCATGCGGAACCGCCGTGATGGAGATCGCATAGGAAATCGTGCTCCAAGGCTGGCACCGTGCAGATGCCGTCCGGCGTGAAACCGAACGACCACGCCAAAGGGGGCACGCTGGCCTTGTCAAACTGGTATCCCGTTGGGATGTGGTATTGCTTCTCAAAGCCCGTGTTGCAAACCGTGAAGTCGTGCGGCTCACACAGTTCAAACAGCGGTCCCTGAATCCAGGTCTTCAGCGGCCCGATGCGCGGCAAGAAGCCAAATCCAAAGCTCGAATCTCGAACTGGACGGATCAACGGCATGTATGGCAAGTTTTTCATGTCAGTGCGTAGTCCACGCCGGAGAGGTCAGGCACGTCGGCCCAGTCATCGGCAGTGGGGTCAAATAAAGTGAATTGCAACCCTTCATGCGTGTCAATGATGGCCCAGACGAACACATGGAGGTCGTGGCTCGATCCTTCGGGAGCGGCGGCACGCAGTGTGCCCACAGCCCAAGAGCATCCTTCCTTGGCGGCAGCAAGCTGTGCTTGATGCACCACTGCACGGGCTTGATCCTCGCACTCCCACAGGTTGCTTTGCCAAGGTCTGTGGGCTTGATCTGCGGCTTTGCGCAGCATCGGTTTAGACGGGCAAGTCATGACGCCTTTCTGCATGAGAAAGCGAAAATTCGACAGCGTCTTGCCTTCCAGTGCGCGTGTCACCATCGCATGCACCGTGGCTCCGTTTAGGCGGCGAAGGGGTGATTTTGACTTGGAAGTGAAAGGCCACATAAATCAGGGCTTTTTCATGGACTCCTTAATTTCCGTGACTGCTTCACGGATGTATTGCAGATCGCGACTCTGAACGGCGGAGTCCTTTTGGATCGCATTGATGATGGATGAATGCGCCCTCAGTTCTCCGCGCATTTCAGAACGATCTGTGCTGGAGATTCGATCAGCATCAGCAAGACTGGAGATCCGGCCTTCTTGAGTTGCTACCCATCCGCCTACCGTGGCGGCTCCAGCTAAAAGGCCGATGACACCGCCAATGAGCCAGCGAATGGTTTTGCGAAGTTCATCAATGGCGAGAGATTCGTCGTGGCTCATAGTTACTGATCAGATTGTGGTGATTGTTCCTGCTGTTCCATTAATTGAAGCGCCCGCACCTCCCGAGTAAGTGCTTTGAGAACCGTTGCTTCCGTAGTTTCCTGAGGAACCGCCCATTGCTCCCCAGCCTCCCGAGCCTCCCGAGCCTCCGTTAGCAATGCCACCTGTCCCACCGCTACCTCCGGTCCCTTCACCACCAGCAATGTTTGAAGCTGCGATGACCCAACCTGTTGTTTTAATGATTTGCGCTCCGTTTCCTCCGGTGCCGGTTCCACCATCTCCGCCATTAGCACTGGCGTCACCTCCGCGTCCACCGTCAGCGCCATTCTCTGGATACTCGGTAGAGGTTGAGTTTCCACCGCTGCCCCCATTACCTCCCATAGCAGTTCCACCACTTCCACCGTCGCCGCCAGTTGCATCAATGCCGTAGCCGTTTAACTGAGTGACGGTTCCACTGCCCAGTAATGTGATGCTCCAAGCCGAGTTACCCAGGGCCGAGTTACCGTTTCCACCATTAGCAACGGCTTCTTCACCTGTCCCGCCCGCAGAAGGAGGACTTCCATCGGAACCATTAAAACCTGAAGAACCGGTAAAAGATCCGCCGTTGCTTCCAGATGCCCCCGTGCCGGGCGGACCCTGACCGTTAATGTTGAGGGTGCCAATAAGAGCAGAAGTGCCAGTAATAATCCCGGCGTTTCGAGAAGTTGTGGTGCCATTGTTGTCCCAACTCAACGTTGTAACCGCAACGTCGTCGAGACGAAGATCGACGTTTTCGACGTTACCAATATCAAATGTTGTGACGGTCCAGAGGCCTGAATCATCGGACTTAACAGTTAAACTACCCCCACCAGTTAGAACTGTCGTCAGTGGTATTGAGGGATAGATCGTGCCATAATTCGCTTGCAGAATGATCGTAACATCTTCATTTGGGTAAGTTGAAGCTAAAGTTCCGATTGCTAAATCAAAACCCCCGTATGGGCTGTCAGGATCGTTAAGCGCAGAACTACCGCTGTAACCTTCCAGCAAAAAAGCAGTTCTCACATAACCGCCAGTACCCCCTGCCGCTCCCAAGAAGGCGACGTTGTTGAGTGAGAGTGACGAGGCGGAGGGCATGGTGTTTTATGATTGGGCCGCTTGGGCCGAGATGGCGGTGGCAAAGAGCGCGTCAATTTGCGCAGGGGTTTGACCGGCTGCGGTGGCTAGGGAGATGACGAAGGGGTGATCCCGCTGCACCGTGGAGCTTTGCGCGGTGTTCCACCAGATTTCACCAGCAGTGGTGCTGAGCGCGGCGGCTCTGACTCGTGGGTAGAGTCCAGCATGCAAGAGAGCAAAGGCGAGCGCACGGAATGAAACGGATATTGGCTGCGCCGGAGTCTCATTGACCTGCCAACCGAGTGTGAGCGTCTTGGCCTCATGGTCTGCCACCTCGGTGCGGGTGAGGTATTGGTTGGTCGCGATGTCTGGCTGCGCGACTTCGGTGACTTGATAAATTTGCAGCGTCGAGTCGAGACCAACGATCTCAGCGTCATCGTCGCGAGGATAGGACGGAAGGAAGGTCTGCGTGACGGTGTTGTAGAGTCGTTTCATGCGCTGATTTTGAATTCAAATTCGAGGGCGTAGGGGGATTGGTTTGTGCTGCCGCTGATTTTTTTCATGCGATAGTAACGGAATGCCGTGGTGTTGGCGGACAGCGCGGTGATCGTCAAAGTCGTTGCTCCGCCAAGCGTGAAGGTTGATCCAATGCTCGTCCAAGTGCTATTGTCGTTGGAGCCTTCCCATTGCCAGACGCCCTGAGTCTGTGCGCCGCTTTGATAAAATTTAATTTCATTGATGACTTTAGCGGTGCTGAAATCGAATTTTAGCCATTCACCATCCGCGCACCCATTCGGCATCCAAATATTTGATGTGGCTTTGTTTCCGTCCTTTAGTTGGAAGAAATTCACTGTGGAATTCATCGGGTTGCTCGCACCCGACTGGGTTATTGTCGGGATGCCGCTGGTGCGATTGCCTGAGCCACCCGGATTCGAGTAACTGGTGGAAACAGCCACAGAATACTGGAAGGAATTTACGAGGTTCATGCGCGAGTTCCGATAATGGTTACCTTCAACCCAGCGCCAGCGATGGTGCTGCCGATCTGGTCGATGTCGATAGTGATCTCTGAATCGTCCGCCAATGCTGAGTCTGATATTACTGCTGGAACGGCTGCTGTGGTGCTGGTTTTTTCTGTGGCGTCGATGGAGAGCTTGGTGCTCAGGATGGAGGTTCCGTTTTCGTTGATGTCCACGATTAGCGTCGAACCCGTGGGCGCAGTGCCAACACTTGCCCGCACAGACGTAACCGTCATCGCGCAGGGCATGCGGAAGGTTAGCTTGGCGGTGCCTGCGGTGAGTGCGGTGGCTTCGTCTGAAACCGCCGCCGAATACTCAAATGGCATGCCTACAAAGCTCCCACCTGCGCGATAAATGAGATTGCCTTCGACGCTCAAATTGCCAGCCGAGCTACGGGCGAGGGTTGTATCAGAGGCGTGACCAATATCCAGACTTCCGACACCCAGCGCAGCGGATGTGGAGGGAGTGATCCCGGCGACAGGCAAGTCGGTGCAATTCGTGAGTGTGCCACTCGATGGCGTGCCGAGTGCTCCACCATTGACTACTGGTGCGCCTGCGCTACCAACATTGACTGCGAGGGCGGTTGCAACTCCTGTGCCGAGGCCCGTGATGCTACCAACAGCAGGGGTAATCGTGTTGGTTGATACAGCCGTGACAAGTCCTTTGGCATTGACAGTTACCGCTGGTGCTGCCGTGGCGCTGCCAAATGCGCCTGTGTTGCTGTTCACCGTCGCAAGTGTCAACGCGCCCGTATTGGCAAGTGTGGCATCGCCAGAAACACTTTTATTCTCGAATACCGTTCCAGCCGAGTTGGCAACAAGCACCTGTCCCGTGGAAAGACTGGTGATTGTCACACCCTCGTCATCCTTGATGTTGCTGCCAAACGAGGGGCGGATAAAAAATGTTCCGTTGCTGGCGTGAGCGTGGACAACAGCCAACACTTGAATCTTGGAATTAGGTGCCGCTGGCTGTGTTTTTGTCAGCGATCCCGTGGTTGTTCCAGTGTAGATGATTTCTCCATCAACCCAAGTTTGACCGTAATTTCCACCATTTGTCTGGATGCCGCGCAACTTGCCAAACGCAATGACGAATCCTTCGCTTCCGGTGGTCAACGATTCTCCTGTGAGTCCCATGAACAGCGTGGTAGGACCAGTACCATTCCAGGGCTGAATGAGAAGTTTTCCGCTATTGCCAGTAGTGCCAGCAAACATCACCGGAACACCTTTAGCAATCGTGCTGCCGGTGCTGTTTTGGACGTGATAAACGATATGTTCTCCAACGTGAAGAGCGAAACCATTCAACTGGATGTCCAGCGTTTCCTCGCCACTATTCCACATCATCTGCCCCTGTGTGGTGAGGCTTCCTGTTGGCGTGGTGTCCATCGCCATAGAATTGATGGCAGCAAGATCGCCAGTATCCGATTGCGTGACTTGACCGTTCTGAACAAGTTTACCAGTCGTGCCATCATAACGAGCCAAGGCATTGTCGGTCGAACTAGCCACTGCGCTTGGCATCACGGCACCAGCCGCTGCTACGTTGGCTGTGTCCGTTACGTCAGCACCAGCCTCTATGCCGTCCAGCTTGGCGATCTGCGCGGCGGTGGCAAGTCCTGGCTGCGAAGCGGTGGCGGATTGAATCGCGTCCGAGCCACCCGTGAGGTGCGTGCTAGCGTGCGCCGTGGGTGTGCGAGCATCGGTCCCTTGGGCGGCGGTGGCGTAGTCGGTCGAGTCGGTTGTAGCCGCCGTGCCAAGCTCAAGACTCGTCCGCATGGCTGCGGCGTTAGCCGAACCCATGAAAGTATCAACGGCTGCGGATGTGGTGAGGTCAGGCATCAGGGTCGGATGTAAGTGTTTATGCTCCCAGGGCGAAGATAATTGTCAATGCCTCCGGGTCTAAAATAAGTGTATCTAGGAGACGGGGTTGGGCTAGCTGCTATGCCTATGATGGTGTTGCTTTCTTCGTTACCTGGAAGCGAAACAACCATAAACGCTAGCTTGAGATAGCTGGTGTTGTCCCAGATTGACCTTGTAGCAGCCGAGTAAGTCAACGACCCAGTCGTGTCCAACAACTCAAGATACGCCGGACTAAAAGTCCCGGTATATTCCGCCATGTAAACTTCGTAGCTTGTCGATCCCGGTTGCGGTGTCCACGCAAGCTCATAAGAGTCATAGTAGAAATCTGGACCGATGTCGTATATCCCTTCCAAGCCGTACCCTGTGAGCGTCAACGGAGTGACGCCGCTTCCCGCCGTCGCCAAGAAGGCGACGTTGTTCAACGAGAGCGAGTTGGCGGAAGGCATGGCATGTTAAGGCTGCGCAGAGTAGGCGGCGACCACGTTGGAGTTCGTGGTGCCAAAGCTGGTCATGGTGAGAACAGCGATTTTGCTAGCAGCTAGGGCTGTTGGAGCCGCCGCTCCCACAAAGATCCAGTCAACAGGGAAGGTTAGATTGCGAGACGAGCCGTCCCCGATGATGCGGACGGTAGTGCTGCGTCCTGCGGCCAGATTGCTCGTCGTAAACGTGATGTCGCCCGCAAGAGTTACCGTCTGAAAGTCGGCACCAGAGAAGTCCAGCACGACCGAAGCCGCATAAGTAAGCGTCGTCGCCGTTGGCGTACTTGCGCTCACCTTGTTGGCGGTTGCCACAAGAACCTGCCGAAGCAAGTCGTTGCGGTTCTCGCTAATGGCCTGCCCCCCGATCAGGGTTCGAGCCGTGTTGGCTTGAGATTCTCCATAAAGGGGGGTCACATTCATGCGTTGGCGACGGCGATCAGAAGTTGCTGAAGAAGTCCGACTTCAGTGTCGGCGAATGCCGAGGCTCCCAGCACTGTGAGAGTGGCTGCGTCCTCGGTCGTTCCGGTGAGAGTGGTGACATCCATGGCGGTTATTCCCCCATCATGCCTCGACCCATGGCCTGTGCAAGACCGGCTTCGTCCATCTCGGTTTCAGCTTCCATGGCTTCGTCTTCCATGGCTTCTTCAGATTCGACGGGCATGCCTTCGATAGCCTCCACCTCGAACCCGTTTGGGCCTCGGACAACGGTGGCGGTGATTTCAAACGATTCGCCTTCGGGATAGTTGGCGGCGTCAAGTCCTTGCGGGATTGGGATCAGGATCATAGTGGGAAATGGGATTGATGGTAGCTGAGTTCAAAAAGAAGGCGGGGGTCTGTGTTGAGCAGAACCCCCGCCGTTGACCTTCCCGTCAATTAGTAGGCGGGGCAGGAGGTGCTAGCCACGTTAGGGCAGCGTTTGAAGCGGACGACGTAGCCGTATTGCACCTTGCGGGGCTTGTAGGCGGCGTAGAGGCGGGCGGCGAAGAAGCCGATGTCGCTGAACGGATTCTCGACTTTGTCGGGGATGTTGAGCCACACGACTTCTCCGTTGAAGCTGATCGCCTTGGCGCTGGAACCCGAACCAAAAGAGGTCGAGGGCTTTGGCACCTGACGAGTCATCATGTCGGGGCTGAAGATGTAGAGGTCTTCAAACTCGGCAGCTTGGTAGGCCGCGCTCACGTTGGCCTCGTCACCGATGGTGGTGGCCGTGTTGGAGTAGAACGGACGGCTGACCCAAGCACCGTTGACGAAGTCCCAGCGTGGCATACGCTGATCGACGATGTGGTGGAAACCACCGAACTCGCGGTCGATGCCCCAAGACTGGAGCAGGACAGCGCCATCGCTCTTGCCGGAGTCGGCCCAGCGGAAGTCGTTGCGGATCGAGTCATCTCCTTTGATGATCGTCCGGTGAGCTTCTTGGGACAGGATGAGCGGCAGGATCGGAGCGCCCTGGCGTTTGGCGTAAGCGGATTCTTCGCCCATGCCGTCCTGCGTACCACGGTTGTAAAGCACGTCGAGGAGACCCTGGTTGATCGTGCTGGTGGCGGGAACGGCTGGCATCGTGCTGCCGTTGGTGGTCTCGGTCAGGGACGAGTTGAAGACGATCTTGTGACCGGCGTTCTGGAGGAACAGCGCCTTGTCTTGCAAGTCCCAGGTATCGACCACGTTGGCGACGAAGTTGTCGCGAATGGCGGAAAGTTGGTCTTTTGCATCGTAGGCAGCCGCCAGATCGCGGAAGCAGATGTCGTTGGAATACTGGGTCGTCTGGAACGCCGAGTAGGTGATCTGAGTCATCGCTGGGCTGATGACGGTTGGCGTCGGCACGCAGTTGTTGCCGGAGCCGTTAGGGGTGGAAACCGGCACCCAGCCGCCACCGACGCCGGTGGAGCGTTTGACGATTACCGTCGAGAAGTTGAAGCCCATGCCGTCAGGCAGGATGTCCTTCTTGAGGAGTGCGGAGAGGCGTCCTTTGACGCGCATGATTTTGTCCACCTTGCCCTCGATACGAGAGGCGTCGGAGAGGAAGTACTGGTCGAGTGCGGTAGCAGGCATAGTCGTGAAATGAATGAGTGGTTTGTTAAGCCTGCTCAACGCGACCGTGGGAATGCCCCTGATGACGTAAGCAAGGCGAATTGCTTGATGTCAGGGGAGGTGTCCTGGCTAGATTTACGCTCCGGTTAGTGACCAAAGTACCCGTGAAGGACGGGTGATGTTACGCTTCAATGGTGCAGAATATATACAATATCCCACAACGTCAACAAAAAAAATGCCGGGTCGGCGATTAAGCCAACCCGGCACTGCAATTTGGAGGATGTTACCGGCGCTGGCGGAGGGCTGATGTCAGACCCTCTTCGTCAAGCTCCACGTCGTCGTCGCTGGCTGGTTTAGAGGTGGGTGCCGGGGAAGGGTTGACGCCGGGGCGAGCGCCTAGCAAAGCGAGCTTGGAAGCCTTCTCCTTCTTCACTTCTTCCCGCAGAGCGAACAGTTCTTGGGCTATCGAAGGAAGCAGGGCGGCTGCTTGAGCCTGGAATGCCCTTTCGGCTGGGTCGGTGGCTGGGCGTGCTGCTTTTACTTCGTCAGCGATCTCAGGTTTGCTGAACAGCGACGGCAGCTTCTTTGCCATCTGCCCGTAGATGTGGTCGTGGTGCTTCACATAAGCCGCTTCTTCGGCTTTGGAGATCTCGGCTTTTTGCTGGTCGGTCTGATAGCGGAGACTGGTGAGAGTCTCCTCGGCGTTTCTCTCCATCTCCGCGCCTTTTTGGTAGAGGGGGTGGAGCTTCTCGGCCTCCTGCACGGCGGCAGTGATGAGGGTGTCCGGGACGGGTGTGTCTGACTCGTCAAACACCTTGCGAATGGCGAGAATGCGCTCAAACGGCACCTCCTCGTCGGTGGCCTCAATCAAAGCCTGGGCGTCAATGTTGGCGTGGTCAGCGATGCGGTGAAGCATATTCAGAGACTTCTGGATCGGCGTTTGAATGGTTTCGACCCACTCGGGGGTGCTGCGAAGATCCTGGGCTTTCTCCCACGATTCCAGACGTTCGAGCTTTTTCAGCGTCTCCTCACTGTCTTTGGGGTTGGCTTTGGCCTGCTCGTATTCTTTTTGGAGCTTGTCGTAACGGATCTGGGCGTCACGAGCTTTTTCTTCGGCGCGTTTCTTTTCCGCACGCATGGCGGCAAACGCTTGCTGCTGGGGTTTGGCCCACTTGGAAGTGTCCACCTCCGGCTCTTCGGGAGATTTGGCTTCGATTTTCTCCTCTTTCTTTTCTTCCTCGATCTTTTCCTCGGGGAGAGCGTCCAACCCTTTCTTGGGTTTCTCGTCGGCAGGTTTGACCTCCACAGGTTTGACCTCGACTGAAGGAGTGACTGGGGGCGCTTCAACTACGGCGGGAGCCTGGACGGGCTGCATTCCGGTAGCTTGAGGGACGGTGGCCGCAAGGGCAGCGTTGAACGAAGCTCCGTCGATCTCGACGGAGGGAGGCGGGGTGGGGGTGTTTAGCATAGATTTTCAGGCGCTATTTTTCGAGGCGCTCAGAAGGTGGCAGCGGGTCGGCGTATTCGTCGGGCAGGCTGTCTTCAAAAGCTGAAAGTTTGCCCCCGTTGTCGAGTTTGTGCTTTCCGGAGGGGACTGTCATGGCTTCCAACGTGGAGAGCACCTGCTGAACCCCAAACATGCGGTAATACTGGTGGGCAATAGCCGTGTCCGGGTGATTGCCGGGGATGGTGTCAGGGATGCTTCTTGGCAGCACCGTGCTGGCAATGGCTTCAAGGGCAGCTTTGATTTCTGGCTGCTCTAAAGCCGCTTTCAGGGATTGCTGCAACGGGACGGAACTCCTGAACTTACGGATTTCTGGACTGCTTAATATCGGGGTGTTCATGCTGTGGGTCTCTGACGGGCTTTAATCTGCTGCTCGGCGCTCATCTGCTTGAGCTTTTGCGCGGCAAAGGCGTCGTTGAAGAGGAGTTTCTGGTCGGCCTCCTGCTTCTTGATCTCCAGCTTGGTCAGACCTTCTTGGCGTATCATTTCAAGCCGCGCTTTGGCGTCCACCGCTTGACCATGCACCCCAGGTGGCGTGCCGTCCTCTTCGGGTGGTGGCAGTCCTTTTTCCATCGCCTTCTGCGCTTTGCGCTGGTCGGCCTCCAGGTGCTTTGCCCCGTTGGTGATGACCTCGTTAAGCTGCTGAAGCGCCTGCTTGTATGTGCGATACGGCTGGCTTTCTGGGTCGATGTACTGCATGTGCTCGTTGCAGTGCTCGGAAGCTTTCAGCATCACCGGAATGGCGTCTTTCAATTCCACCTGCACATCGGCGATAGCGGCGTCGTACGCTTGCAGCAACTCCAGATGCGTGCCGACGTGAACGATGTGGTTTTGGTTCGGCACCAGCACTGCGTCGGATCCTGTTTTGAGGTCCATGTTCTCGATGTTGGCGATCTGTTTGTCCACTGGAGGACGCTGACCCGCTTGCCGTGGCACCAGCATCAAGGCATACCGGTAGTCGGTCTGTGCCGCGATGGTGTCACGGGTAAGGATTTGCTGCCCTTCGGGATCAAGCCGTCCGAAGATGGTGTCGTTGAGGTTGCTCAGCACTGATCGGCGTTCGGCAGACGAACCACGACCGATGCCTCGGTTGAGGTTGATGTTGTCGAAGTCAAGTTGCTGGAGCAGGACATACGGCACGCCGCGTTGCTCGCAACGACGGCGGAAGTCGAACGCTTGCTTGCCGCCTGGGTGATCTTCCTGAAGATCGGGGTTGATGACGCGCTTCACCACCTCGCGGTAGTCCCACTTCCAAGAGTCCAAGAACATGTCCATGGAGTCGCTGGTGAGGGACGAGTCGATCTCGTCGGCGCGTTGGAGTTCGTACTTGGTCTTCTGTCCTCGCTCGGTTTGCGCGGCGGATCGCGGGGCCATGCCGGAGGATTGAACACGGAAAGTCTGCTCCATCTCTTCGATGGCCGGGACAAGATTCCCGGCGACCGGAGGCGTTGCCCTTTCCACGAAGTTGACCCCAGTGGTAAGCTGGAAGTAGGGTCCACGAGGAACGATCATGTTGTCGATGGTCGCGTCTTCGTTGTCGGTTGAGAGGAAAGTGTTGGCCTCGTCGTTGGCTTTGTCCACGAGCTTGCAGCGCAGTTTGTTGAGAGCGGCTGCCGACGGGAACAGGTTGAAGGCGTTGCCTCGAATGCTGTGGAAATCTCCGTTGGTGCCGACGCCAAACAGGTAGGCGTTGATAAACTCCGACATGTCGGCAAACTTGCCCTTCTTCTCGTAGATGAACTGGGCTTCTGCCGTGTTCAATGTGTAATCTACGATGTAGTGGCTGACCGATCCGTCCACTTCTTTGACGAACCCGTGTACCACCTGCACGACGATGTTGGTGTTGCCGCTATACACCGAGTTGTCTTTCCACATCGCCTGCATGTCCTCGGGGGACTGCGTGTTGAGCGGCTTGGGTTGGGCGTTGGCGCACGACATGCGTATCTGCGCTTCGTTCCACCCGGCTAGTCTTCCAACTTCCGGGTCTCTGATCTTGGCGAACAGGTCCGACGGGGTCATGTCGGCCTTCATAAAGATGCGGTCCACTTCGTTGACCGTCGCCTGCGTTCCACGCGGCACCTTGACGTCTTGCAGGGAAGACACCTTCCACCGCCAGTCGAGGTTGTCCTCGCGGTAGGTGAAGCTGACGCCCCACATGGTGAAAAAGTGGGCGTTCATCTTCCAGCGGAAGCGGAAATCCCGCCATTCGGTGATCATGCGGTGCAGTTCTTCCGCGACGACGATCTCTTTCTCCTCGGCCTCCACGTCTGTCATGACGCCGTTCTTGAAAGGCACGATGCCGAAGTGCGACATCGACATCAGCACGGAGTTGTAAGGCTTCTCGGCCTCCATCTGTGCGATGCCAAGGTCGCCCCAGTTGACGTTGGTGATGCCGGAGATGCCCAGTTGGCGTAACCGGCTGTCGCTGTAGGGCGCGTTGCGGTCGGCCATGGACTGCACTACGGCACGGTCGCGGCTGGCAATGTAGTCCTCGTTGAACAAGGTCTGATACTGCGAGACTACGTCGGACGCACGTTTGACTCGGGCGGCAGCCGTTACGTCTGGCACCGGAGGGGATGCCTCGGTGGGTAATTTGGCGAGAAGAGTTAGTTGGGACATAGTGCTGCGCAAGTAACAAAGGTCGGACGACCCCGCAACCGTCGATTGACCGCATGCTGCCACCAAGTATATATATGGTCAATGCTAAAATTGAGTGAACTTTCAAAACAACAGCAATGGCAGCTTATGCGCAAAGGGGCCAATCTGTGCCCCATTTGCGGCGGCACGCCCTCCATTCGCTGTCCCAAGAGTAAACTGTGCGAGAGGCACGCCGAGATGAAAGCAGCCCATCAGCGCAAGCGCATCAAGGCCAAGCGCCGGTTCATCCCCCTGTCTTCGTGGGCGCAGGTGGATTGGAACCTCGGAGCCAAGGAGATCGCAAAACTGCTGGGGGTAAGCAGGCTGACCGTGCAGCGGAACTACCGCAAGGTGGTGCGTCTTCTGTTGGTCAAACCCGTGAAAGGGTTCATCGGGGAGGTGGGGAAGCCTTTGGCTAACCCCAAAACGCCTCTCCACTAAACGGATCAAGGCTGCGACCGCTTTTCTTAGAACAGCCGCACGACTTGGTGCGTCCGGTCGAAAGGTGCTGGTAGCGCACGGTGGTCTCGTTGCCGCAGTCGCATTGGCACAGCCATTGCGTGTTGCCGCTGTTGTCCGACTTCGCCAGACGCAACACGGTGAGACTGCCGAAAGTTTTGCCTTTGAGGTTTTTGCGGGGGTTAGACATCGGGTGGAAAGTTGGTGATGTACCCCATTTTGGTGAATCTCTCGACCAGATGCCATTCCAGACTGTTGAGCGAAATCTGGTTTTTCGTGATGAAGGTCCACGCGGTTTGCCAGTTGCGCTGGGTCGGGTTTTGACAAAAGCGAAGCATGTGTCGCTGGGCTTCCAGAGCAACGCGTTTCTCTTTGGTGGTGGTGAACACCGCGTAGATCTGTCGAACCACGAGGACGAACCAGAGGGCGAGGAAGGTGATGACGGTAGTGGTGATGACGATGGTAGTCCAGACGGGGTCGATTTTCATGGCAACGGGTGTTTGAGGATGAACTTGGTGTACGCGGTATAGACTTGATCCCAGTTTTCGCACTCCCCGCACCCGCAAGCGCGGCTGTGCGGGCGACCCTGGACTTCGATGTTTTCAAGCGCGTCAAGCAGTGGCACCACGTCTTCAACCGCCACTACCTTTCGGCGCTTGAACGGGTTGAGCTTGCAGAGGTGCTGCTTCCACTGGGGGGTGGGAGGTTCGTCGTCGATCAGGGAGGCGAGGAAGTTCATACAAGTTGCAGTTGTTTGAAGATTGCTTTGAGAGCCGACTTCGCGTCGAGCATCTCTTGCATCCAGCCAGGTTTCTGGATGGCTGGGTGGACGCACTCGATTACTGGAGGCAGGTCGATCTTTTCGCGTTTGGCTTTGCGCACGTCTTTGATAGCTCTGCGAGGAGACGAGCCAAAGGCGATGACGGCGTCCGGGCGAAAGCGTGCGATGGTTTTGCGAACGTGGCTGGCGTTGTATGGCGCGTTGTACTGGTTGTTTGAAACGACTGACGCCGACGCCTCGTCGAAGATGAATGCGTGGTTCTTCATCATGTCGCCAAACACGGCCTCAATGCGGCTGCCGGTGAGCGATCCGCGAAACAGCATGCGTGAGATGATTTCGTTGCGCATACCAGGATGCTTGGCGTGCAAGGCGTTGATCTGATCGGGGTTGTCGGCCCACTGGTTTTGGAGGATGCAGAGGACTTTCATGCCAAGGCGAGGAAGATTTCGGGATGTGGTTCGTTCATGGGGTTGGTGTGTAAGGCTGGGTAATGTTGGCGTCAAATAAAAAGTGTAAAGATCAACGATTAGGTAGCTGACTTTTTTCTGACCCGTGTGGCGTCGGTCTTGTTTCTGCGGATTGACCCCTTTTCACTGGACCTCTCGTAGAAGACGTGTCCCTGCGCCCGCAGTATCGCCACTGCCGTCTCCAAAGAGCGACTCTTGTGGAAGACGTGGTAGCGCAAGCTGGCGTAGTCCACGTTCTCCATGCGGGCCACGTCGATTAAGTTGCAGGTGGTGCCGTTCCATTTGACCGTGAGGTTCTTGCGGGTGTTGCCCGCTTGCTCGCATCGGGTGCTCCACTTACAGTTCTCCGGGGAGTACGGACCGTCGTTGTCAATCCGCTCGATAGTCAGACCATCTGGGCGCGTCCCCATGTCTTTGAGAAACTGATCAAAGTCGTCTCGCCACTGCGGGCAGATGGT
>Ga0315909_10005635_pt1 | contig 14272 bp, 12 predicted proteins | sample LakEriMetagenome_11_FD_203527 | JGI IMG/M metagenome (GOLD analysis project Ga0315909, IMG submission 203527) | Freshwater fungal communities from buoy surface, Lake Erie, Ohio, United States - Buoy 2 MA125 | ecosystem: Environmental > Aquatic > Freshwater > Lake | place: USA: Lake Erie, Ohio...
CAGGGCGATCCAGAGGCCGGTGAGCACTTTTCCCGGGACATCGAGTGTGCGGTGATCCTCGTAGCCTTCCGGACAGGCCATCATGCGCCAGCCGATCCAGATGTTCATGATGGGCACAAAGCTCCATAACACCGCCCAGCCTGACATGCCCAGATTCTTGGTCCGTTGCGCGCCTATGTAGAAAATAGCGATGATGTAGGCGATGGTTAACAAACCGAGCACGGCGAGTGAGACGGCTTCGGATTCGGTGCTTTTCATGATCAGGAAGACGACGCCGAGAGCCATGGCGTATAACGCGATGGTCATGATCATGTATGTGAGAAAATACCGCAGACGCCCATAGCCTTCATAGCGTGGTACATAGGCATCCCTCTCTCGCGCCATGGAATGTTGGCTGCGTTCGGAAAGAAGGTACGGATTGGTCGCGAGGGAAGCAGGCGGCGCGGCGGCGACCAGGGGCGTGGGTGTCATCAAGGGGCTCGTGGCGGGCATGAGTCCGGCATCCTGCAGGCTGCTCCACTCCGCCATTCCCTCTCTCCAAACCAGAAGAGTCGCCGGATTCAGCGTGCCGGAGCGCACCAATGCCTGCAATTGTGGAGCGGTCACAGGTCCCTCTTGGGCACCATTGTTCGCAAAATACCATTCGGCCATAAGGTGTTAGGCTAAAAATCACCCGCAGCCCTGTCAAGAAAAGCTTCCGCGATTTCTGCATCCGCCCGAGCGGTGCTTCAGGGCAGATCCTTGGCATACCAGCGCTCCACTTTCGCCCGTGCCCAGGGCGTTTTGCGCAGGAAGGTGAGGCTGGACTTGATGCTCGGATCGTTCTGAAAACAGCGGACCGGAATGCGCGCCGCCATTTCCTCCCAGCCATAGCGGGCGTGGAGTGACTCGACGATCTGCTGCAGTGTGACACCATGCAAGGGATCGCGCGGATGTGAGGAGGGGTTGGTCATGGCAAACAAGGAGTGAGGGGTTTATTCCTCGCGCAATAACAAGGCGTCGAGTTCTTGTTTGAGGTGGGTGAGTATCGCGGGGTCGGTGATCTTCGCCCCGCCCGGATGGGTGATGTAGAGGGTATCGACGGCCGCGCCTTTTTCGGTGCAAATCCGCGCGTGCACGGTATCGAGATGATGCGCATTGATGGCGTGAAACAAATCGTGCAGCAGGCCGATGCGGTCCAGCGCCTGGATCTCCACCGTGGTGCACGAGGGATGCAGTTCATTGCTGATGTAGCTGCGCACGGGAAACGCGATGCCGACATCGGTGCGCGGGGCGAGGAAGTTTTTCTTCCGCTTCAGGTACTGTGCCGCATTGTATTCTTGCGCCGGGAAAATCGCATCAAAGGTCTCGGTGAAACGCTTGCGCACGGCCATGTCGGAGATCGGCTCGAAGTTGATGTTGCAGACGCGGAAGATGTCCACCACGATGCCATCGGTGCGGGTGTAAAAGTCCGCCGAGAGAATGTTGATCTGCTGGGACGCGAGCGCGCAGCAGATTTTTTCCAACAGATTCGGGCGGTTGCGCGTGGCGAGGATGAGCTCGGAGTAGCCTTTGTCGCTGTGATCGATCCACTTGATGCAATAGGCGTGGTCCTGCGATTCCTCGCGCTGGACGAAGTGCCGCACGGTGCGCACCTGGGTGACGATGTGAGGTGCCTGGCGGAAACTGAACGCGGCCTCGGGCATGCGCTCGAAATGTTCGTTGACCCACGGGTGGTAGTCATCGCGCATGAGTTCCAGCACGGCGGCACGCAGTTCGAGTTTTTGTTCTTCGATCGATGCGGTATAGCCGGCACGACCTTGATCCAGAAAGCGGCTGGTGAGCGAATGCAGTTGCCGCATCAGGGATTCTTTCCAGCCATTCCACGCGTCCGGAGCGGTGCCGTTGGAATCGGCATAGGTGAAGAGCAGGAGCGCATCGAGGTTTTCCTTGGTTTTCATCACCGAGGCGAAGTCTGCCACCACGTTGGGATCTTCGATGTTTTTGGTGGTGGCCGTGCGCCAGAAGATGAGGTGGTTGTCCACCAGAAACATCAACAAGGCGCGTCGCGCGCCGCTGATTTGCAGGCGCTTGCAGACGCGGTTCGCCAGCATGGTGGAGCCGTCGATGTGTTCGCGCACGTCCTCGGCGCGGCCGGTATCGTGCATGATCACCGCCAGATAGAGGGCATAGGGATCGGAAATATCTAACAACAGACGTTTGTAAAACGCATGCTGCGGCAGGTCATCGGCGAGCAGGGCATCGAGCTGATCGACACAGCGCAGTGTGTGTTCATCGGCCGTGTAGCGATGGAAAAACTCATGCTGCACGAGACAGTCCATGCCATCGAACTCGGGCAGGTAGCGCCCGAGAAAACGCACGCGGTGCATGAGGCGCAGGATGCGGGCGACGTCGCCTTTCCGTTCGAGAATGGCCTGGAAGGTATCGCGGTTGGCCTTGGCGTAGCGGAAATTTTTGTCCACCAGCTCGAGGTGTTCCTTGACCAGCTTGCGCATGGGCGGCGAGAGCTTGAGATTGCGCAGCTGGCAATGCTGGAACAGGCGCATCATGCGGTTCGGGTCCTGCACGAAGATATCGGGTGTGAGGGCGTAGATGCGGCCATCGCGGGCGATGAAGCCATCGAACTCTTCGCGCTTGCTCTTGCGGAAACTGAGAAACGAGCGCCAGCCGGAGTGGGCCGCCTGCATGGTCTCGATTTGATAGATTTCCATCAGCGAAGTCGTGTGCTGCCAGAGGTGACGGGTGTGCGTGTAGTAATCGCGCATGAAGACCTCCGTGCGGCGCAGGATGCTTTTTTGAGGATAGTCAAAAGAAGTGGCGACGATCCCTTGCAGGCGCAGGGTGAGGATGTCGTTCGCCTTGCCGGTCTCGTAGTGCAGTTCATTGCGCACGCGGTGGAGGAAATCATAGGCGTCGTTGATTTCCTGATAGGCGGCGGCGCTGAGGCTTTTTTCCTTCACCAGATCCTTGAGGTCGGTGATGCCGCGCACCACATGGGACACCCACAGGATGTTGTGATAGTCGCGCAGCCCGCCGCAGGATTCCTTGACGTTCGGCTCCTGGAGGAAGGGAGTGTTCGAGTATTTTTTGTGGCGACTGCGCTGGTCCTCGCGCCGCAGTTCCAGGAACTCCGCTTGTTTTTTCTGCACGCATTCTTTTTCAAAACGCGTGCGGCAGCTTTCGTAGAGTGCCTCACTTCCCGCGATGCGGCGGGTGTTCATCATCGCCGTTTTGTTTTGCTGGTCGGCATGCGCCTCGCTGATGCATTCCTGAATGGAACGCACCGAGTGGCCGATTTTCAATCCCATGTCCCAGAGCAGATAGAGAATGGTTTCGATGGTCTGCTTGGTGGTGGGTGCAATACTGGCGGAGGGACGCGGAGTCAGAAACAATAAATCGATGTCCGAGCTGGGATTGAGCAGACCCCGGCCGTAGCCACCGATCGCCACCAGGGCGAATTGCGGCGGATTTTTCTGATGGGCGAGCAAGGACCACTCGTAGGCGGATTGCAGCAAGGCATCGAACATTTCCGCGCGAGCGCCGGCGATTTCCAAGCCACCCGCGCCATCCCGATGCCGTTGCCGGATGGCCTCTTCCTCCGCCGTGAGAAATGCCTTGAAGGCGGAGATGCATTCGGCGGGGGACAGTTGACCCTGCATCACGGGAGCCAGCCATTTGGTGGCGCGTTCCTGGTAGGGATTGGTGGGAGCAGTCATGAGAGATTTGTTAGAGTCTTATCGCTGATTTCACCGCCTCGCGTTTGAGGCGCAGTTCCCGCCATTCATTGACGACACGGCTCGCCTCGATGACGCCGCAACCTGCGGGCAGCATCACGTGGTCACCTTCCCACCAAATGCCGCGGATCGCGACCACGGCACGGAATTTTCCCTCGAACCACAAGCCGAACGGTGCACCGAACTCGGCGGGGCAGCCCAGTTGTTGGCGCCAGTCTAACAGAAGCTGCATGGTTTCTTTCGTGCGCGGCAGCGGCCCCAGCGCGGGTGTGGGGTGAAGTTTCCGCAGCAGGGTCTCGACGGAAATATGATCTTCCAGATCGACATCGATGAGGGTCTGGAAATGCACGATGGGACCGAGATCGAGAATGCTGCGTTCCTGGCGGATCAGGGTTCCCATGTCGGCGAGTTTTGCCATCAGGCTTTGCGCCACGAATTCGTGCTCGCGGATTTCTTTTTCATCCACGGCGAGAATCTCGCGTTCCTCGCGGCGCGCGGTGCCCGCAAGAGCCATGGTTTGCAAATGACGATCTTCCAGCGCAAAGAGCAATTCCGGAGTCGCACCGGCGAAGCCACGATCCGCCTCGATCCAGGCGTAGGCAATTTTCGGCGCGGACACCCGTGCGAAGGCGGTGGCGAGGGCGCGCAGATCCCCTTCTGTTCTCTCGCCATGCTCCACGCTCACCGGCACGGTTTTTTCAAACACACCCTTGCGAATCGAGAGAGAAATGTCCTGAAATACCTGCGCGAAGGATCCCGCATCCGGTGCCTGCCAATCGATCTGCGGCAGCGCTTGCTGCGGGATTTCCGTGGCATCGATCACTTCCCAGCGCTGCGGAATCAGCCACGGCTCTTCGAGGGTCAGCCCGAAGTCATTGCGATAAAATGCCACGCCATCGTGCGGGCGTTGGGCGCTGCGCGTGAAGGGACCATAACCGATCAAACGTCGTTCCCCGGAGAGGCCAAACAGGGCCATTTCATGCGTAGCAGTCGTCACCGCGCCTAGCTCATCACATTGACAGCGCACGTCCAGTGTTTTGTGAGTGGTGGGGGAAAAAGGGAGAGCAGACTTCGGTCCGATGCATTTGAGGATTCGAAGCATGCTTTTTCTTCGCCCCGGGAGGGGCATCAGAAATTAGCCGGTGGTTGAGGAGCGCAGCGACGACACCACCGGTTTGCAGTCACCCGCTGGCCCATGCACCCCGGTAGGGGTGCAAGCCTGCTGGCATCCCTACTGGGATGCGTTGATCTTGGTGCGTTGTTCCCGGTGGTGTCGCTCGTTCCTCGCTCAACCACCGGCTACAAGTTGATATCCCTACCGGTATAAGAAGCCTTGGGTAAACCGAATCCTTAAAGGCATTGGACTGCCTACTTCGTCCTGCTCAGCGGGACTACGAAGGCCAGGGAAAGTCCGCGCTCCATCGAATGACGGCTTTCGCAATCGGGACTCACTTCTCTAACATCTCCGCACGCTGGAGCAGGGCCTTGGCGGCATCGGCATTTTTGTTTTGCTGCTGCCACCAGGAGGCGAGCAGTCGGATCGCCGCGGCGCTCTCTTTTTTTTGCGTGGCAGGGTAGGCTTTGATCGCATCGCGCAGGCGCGTTTCGGCTTTTTCGGTTTGCTTCGCGGTCCAGTAGGATTCGGCGGCGTGTCGCAGGTAGAGGGGATTGCGCGTGGGTTCTTTACTGAGTTTTTCCGCTTCATCGAAAAGCGCCGGGGCCTTGGCAGATTCCCCGGCATCCAGATGGGTGGCCACGGCGCGGAGGTAGAGCAGATCGACATCCTTCGGGTAATCAAAGCAGGCTTTTTCTAACAAAATGCGCGCGGCTTTGGCATCCTTGACGTTGAGGTATTCCTGGCTGACTTCGAGGAATTCGCTGGCATCCCCACCGCGTAGTTTGAGCATTTCGCTGCGGTGCTTGCGCGCCTGTTCGTGCTTTTGCTGCTGACCATAGAGCTTGGCCAGCGATTGGTGTGCCACATACAGGCTCGGATCGATCGCCAAGGCGGCGAGCAGTGCGGCCTCCCCCTCGGCCTCCTGTTTGTTGGCGAGCAGCAGAATTCCCAGACGCACGCGCATGTCCAGCGATGACGGCGCTGCTTTGACGTGTTTTTGCAGCAGCGCGATGGCTTCCGGCAGACGTTTCGTTTTGCGGAAATGTTCGGATGCCGCCCGCGCCAGGTTCGGGTCCCCCGGTGTTTCCTCGATGCGCTGGCGGTACATTTTGTCGAGCTGTTCCTGCGATTGGGCATCATCCTGATCGCGCAGAATGCGTGAAAACATTTCCGCGACCGCGGGATCCGCCTGTGCGTGTTTGAGGTAGTCTTGATAGAGAGCTTCGGATTTTTCCCGCTGCAATTGTTGTTCATACAGCCGCAACAAGCGCTCCAGGATCTCCGGATGCGTTGGCTGTTTCTTGCGCAGCTCCTCCAGTTTTTCCACCGCCAGGCGCAGGGCGAAGTCATCCTCCGCACTCTGTGATCGAAGAAAATCGGTGTAGAGAAACTGCGCCTTCAAGGAGTCTTGTCTGTCTTGGGCGAGGGTGCGATAGAGCGTCGATGCCGTCTTGATGTCGCCCGCTTTGATCGCCCGCCGCGCCGCACGATCCGCGAGCAGCAGAGCGGTGGGATGAGCAATGCGAGCGGCCTCCTCGTGCCGGGCTTTGCCCTCGGCATCACCACGCAGGCCCGCGAGCACGGCTTGTGCGTACTCCCGCCGCGCCAGTGCGGTGTCTTGCGCAAAAAGGATGCCGCTGCTGGCGATCGCGATGCTGATCCATCGAAGCATGGGGGCATTCTAGCGTTTTCCCCCAAAGATACAAGCACATGATCCACCCTCACGGACCATAGCGACCATCGGTTTCCTTCACCGGCAATTGTGGGCGCGATTCCTGCGGTTTGTCGCTGGCGGTCCAGTGGTTGTCGTGAAACACAAACGTATCCGCCGCCGTGGCATCGCCGATGTTGAGCTCGGTGCGCACCTTGGCGCGCTGGAATTCGATCTTGTTGTGGTGGATGGTCACCCTGCGGCAGGGCACAAACCCCGGTGCGCGCGTTTCCTGCAGGATGCGGAAGATCCATTTTTGCGGCTGGAGGATCTGGTTGTGGGAAAACTCACAGCCATCCACTCCCACAAAGGCCGCCGCGCATTCGCTGCCTTCGATGCGATTCTGGCGCACGATGATGCGCATCGCCTCGGCCTGGGCATCCGGCGGACGGAAAAACTCCAGGCCCGTCGAGCCGCCGATGTTCAGCGGTCGCGCGCTGGCATTCTGAAAACTGCATGTTTCCACCACCACATCCGCAGTGCCGCCTTTCAACTGAATGCCCGCCGTGGCGCTGAAGCCGGCTTTCCCCTGCAAATGACAGCGCCGGATCTGCGCGCGATGACAGCCGACAAAATCAATGCCCTGCCCACCCCAGCCGTGAATCCGGCAATCCTCAATGAGCAAATCCTCGAGCCCCGAGCACTTGATGCCATCAAAATTCCCCACCGGCCCAATGTCACTGACCTCCAGATCCCGCAGCACGATCCCCTTGACCCGTTGATTCCGATCCCCGCCGTCATCGATGTTCAGACCATTGTGTTTTTGCCCCGAGATTTTCAAATGCGCCACTTGCAGGCCCGGACAGCGCGAGAAATGCCACGCCTGATTGCCCCCGGTAAATGTCGGCTTCTGCGCGGGATCGAGCGCCGCAATGTGCAGGCCGCGTCGGTTTGCCACCGCATAGCCGCCGCCGTATTCTGCCGCAGCGAGCTTGAGGGTGGTGTCATCGCGCAGTAGTTTCAGCGCATCCCGCAGCTCGGCGGCATTGCGCACGATGACCTCGGTCCTTTCCCCGTGAGCACAAGCACAGGAAAACATCCCCCCAATCATCAGCCACCGCAGTACGTGCCTTTTCATCCTCCGAAGATACCAAACTCACACGGTTTGTGCAAGCAACTAGCCGCGTGCTTCGAACAAGAACGCTGCCAATTCCTCGACCTGCTCCACAACAAGGGCCGGATTCTCCCTCTCGAGAGCTCCACGATCATGATAGCCCCAGGTCACCGCGATGGAGCCGATGCCCGCCGCATGCGCCGTTTGCAAGTCCATGACGCTATCGCCGATCATCACAGCGCTCTCCGCAGACCAACCCGGCGCTTCCAGGATTTCCCACAAGCCCGTCGGATCCGGTTTGTGCGGAATGCCCGCGCGCTGGCCGATCACTTGCGAAAAAACTCCCGGGAAAAGCTCATCTACGATGGTCATAGTAAATGCATGCGGCTTGTTTGAAAGCACCGCCAGGCCATCCCCCCGCGCGCGCAGGGTTTCCAGCAACCCGGGAATGCCCGCATAGGGAGTCGTCCCGCGGCTCCAGTCTGCGGCATAGTGTTCGCGGAACCCTTGCAGCACGCGGGGAAAGAATTCCGGATCCGCGGTCCGCAGCGCGCGCCGCACCAGCATCTCCGCGCCATCGCCGATGAAGGTACGCACGGTCATGGCATCATAAACCGGCAGACCTTGCGCCGCCAGTGCGGCATTCAAGCTCGCGGCGATCCCCGGCAGCGAATCCACCAAGGTTCCATCCAAATCAAAAATCCAACCCTTGCTCACGCGGCAAGGAAATCAGAATCCGATCAAACTCACCAGCTCGGTGTCGGAAAATTCGCCGAGGTGATCTGTGGCCGCCAGCAGCATTTCCTGACTCGCCACTTCATCGAGCGTCGCAAAAGCATCCGTTGGTTCGGGGCGGTGCTCCACCACGGTCTGCGCCGGCTCAGGAAGGAAAAATACCACCGCTGCGATGGTCAATGCCGCCGCCATGGCCGCCACCGATCCCATCACCGCGTAGGAATGCGCCCAAAACGGCGAAGGCTGCGCCTCTGCCCGAGGCTGGGCCTCCACCTGACGCACCGCGCGCATCACCCGATCCGCAAACACGGGAGAAACCGGCACTGCAGGCGATTGACGCAGCAAGTCCCAGACAGGATCTTGCGAGACATCCTGCTCGTCGTTGTTCGTAACTTGTGGTTCGTGTGTTGTTTTCATCGGATATACCTCCTACGCGATCCAACAACGCATCCGGTAAAAAGTCGCGCCTAAAGATAAAATTTTATGCCGCCTGCCGCAATAGGGCCACCAGCACACCCTGCACGATCAATTCCCGCGCGGGAATCAGGTCAGGGAAATTTTGGTTTTCGGCATGCAGAAACGGCTTGCCATTCTCCACCACGTAGCGCTTCAGGGTCGTCTCACCATCGATCAAGGCCGCCACAATGTCGCCATTGCGCGGCTCGCGGAATTCCATGATCACGACGTCGCCATCGCAAATGTGCGCATCCACCATCGATTCTCCCCGCACTTTCAGAGCAAAGGTCCGGGCCGAGCGCTGGATGCCCAGCGAGCGGATATCGATCGACAAACATCCTTCCTTTTCCGGCGTGGTGTCATCCCCGTATCCAGCGGCAATCCGACCGTAGATCGGAATGTCCACGATTTCCTCGCGGTCGAGCTCATCCGGAAATGCCACCGCCCGCGCCTTACCGGGCAAGCGCTGAATCGCGCCTTTTTTCTCCAGGGCGCGCAAATGGCTCATCGCGGCCGTCTGACTCGCGAAGCCGAAATAATGTTGTAGCTCACGCGTGGAAGGCATGATGCCGGTCTTGCGCTGCGACGTTTTGAGATACTCAAGGATCTCCTGCTGGCGGGTGGTAAGGTTGATCGAGCTCATCTGATGAACAGTGTTCGACAGAACAAAACAGCAAATTCTTTACCCTGACAAGAAAAAATAGGAAAATAATCACTGATCGTTCTGCGACAAAACTCATATCACCCATGAAGCTCTTACTCCTTGCCTCTCTCATCGGCCTATTATCCAGCCACGGCGCTGAGAAAAGCCAGCTCGTCACCCGTCTCGAAGCGGGCCAAAAACAAGTCGTCGTCACCTATGGCACCAGTCTCACCGCAGCGGGTGCCTGGGTCAAACACATGACTGCCGCTCTTGATCAAAAATTTCCCAAGCAAGCCACGGTCATCAACAGTGGCGGCTCCGGCAAGTGGTCGGACTGGGGTGTGGCGAATCTACAAAAACGAGTCATCGATAAAAAACCCGATACCGTCTTCCTCGAGTTTTCCATGAACGACAGCGTGGCGCGATTCAATGGCTCGGTTCCGATTGCGAAGAAAAATCTCGAAACCATGATCGATGCCATTCTCAAGGCGAATCCTCAATGTGAAATCTTCCTCATGACCATGACGCCGGGTAACGCCCACCCCGAAGGACATCCCTCCTACCGCAAGGACATCGATGCGCATTACGAGATGTATCGCGACGTAGCCCGAGCCAGAAAACTCCGCCTGATCGATCACTATCCGAACTGGATGGCACTGCAATCCAAAGACAAGAAAACCTTCGACAAATATGTTCCCGATTCCATTCATCCCACACCAGAGGGATGCGAAAAAATCATCACCCCCGTGATCCTGGAATCTCTTGGTTTGGGAAAATGACAGGTTTCACACAGTCGCGTTGTATCTTGGTGTGAACCATTTCAGATTCGCGAAGAAAGCCCACATGAAGCGACTCCCTCTCTTATCCTGCGTGCTGATGACCATGATCAGCTATTTCCTGTTAGGCGATGCCCACGCAAATGCCGGTGTCCTCAACGTCCGTGATTTCGGAGCCGTGGGAGACGATAAGACGGACAACACCCAGGCATTCACCAAATGCCTGGAGGCGCTCATCGCCGCCGGTGGTGGCCGGATGGTGATTCCCGATGGCGTCTATCGCGGCCGTATCATCATTCCTCCGGTGTCGAAACCCCTGCCCAGTTGGATCACCGTGGAAATGACCGGCGAGTGCGAACCGACTCCCGTGTTTGGCACGATCGGGAATTTCCCGCTGCAGAACAAAGGCACGATCCTCAAGTGCCTGGCCGAATCAGGCGAGGGAGTCATCTCTGCCGCGAAGTCGCCCAACTCTCTCTACGGTGGTTTCTCCGCGGTGTATGTGATCATCCGCAATATGGAAGTGCGGACCTACGATAACCCTAGTATTAACGGCATTGATCTGCACTACGCGATGCAATGCAAGGTGGAGAATGTCTTCGTCAATACCGGCGTTTATAACGTGCAGGCTTCTCTGCCGACGCACTCCACCAAGGGATTGGTGACGCCAGTCAGCAATAACGCGGCTCTCACCATGTTGCGCAACGTGACTGTGACCGGCTACCATACGGGTATCATGGTGTATGAGCACACAGACGCAGACAACATCGTCGTCGCAGGGAACGTCCACGGTCTTGATTTTGGCACCGCCCACCATGCCTCCCGCTTCGGACGCGTCGGCGCCTATCGCAACACGCACCACGTCACCGTCAGCGGCAAACATGGCTTTTCGATTGCGCAGCTCAATACGGAACAGCCGGGACCCGGACAGACCACCGATCAGAACAAATGGCAGACACTGGTCAGCGATGTGAACGATCCGCAGAATCTCGGCATCGGCGATATCAACTACTGGGTCGTCGAGGGGAATGTGGGAGCAGTCGAGAAGTTCACCCGCAACGGCGGAGCCAAGATCCGCGCCCGCCGTATCGGCTCGGCTCCCTAAAAGAATCAAGCATGCATTCATGAAAAAGCTCACTCATTGCTCGCTGATCCTCCTCGGTTTCTCGCTGTCTCTCGCTCCACTTCACGGCGCGGAACGACGGAATGTGTTACTCATCATGGCGGATGATTTCCGCGACCATGGGGGTGCGTTCTCGCGGGATCTTGTGAAGACGCCGAACCTCGATCGGCTCCGCGCGCGCGGCACCAGTTTCGAGCGCGCTTATGTCCAGTATCCCGTCTGCAATCCCAGCCGCACCTCGCTGCTCACCGGACTTCGTGCCGAGCAATCGGGCATCTGCCAAAACGATACCTTCTTTCGTCAAAAACAGCCGGATCTCATCACTCTCCCCCAACTTTGCAAAACCCATGGCTGGCAATCCCATGCGTTTGGAAAAATTCTTCACCTCGGCGGTAAGGGCGCCGATGAGAAGACAAAATGGATGGATGCCGGAAAGTCATGGCACACCGCGCAAGCCTTCGAGGCCACGAAGACCGGAAAACACATGCTGGCAGGCCGCAATGTGACGAACAACAAACTCCCGTGGTGCGAATGGGGCGCCGCGGATGGCACGGATGACGATCAACCCGATGGCCAAATCGCCGCAGCCACCGTGGCGATGATCGAGAAACTGGGCGACACTCCTTGGTTCATCGGCTGCGGTTTCATGAAGCCGCACGATCCCTTCATCGCGCCGAAAAAATACTTCGATCTCTATCCGCTCGATTCACTCAAACCCTGGCACGATCCCGCTGACACCAGCCCCGTGCGCAAGGAAGCCGTGGGCTTTGGAGAACTCGGTGAGGCATTCAGCCAGTTCACCGACACCGAGTGGCGCGAGCTACTCCGCGCCTACTGTGCCGGCACGAGTTTCATGGACGCGCAGCTCGGCCGCGTTCTCGATGTGTTAGATCGAAAGAATCTTTGGGACAAAACGATCGTCATCTTCATCGGCGATCACGGGTATCACACCGGTGAGCGGAAATGGTGGAATAAAAACACTCTCTTCGAACGCTCCTGCCGCGCGCCGCTCATCATCGCCGCCCCCGGCATGAAAGGTGCACAGGTCAGTCAATCGCTGGTGGAATTTGTCGATCTCTACCCCACGGTTGTTGATTTCTGCCAACTCAAAGCCCCGCATCCGCTCGCTGGAATCAGTTTGCGTCCGGTGCTGGAAAACCCATCGACAACCGTCAAAGACAGTGCCTTTACACTAGTCACTCGCGGACAGAAACTCTACGGACAAAGCGTGCGCACCAAAGACTGGCGTTTCACCCGCTGGAGCGATGGCAAGACGGAACTCTACGATCACAAATCCGACCCGGAGGAACTCCACAATGTCTCCAGCAAGCATGCAGCTGTTGTGAAAGAGCTTGGTGAGAAACTCCAAAGCCTCCCTCCTTACAAACCATGAAACCCACCTTGAACGATTTGCGTAATGGAAATAACCTCACCGCCATGAAAACCCTCGCTTTGCTCCTGCTAGGCGCTGTCACTCTGACCGCAGCCGAAAAACCGAACATCATCTTTGTGCTTTTTGATGACATGGGCTACGGCCAACCGAAGAGTTATCGCGAAGGCACTGAGTTCAAAACGCCGAACATCGACCGCATCGCCCAGGAAGGCATGCGTTTTACCGATGCACATACGCCTTCTTCCGTTTGCACGCCCACGCGCTACGGACTGCTCACGGGCCGCTACCCTTCGCGCATCGGCCAATATGGAGTGCTCACCACCTACTCACCTCCCATCATTCCCCAAACACGCGTCACCGTCGCCTCCTTGTTGAAACAACAAGGCTACGACACCGCCTGCATCGGCAAGTGGCACCTCGGCATGGACTGGAATGGCACGCCGGGAAATGATAAAACGATCCCCGTCGGCACAGAGCTGGTCTCCAGCCCGAATGCCGTCGGCTTTGATTACTTCAAGGGCTTCACCCACGCGCGCAACATCGGCACCGTCATCGAGCAAAACAAAGTCGTGGCGAATGTCGAGGAAGTGGAAAACCAACCGCTCCTCGCGAAACGAACGGTGGAGTATCTCAACGACCCCGCTCGCAAGGAGAAGCCGTTTTTTCTCTACCTTCCCCTCTGCCCGCCCCACACGCCTGTCGTTCCCGCCCCGGAGTTCATCGGCAAAGGCGGCGTCAAAGGCAAGGAAAGCCAGTATGGCGACTGGATCTATCAAGGCGACCACATGCTCGGCCAGGTGCTGGAAGCGCTGGATCGTCAGAAACTCGCGGAAAACACGCTCATCATCGTCAGCGCCGATAATGGTGCCGCTGGTCGTGCCTACGCCCCCTTGCGCGGCTCCAAAACTCAGATCTACGAAGGCGGACACCGCGTGCCATTTCTCGCCCGCTGGCCCGGGAAAATCAAAGCCGGGTCGGTATGCGATGTCACCATTTGCCTCACCGATTTCATCGCCACCAGCGCGGAGATCACCGGCGCGAAACTGCCCGACAACGCCGGCGAAGACAGCTTCAGCATCCTGCCTCATCTGCTCGGCACCGCCACTGCCCCAGCGCGCGAAGCCGTCATCCACCAAGACATGAAAGGCACACTTGCCCTTCGCCAAGGTCCATGGAAATTGATTTTTTCTTCTAACGGAAAACCCGAACTCTACAATCTTCAGACCGACTTAAGCGAGACAAACAACGTTGCCGCCGCCCATCCCGAAATCGTCACGCGCCTTACCACGCACATGCAAAAATTCATCGACGAGGGCCGCTCCACTCCCGGGCCCACCCTGAAAAATGACAAGCCCATCCAGCTCAGCAAAAAGCCCGAAAAAAACGCACAGCCCAAACCCAAACAAAAAAATAATTAGCCTCCCATCCCATGATTTTTCTGCCATTGTAGCACCATTCCCATCATGAAAAACCCAATTCAAACACTCATTCTGCTCTTCTGCCAAGTCGCGATTCTTCACGCACAGGAAC
>Ga0315909_10005636_pt1 | contig 14268 bp, 13 predicted proteins | sample LakEriMetagenome_11_FD_203527 | JGI IMG/M metagenome (GOLD analysis project Ga0315909, IMG submission 203527) | Freshwater fungal communities from buoy surface, Lake Erie, Ohio, United States - Buoy 2 MA125 | ecosystem: Environmental > Aquatic > Freshwater > Lake | place: USA: Lake Erie, Ohio...
GTATGAGCGATGTTTATAATAACGGTAGTCCACAACAAGCATGGCGAGCAGGATTTCGCGAAGGTGTAAAGATGAGTTTATTAGAAGGCTCTAAACCTACTAAGGATAGATCATTTGATAGACAAATACACTGGAAAAATTTACATCGTTTATTAATTTGGATGCATGTTGGGATGGATGTACAAAATGGCATTTGGGCAATCTATGGAGCTAGACAAGGATGTTATATGACTAATTGCTCTGAGTGGGATTATCTAAATGTTAGAGATTTTAAACGGTTAAATGCTTTCTGGGAGGAAATAGAAAGTAAAATATCTACTGATATATTGCCATACGAAATAATAAGTATAGGCGAAACACTAGAACATGAATTAGGTATCAATGTAGACGCTCCATTTAATGGTAACCAGAGTATTCTGTTTAAAACGCTGTATACAAATCCTCCAAGGATGAAAAATAACATGGTGATTTCGTAATGTACGATATTGTTTTTATAAGTTATAATGAATTAAATGCTGAAAAAAATTGGCAATATCTGGCTAATAGATTCCCGTGGGCTAAAAGAGTATCAGGAATTACAGGTATACATCGGGCTCACATTGCCGCAGCTAGTAAATGTTTTACTAATATGTTTTGGGTAGTAGATGCCGATGCTGAAATTTTAGAAAGTTTTGATTTTAGTTACACAACAAAAGAAACAAATTTTGTACATGTTTGGAGAAGTCGTAATCCTATTAATGACTTAGAGTATGGATTTGGCGGAGTAAAATTATTACCCAGATTAGCTACACTAGATATGGATACTACTAGACCAGATATGACTACTAGTATCAGTAAACATTTTAAACCTATGACAGAAGTTAGTAACATTACTGCTTTTAATACAGAACCATTCAGTACTTGGAGAAGTGCTTTTAGAGAGTGTTGTAAATTATCTAGTAAAGTCATAGATAGACAAAAGACAGACGAAACAGAAAATCGTCTACTTGTTTGGAAAACTATAGGTAATGATAGACCATTTGGGGAATATGCTATTCGCGGAGCAATTGACGGCGAAAAATATGGAATTGAGAATAAAGATAATTTAGAAGAATTAAAAAAAATTAATGACTTTACGTGGTTGAAAGAGCAATTTAATAGGAGTTATAATGGAAGAAGTTGATAAAAGTGCTATATCTTGGTTACACGGGCTACAAGAATTTTTTAAGTTTCAAGGCGACGAAACATCTAGTAATTATGTAGATTTTATTTTAAAAATGTTATACGCTAACAATCCAATGATTACTTTAACTGAAGAAGCTGATATTGTAGAATTTATTAGTATGTTAAGAAAATTTACTCATAATAATATTTTTACTGCTTTTCATAAGTATTACAGAGAGGAACATAATCCTAGACATTTACAAGATGCTTTTAGCAGAGGTCAAGTACAAAGTAAGGTATGGCTAGCAGAGGAATTGAGAAAAATTCGAACAGAACATAAAAATGTTTTAATATTAGCAGGATGGTACGGACAACTTCTTCAATATTTTAGAGAATTAAAATTTGGAAAAGTAAGAGTAGTAGACATGGACCGATCAGCCTGTTTAATTAGCGACGATATTTTTAATTTACATTTAATTGAAAATTATAGAGTTAAATCTATATGTGCTGATATAAGCGATCTTATTATTCATAAATCTGGATATATGCTCAATGTCGAAAACTTTAAGAATGTAGAATCGAAAATTTTTAGTGAAACTTTCATGCCAGATCTTATAGTTAATACATCTGCTGAACACATGGATGAAAGATGGTATGATTCTATTAGATTCAAAGAGTTTGAAAATAAACCCATTGTAGTAATTCAAAGTAACAACTTATTTGATGTAGAAGAACACATCAATTGTGTTCACAGTATAGATCATATGAAAAAGAAATATCCCATGAGTGAAATCCTTTATGAAGGCGAATTACAATTAAAAGGATATAAAAGAGTTATGTTAATTGGATACCCATGATAGATTTAGATCAATATGATTTAAGAACCTTACAGAAAGAGTGTGCTCGAGCTGTGGCTACTATGGAAGCAACTAATAATAACATTTATAAATTTAATCAACAAGCGCATCATAACAGTCAAAATTGGTACAAATCTGTTATTAGATGGTATATTGATCAGTACGGTGATTTACCTAGTCGTGTCGGGCCTGGAGTCACAGTTAATATTATTTTAGATAATGTATAAGTATTCAGAAATTAGAACAGTTCATTTAGAAATGACAGATAATTGTAATGCTGCCTGTCCTATGTGTGCGAGAAATATCAATGGCGGAGAAGACAACCCGCAATTGCCTGGTACAGAATTAAGTTTATCTGATTGTGAAAAAATATTTGAGCCAGAATTTGTAGCACAATTAACTCGTCTTTACATGTGTGGTAATTATGGAGATCCTATCGCTGCTAAAGATACCTTAGAAGTATTTGATTATTTTAGACGACATAATTCTAAAATGAATCTTAACATGTATACTAATGGTAGTGCTAAAAAATCTGATTGGTGGAAAGAATTAGCGAATGTATTAGGTAAAAATAGTTATGTAGTTTTTAGTATAGACGGATTAGAAGATACAAATCATCTATATAGACAAAATACTATATGGCCTAAAATAATGGAGAATGCCCAAGCATTTATTAATGCCGGCGGTCGAGCTCGCTGGGATTATATTGTGTTTGCTCATAACGAACATCAAGTTGAACAAGCAGAAGCTTTAAGTAAGAAAATGGGATTTGAAAAGTTTCAGTACAAAAAAAGTGCGAGATTTTTTAGTAATGCCAGCGGAACAACAAAAGAAATACATCAAGCAGCTAATCGAAAAGGTATAGCTACTACTCTATTACAATCTCCTACTAGTTCTAAATATAGAAATAGCAGCTTACAAGAATTAAGTAAAATAGCTAGTGAGACAATTACAGAAATTAAATTTTTACCTAGTACTGCTAAAGATGCTGAGGAAATCCAAGGTAGGCAAATGTTTAGTTTTAATCCCGATACAAAGAAAGAAATGGAAAAATATTGGGACTCAGTAGAAATAAAGTGTAAGGTAGCAGAGGAAAAGTCCGTTTACATTAGTGCCGAAGGTATAGTTCAACCTTGTTGCTGGACAGCCGGGCAAATGTATGTTTGGTATTGGAAGCCGTTAGGAGGACAGATCTGGCAAGCAATCAATGAAGTAGGTAAAAACAACTTAAATGCTAAACTGAACAGATTGGAAGATATTATAAACGGCAAATATTTTACAGAAGTAATTCCTAATAGTTGGAATCAGCCAAGTTGTGCCGACGGAAAATTAGCTATTTGTGCTAAAACATGTGGTGCTAAATATGATGCCTTTAGTGATCAATTTAAATGAATATAGATAATATTAAAAAAGTAGAATTAGAAATTACTAGCAATTGTAATGCTGCTTGTCCTGGATGCGCACGAACACAAAATCCTGATATTTTAGAAATAAACAGTTTTGGGCTAGACGATTTAAAAAGAATGTTTCCTACTACAAGACATATACAAGGTAAAGAATTTAAATTTTGTGGTGTGTTAGGCGATCCTATTGCTAATAAAGAATGCTATGACATGATAGACTATCTGGTTACTAATAATGGATACTGTCAAATTAGTACAAATGGCGGATTGAATTCAGCGAGCTGGTGGGGTAAACTCGGAGAATTAAGTAAGAAAACTAATTTAGTTGATGTTAATTTTTGTGTTGATGGACATAAGGAAACTAATCATATCTATAGAGTTAATACACTTTTTAGCGTTATAGAAAAAAATATGATAGCTTATTCTGAGGCACACGGACAGGCTACGTGGATTTACATAGTATTTGATCATAACGAGCACGAATTAACAATAGCACAGAATCACGCTAATCAATTAGGTTTTAAATTCGCTACAAGAACAGGTATGAGAAATAGTTATCATAATTGGATAGCAGAAATTAGAAAGAAAGATAAAACAAAAGAGCAAGTAGTAATTACCACGACAGGTACTAAAGAACATAGTAAAAAAGATCTAGTTAAAGATTTAGACAAGTTTATTTCGACATACAATAAAGGAATGTTTATGATTCCAATAGTTGATAAACAGCAAGAAATTTTAAATTCAATAGCATGCAAACTTGTCCACGAAGGTGAAATTTTTATAGCTAGTAATCAAACTATGTGGCCTTGTTGTTTTTTATGGGATAGTATGTTTAAAAATAAAGAAAGTATTGCAGAAAAATTAGGTGAATATACAGAAGGTTGGAATAGTTTACGTGAGCATTCTATTGATGAAGTATTGGCACATCCTTGGTTTGATCATATATTATCCGAAAGTTGGAACCCTATTCACGCCAAACATTTTATAAGATGTATCAGAACTTGTGCTTATAATAAAGCATATCAAAACGAAATAAATTATGTCAACAAATAAATTACCTAGTAAAACATTTTGTCTCCTTCCTTGGATACATTTAAGTACACGACCAGACGGCAGTATGAGAGTATGTTGTACAGCTAATGCTAGTAGTGTGGGTCCTACTAATGATAAACAGCATGGAGGTATGGTAGGCGTATTAAAAACAGACGAAGGCAAGCCTAGTAATTTAAATGTTAGCGACTTCTTAAGTAGCTGGAATAGTACTTATATGAAAAACGTTAGATTAAAAATGTTAGCTGGTGAAGAACCTCCGAGCTGTACTAAATGTTATAAGGAAGAAGAAGCCGGGCACAATAGTAAGCGTATGTGGGAAACGGAGTATTGGCGGCAGAGAGTAGATTTAGAACAACTAATAGCCAATACATCAGAGGATGGTAGTATTCCACCTCAACTTAGTTATATTGATTTGCGATTCGGAACCAAATGTCAACTTGCCTGTGTAATGTGTAGCCCGCATGACAGTTCAGGTTGGATCAAAGATTGGCAAGCCATATATCCTCAGATACAAAATACAAGTTTAAAAGAAACTGCGCAGTGGTCAAATAAAGGTAGTATTAACGGAAGTAGTTATAACTGGCATAAAAATAACCCCACCTTTTGGAAACAGTTTAATGAACAAATACCGCACATGCAACAACTATATTTTGCTGGCGGCGAAAGTTTAATTATTGAAGAACATTACGAAATACTAGAAGAAGCTATTAGACAAGGCCATGCCAAGAATTTAGAATTGCGTTATAATAGTAATGGTGTGGAATGGAGAGAAGATTTATTTAAATTGTGGAAGGAATTTAAACTAGTACGGTTTCATTATAGTGTAGATAGTATTGAAAAAATGAATAGTTATATACGTTATCCAAGCGAGTGGGACAGGACTCACGAAGTATTTCATATATTAGATAAAGCTACTTCTTCTAATGTAGAAGTAACTATCGCGTGTGCTGTTCAGGCATTAAATGTTTATTATCTTCCAGATTTTTTAAAATGGAAATTAAGTCAGAATTTTAAAAAAGTTAATATGTGGCCATTAGGAGCCGGCGGAATAAATTATCATTTTGTGTATCATCCTCCGCACCTAAATGTTAAAGTTCTTCCAAAATGGTTTAAAGAAAAATGTAGACAAAAATACGAAGAATTTTATCCGTGGTGGGAAGCTAATTGGCAAAAAGGAGTTCCTGAGTCAAAAAAAGATTATGTAACATATGATATGTGGCGTGATGCCAGTTACGGAATTAATAGATTAGAGGGTATGTTACAATTTATGGAAAGTGAAGATTGGAGTATAAGATTGCCCGAATTAAAAGAATACATTCAGCTGATCGATAATCAGCGTGGTCTTAATTTTGCTGAAACCTTTCCTGAAATGAAGGAGATTTTTAATGGCTAAGAAGATAGCTTGTTGGTATACATTAGGCGGCCTTAACTATAAAAATGGTTTTGTTACTTCGTGTCCTCAGCAAAGTGATAAACTTCATATAATGGAAGGTACACAAGTTATTAAACCTTCTGAAATTATCAATAGTGAAGGATTTCGTAAACATAGAATGGATATGATGTCAGGTAAATGGAGTCCAGGATGTCACTTATGTAAAAATGTTGAGGACGCTAATGCCGGCCACAGTATGCGTATGGATTATGAAGCCGACGAATCACATTACGATGATTTAACAGGCATGATAGATTTTAAAGGACTTAATCATGTAGAGTTTAGGTTTAGTAATGCTTGTAATATGGCGTGCTTACACTGTAGTGAAGTTTTTAGTAGTGGGTGGATGTCAAAATTAAAACATTACGAACCAGACAAAGATGATTGGAATCATAGACTTATACAGTTGACAAAAACTATGCATCGTGCTGGATTTAACGATACACTAAGCATCGATATGAGTCTTGAAGATATGTATAAAATTGTAGACGATTTAAACTCTAATTTTCCTAATCTTCAAAAAATTGATTTTACTGGCGGCGAAGTATTATACCAGAAACAATTTATACCTTGTTTACATGCTTTAGCGAAACACCCACAAGCAGATCAACTTCATATTAGTTTTCATACTAATTTTAACGCAAAATTTGACCCAGAAGAATTGTCAAATGCTTTAGCACCTTTTAGATATGTAACTATTATGATGAGTATTGATGCTGGCACTAACATATACAGTTACTTTAGAACTGGCGACTGGAATGTTTTAAAAGATAATATAAGAAGATTTAAGATAGCTAACACGAGTAAAAATGTTGACTTGAATGTTGTATGTACTACTAGTGTTTATCAAATGATGGATATAGAAAATGTATTCGAAAGCTTTTTAAGTTTAGACATAGACTGGATAGATAGTTCTATAGTGTATACGCCAGATTATTTGAATCCTGCTATTTTAATGTTTGATTATAAGGATCATGTTATACAGGATATAAAAAATACTTATGCTATGATTGATAGAGTAAAAAAACAACGTATGGACAATTTTGAAGAAAGTCAAAAAATGAGAACATGGCGTAAAGGTAAACAAATTTTTCAAGATATTGAAAGTGCTTATAATGCTGTAAAAGGTATCGAAAATTATATTATGAATCATAAACCTCTTTATAAACATTGGGAAGCTTTTATGGTCTATATTAAAAAAACAGATACTTTATGGGAGCATAATTTTAATAATTATTTTCAAAACTATAAATTTGTAGATTATAAAATTCTAAGAAAGGAAATGTTATGAATTTTAAGGATAATAATGCTATCTATGAACAGTTAGATTCCGAGAGCGGAATACAACTTTTTAGATTCAATGGACTGGATATTCCTTTCAATCCTTCATGGAGGAAAATAGGAATAAATCTTAGTGGCGGAGCTGATAGTAGCTGCCTACTTACACTATTATGTAATATTATTACAAGAAATAAATCAAGATGTATGATACATGTTATTAGTCATGTTCGATGTTATAATACTAGGCCATGGCAAGGTCCTATAGCACTTGATGTGTTTGATAAATTTGTTAAAGATTATTACCCTAGCATTCATTTTGTAAGGCATACTAATTTTATTCCTCCTGAACTAGAATGGGGAGTTCTTGGTCCGATTACACAAGACGAAGATGGTCGTCCTAGGAGCGGTGATCAAATCTGTGTTGGTAGTTTTAACAATTATATTATACACAAAGAAAAACTTGATGTAGTCTACAATGCTACTAGTGCCAACCCAGAAGGTAGTAATTGGACAGGTGGTATGAAAAACAGAGAAAAACCTGCTAGTGAAGGTGTGTTAAAAGATTTAATAATGCAAAAAGAAGGCTATACTATTTGTCACCCATTTAGATTTGTAGATAAGTCTTATATTTTAGCACAATATCATTTATTTGAAAAATTAGATTTATACAATATGACACGTAGCTGTGAAGGAGATATTAATGATCCTAAAATTAAAGAAGTAGTTCCGAGTTTAGAAGTATACGATTCGATAGATCACACAGTTGAAATTTTACCTAAATGTGGGCATTGCTGGTGGTGTAAAGAAAGAGAGTGGGCAGAAAGCGTAGTTGAAAAAGTAGTGGAGGAAATAAAAGATGTCTGATACATATTGTCCTATACCTTGGATATTTCAAGCAGTAAGAGCTAACGGTGATATACGTGTTTGCTGTCAAGCCAATGTAACAAAAAATCAAGGAGTAATAAGAAAGTTGGATGGTACGGCATATAATGCTGGTCAGGACGTTTTAGAAGAAAGCAGAAATGCAGAAATGATGAAAAATATTCGTCTTAATATGCTTAACGGTGTATGGAGCGAAGAGTGTGGTCGTTGTAAAAAAGAAGAAGAAAACGGTTTAGTAAGTCGAAGGACTTATGAAAATCAGCAATGGAAATTTACAATAGATGAGGCAAGATCTAAAACAACATCAGACGGCACTATTAGTGATGTTCCTGTAATTTATTATGACTTACGATTTGGAAATTTTTGTAATTTAAAATGCCGTATGTGCGGCCCAACAGATAGCAGTGCTTGGTATGACGACTGGATTAAACTTACAGGAACAAATAAATTCAAGGATACTTCAGGTGAAGTTTCTATTTTAGAAGATAGCAAAGGTTACTACTCAACAGAATTTGATTGGCCCAATCATGAACCGTTCTGGGATCAATTGGAATCAAATGTTCATAACATTCAGCATGTTTATTTTGCTGGAGGCGAACCTATGCTCATAGAACGACATTATGATTTTTTGGAAAGGTGTATAGATCAAGATGTTGCTAAAAATATGATTATCGAGTATAATACTAATATGAGTACGTTACCTACTCGTGTAACCAAACTATGGGAAAGCTTTAAGCAGGTCAGGGTTGGAGCTAGTATAGATGGTATGGGTAGTATGTTAGAATATCAAAGATATCCTGCTAAGTGGGAGAAAACTTTAAGAAATTTAGAATATCTAGACAGTATGCCTGCTAACATTATAGCTTGGTTAGCATTTACTGTAACTGCTTATAATGTTAATCATATGATTGATTTTATGAAATGGAAGTTAGTAAAGAGCGGGTTTATAAAAATTAACAGTACTAATAGACGCCCTATTATTACACATCATGTTGCTCATAATCCTAAGCACCTAAATATCAGAGTGTTGCCACATCAGTACAAACAGGAGTTAACAGAAAAATTTTATGATTTTTTAAAGTGGGTCGAGGAAAACAAATACAATAACTATGTTCAAAAACAGGCTCATGAAATCGTAAATGGAGTAGTTAGTTACATGAATAGCGAAAATTATTATGATTCACACTGGCAAGAATTTGTAGAATATACTAAAAAGTTAGATATTATACGATATGAAAGTATTTTTTATGTAGAACCAAGATTTAAGGAATATATAAATGCCTAGTTTAGGTACCATAGGATTTGAAAGAGTAAACTTAAATAATATTCCACATGATCATTATTTTAGATTTCTACAAGCATGGCTAGACAAAAATATAGTCGAAGGTAGATTTTTAGATTATGTAACAGTTAACGGTTTACCAATTCATTTTAATACTAATTTTAAAAATGTAGGTATCAATTTTAGTGGAGGTGCTGATAGTACAATGTTAATGTATATGTTAGCAAAAATTATAGAACATTTAAAATGCGATACTAAGTTAGTTCCGTTGTCCGTGATAAGATTTTCTGATACATCAGATTTTAGTGAAGTAGTTAAAGAAAAAATTCATGCTTATCTAAGTAATTTGTTTCCTTCAATCATACAACCAGTAGTGTGGGGATTTATACCCACACCTTTTGAAAATACTCCAATTAAAAATTTAACTATTCTAGATAATAAAAGTAAAAGAGAATTTCAAAATTTGATTGATGTCAATGCTACCTCTGATGTTTTATATTTTAGATATTTTAATAACTGGGTAAGCAAAAAATATTTGCTAAATGCGATATACGATGGAACGACCACTAATCCAGCTTACGCAAAAGACATACCAAATTCTCCTAAATTTAGGCAAGCAACAGAAAGATTATTTAATTTTAGTCCTAGCATTTTTAAAAATGAGTTTTTTAAAAATTTAACATCAATATTACCTTTTGAGCGTGTAGAAAAAAGTTGGGTTACTGCCCAATATTCTAATTTTGATTTAGAAGAACTTTTTGATATGACCGAAAGTTGCCCAGTAACTAAAGGAGGGTGCAATGAATTAAATAATTGTTTTCATTGTGCTGAAAGAAATTGGTCAATTGAAAACAAGATTTATTATTTGAGTGATAAGCAACTATGAGTTTTGATACAGTAGATTTATTAGACGGCAATGTATTTCAAGTTACATGGGACGTAGGACGTAGATGCAATTACGATTGTAGTTATTGTCCAAGTCATAGACATGATAATTTTAGTCCTCATGCTACATTAGAAACTTTGAAAGGCAATGTTGATTTTTTATACAAGTATATTGATTTGTATATGAATCACAGGTATTTTAAAGAAACTAGCATTAGTTTTACTGGTGGCGAACCTACTGTTAATCCTAATTTTATTCCATTTATAAAATATCTAAAAGAACAGTATCAAGAAAAGTATCAGGGTAAGTGGCGAGCCGGATTTGCTTTAACAAGTAATGGTGCTATGAGTGCTAAAATGGCTGACGCTGTAATGGAGCATATGGATCATATTACAATCAGTTATCATACTGAAGCAGATGAAAAATTAAAAAAACAGGTAGTCGAACGTATCGAACAATTTAGTAAATATGGTACAGAAAGAAATTGTACTATAAGTATTAACGTGATGTTTCACGCCGGTTATTTCGAAGAGTGTCAGGACCTTTGTGCTTATTTCGACAGTAAAGGTATCAAGTATGTACCACGTGTTATAGGAGAAGAGCCAGATAGTCGTAGTAACTTTGCTCATCAATATACGGAAAAGCAATTAGTATGGATGAAAGACTACTGGAAGACTAATACAGAAAAAGTTAATAACCCTAGCTCAGAAGAAATTAGACAAAACACAGATTTTGGAATTAGTGCTGCTACACAAGATAGCACTACTCCGCAAAAGAAATTAGGATTAACGATTGGCCGCCCATGCTGCGGAAGTCGTACAATGTGTTTAAGTAATCAAGGTGAAAGTCGAAAGAGTAAGTTTGTGGATCTAAGGGAATTCAAAGGATGGTATTGCAGTGTTAACTGGTTCTTCATGCACATAGAGCAGCAAACAGACAGTGTTTTTCATCATCAAACATGTCAAGCAAAGTTTGGGCAAATACGAGGACCTATTGGAAAATTAAGTGAAAGTGATAAAATTCTTGAAAATTTAGAAAACAATTTAAAAAACAATACTATGCCTACTATAGTTTGTCCTAAGCACACATGTGGTTGCGGACTATGTGCGCCCAAGAGCAAGTTTAAGGAAAATTATATTAATGTAATTCGAACGCACTTTAACATCGACGTTCTTGATAACACAGATACAAGGGAAATTATATGAGTGCCGAGTCAAAAAAATCAACTACATACTGTATACAACCTTTCAGAGAAATAGCTATGAAAATGTTTTCTGGAGATAAATTAGAAACTTTTTGGCCTTGTTGTATGATGCCCAATCCTATAACAACGAACAGAGATCCTGATGTGTTAAAGATTAAAGAAGTTTGGAAACTAACACCGCAAGAGATGTATGATCATCCAAGAATGCAAGAGTTAAGGCATAACTTATCTAATAATATAAGAGATCCTGCTTGCGAAACTTGTTGGCATCAAGAGGATAGAGGTCTTAAATCTTTTAGACAATGGAGTAATGAAGCGGAATTATATGAAAAAGAGGATGGACTATCGATTGTAGATTTGACTTTTTCCAACGTTTGCAATCTTCGATGTAGAATGTGTTCTCCTACATCTAGTAATGAGCTTATGATCGATCATCGTTACTTTGAAAAAAATGGTTTATTACCAGAAGTGCATAAAATTACTAAAAGATGGGGAATCATCGAACAGGCTGTAAGGGCCGTTGAATCTCCTCAATGGAAATGGTTATTAGAAAATACTGATAAAATAAAGTATGTAAAGGCTAGTGGTGGCGAACCTTTTTATGATAAAAAAATGATAAAATTAATGGAACGTTATATTGAAACAGGCAATGCTAAAAATACAATATTACATTTTCATACAAATGCTACTTTGTTTGATGATAAAATTATTAAAATTTTAAATGAATTTAAAAAAAATGATCATGTGTTCAGTATTGATGGAATGGGAAAGACCTACGAATACATAAGATATCCTGCTACTTTTGAACAATTAGAAACTAGTATAAATTTATATTTCAAAGAAGTTAAAAATTATAATAGAATTGTGCCATTTGCTAAGATAATTAGTGCTCACAATCTTTTAGACACCGACAAATATATACGTTGGGTAAGAGAATTGCCCACTGAAGTAGGAGTACAATACGGTGAAATTTATGACATGGATAGGGGAATTGCTATTAAGCATTTGCCTGTAAAATTATTAAAGACTGCTAGACAGAGGATAGAAAAATATATTTACAGAGACGGTTCTGAAGAACACTCTGTCATAAACTTGTTGAAGATGGTAGATAATGCTATTTTATACAATAAAGAAAACAAGTCATTAATAAAAGCAGAAACAGAATTATTTGATAAGTCTAGAAATCAATCTTATAGAGATTATCTTGATCCTGATTTAGTAGAATGGTTGGATTCGTGAAAATAATTATTACCGGAAATAAAAACGCAGGACTTGCTGCTGAACTATATAAATGTTATCCAGATGCTTTGTTTGCAAGTCGGACTACCGGGTTTGATTTAACATCACATTTAGGTCAAAATAGATTAGCAGACCTTATATTAGAATATGATATTTTTATTAATTGTGCTGCACTATGGAAGTTTAATCAAACTGTGTTATTAGAAACAATTTATAAAGTGTGTATGACTGCTAATCATAATATTCATATCATAAATGTAGGCAGTACAACAGATAGAGTCAAGAACGGTAAAGCCTGGTTGTACAATGCTGAAAAGAAAGCACTACGAGACTATTCTAATACTTTAGGTATAGCAGGAGTTTGGGATAAAGGCCCTAAAGTTAGTTATATTAGTTTTGGTACTTTAAGCAATAATCAAAACAAACATCCTGAAAGACGTACAATGAATATAGATAAGGCTGCACAGTATATTAAATGGATAATCGATCAGCCTAAAGAACTTAATATAAACGAAATTAGTATAGATCCAGTACAAAATACAAGGTGGTATAATGAATAAAGAAAATGTATTATGTCCGTTACCTTGGCATCATGTTGCCATTCGGCCAGATGGCAGATTGTATCCTTGCTGCTATTTCAGACATGAAGAAACTCCAGAGGAATTCAATTTAGATCATACTGATGTAATGAATCATCCATTTTTAAAACAGATAAGGAATCAGATTACAGATGGTCAACCTGTTTCCGGATGTCAACAGTGCTATCTAGATGAAAAGAATTCTGGAAAAAGTATGAGGATAGACAGTTTAGAAAATTTTGAGAGATTAGCAGGATCTCCTTTTATAATACCAGAGAACCCACAATTAGGTTATATAGATCTAGCACTCAGTAATGTATGTAATAATAAATGTAGAATGTGTGGTCCTGAACTAAGCACTAATTGGTATCCAGATGCTAAGATATTAGGGATTCCTATTAACAAAGGCATTGTTAAAAATTTAGATCCTTTGAAAAATATTGATGTTAGTAAACTAACTTTTATCAAACTCATTGGTGGAGAGCCTTTACTAGAACAAGAAAAATTTATACAAATATTAAACAGATGTAATTTATCTAATTTATCAATATTTTTAGCTACTAATGTAACTGTGAAACCTTCTGCTGAACTAATGAAATTATTTCGTAGATGTAAACATGTTAAAATTGCTTGTAGTATCGATGCTTACGGCAAGTTAAATGACTTTTTACGTAAAGGAAGTGTTTGGGAAGAAGTAGATAAAAATTTACGATGGTATTCTAATAATTTTGAAATGGTAATGGTTCATTCAGTGGTAAGTATCTATAATATCAATCAAATAGAATACTTATTGGAACATGTAAAAGACAAATATCCCAATACTCATTTTCAGTTTGTTATGGTTGACGGTCCTGATTGGATGAGACCTTGTAATCTGCCAGTAGAAATTAAAGACAAATTTATGAAAAGGATCAATGAATCGTCTCATCAAGAAATAATAGAATTTAGGGGAATAGTATATGATCATTTAGTTAGACCAGGAAATTTTGCTAAATTTAAAGTAATGGATGATAAGTTAAATGACATTA
>Ga0315909_10005640_pt1 | contig 14264 bp, 13 predicted proteins | sample LakEriMetagenome_11_FD_203527 | JGI IMG/M metagenome (GOLD analysis project Ga0315909, IMG submission 203527) | Freshwater fungal communities from buoy surface, Lake Erie, Ohio, United States - Buoy 2 MA125 | ecosystem: Environmental > Aquatic > Freshwater > Lake | place: USA: Lake Erie, Ohio...
TCGGCATTGTGGCGTTCTTCTTGCTCATCCTGGCCTCCATCGCCCTGCATGAGATTGGCCACCTCGTCCCCGCCAAGAAGTTCGGGGTCAAAGTCACCGAGTACATGGTCGGCTTCGGCCCGACCGTGTGGTCCAAGCGCAAGGGCGAGACGTCGTACGGCGTCAAGGGGATCCCGGTCGGGGGCTACATCCGCATGGTCGGCATGCTCCCGCCGCCCAAGGGTGCACCCGAGGGCACGGCACGCTCCATGTCCACCGGGCGCTTGGCGCTGATGGTCGAGGATGCGCGCCGCCAGTCCCTGGAGGAGATCGCACCCGGCGACGAGGACCGCGTCTTCTACAAGCTCCCGGTCCACAAGCGGGTGATCATCATGCTCGGCGGACCGTTCATGAATCTCCTGCTCGCTTTCTTCCTCTTCGCCGCGGTGCTCGTGGGCATCGGCGTGCCACAACCGAGCCTTGCTGTCTCGGCTGTCGTGCCGTGCCTGCCCACCGTGGAGGTCCCCTCGGGCCAGCCCGACGCGGCGGGGGAGTGCCCGACCGGGGCGTCCCCGGCGGCATTGGCCGGGCTGCAGACGGGCGACCTCATCTCGGCGTACAACGGCACCGCCCCGGCGTCCTGGGATGAGCTCACCCAGCAGATCCGGGAGGAGGGGGCCGCCGACGGCGTGCTCACCGTCCAGCGCGCCGATGGCACGACCGTGGATCTCCCTGTGAGCACCGTCGACGTCACGCGCCCGGTCTACGACGATGCCGGCAATCCCACCGGTGCCACCCAGACGACCGGCTTCCTCGGAGTGCGTCCCGAGATCGAGTACGTCGCCCAGCCGTGGTCGGCAGTCCCCGCGCAGATGTGGGACCTCACCGCGAGATCCGCCGTGGCCCTCGTGTCTCTGCCGGTGCGCGTCTACGAGCTCGTCACGGAGACTCTCGTCGGCGGAGGAGAGCGCCAGATCGACAGCCCGGTGAGCGTCGTAGGTGTCAGCCGCCTCGGCGGTGAAGTCGTCGCGTCGGAGGAGCCGGTCGAGGCCAAGCTCGCGATGTTCCTCGGCCTCGCCGCATCACTCAATCTCTTCCTCTTCCTCTTCAACCTGCTGCCGATCCTGCCCCTCGATGGCGGCCACGTCGCCGGAGCGCTCTACGAGGGCTCCCGCCGCCAGTGGGCCCGCGTGCGCCGCAAGCCGGACCCCGGGCCGGTCGATGTGGCTCGGCTGCTTCCGGTCGCCTACGTGGTGGCCGTTGCGCTGGTGGTGGTGGGCGCGATCGTGATCTTCGCCGACCTGGTCAAGCCGATCACCCTGGGCTGACGCCGGGATGTCGCCAGCGCCAGAGTCGGGGATACTGGCGGGGTGAGCATCGACCTCGGACTGCCTGCCGCGCCTCCGCCCACCCTGGCGCCTCGCCGCGTGACCAGGCAGCTCCTGCTGCGTCACCCCACGCACCCCGTCAAGGTCGGGGGCGACGCGCCGGTGAGCGTCCAGTCCATGACGACCACGCTGACGTCGGATGTCAATGCCACCCTCCAGCAGATTGCCGAACTGACGGCCGCCGGCTGCCAGATCGTGCGCGTGGCAGTGCCCAGTCAGGATGACGCCGACGCTCTGCCCCAGATCGCACGCAAGTCGGGCATCCCGGTGGTCGCCGACATCCACTTCCAGCCGAAGTACGTCTTCGCGGCGCTCGAGGCGGGCTGCGCCGGCGTGCGCGTCAACCCGGGCAACATCAAGCAGTTCGACGACAAGGTCAAGGAGATCGCGCGGGCAGCCAACGACACGGGCACGCCGATCCGCATTGGTGTCAACGCCGGGTCGCTCGATAAGCGCCTGCTCGAGAAGTACGGCAAGGCGACGCCCGAGGCACTGGTCGAGTCGGCACTGTGGGAGGCGTCGCTCTTCGAGGAGCACGGCTTCGGCGACATCAAGATTTCGGTGAAGCACCATGACCCGGTCGTGATGGTGCAGGCCTACCGTCTGCTCGCTGCCCAATGCGACTATCCCCTGCACCTCGGGGTCACCGAGGCCGGCCCTGCCTTCCAGGGCACGATCAAATCCGCCGTAGCCTTCGGCGCCCTGCTCTCGCAGGGCATCGGCGACACCATCCGCGTCTCCCTCTCGGCGCCGCCGGTGGAGGAAGTCAAGGTAGGGATCGGCATCCTGGAGTCGCTCAACCTGCGCCAGCGCGGACTCGAGATCGTCTCCTGCCCCTCCTGTGGGCGTGCGCAGGTCGATGTCTACACGCTCGCCGAACAGGTCACCGCAGGTCTCGAGGGCCTCGAGGTGCCGTTGCGTGTCGCGGTCATGGGCTGCGTCGTCAACGGCCCCGGTGAGGCTCGCGAGGCCGACCTCGGTGTGGCCTCCGGCAATGGCAAGGGACAGATCTTCGTGCGCGGCGAGGTGATCAAGACCGTCCCCGAGCATCAGATCGTCGAGACGCTCATCGAGGAGGCAATGAAGCTGGCCGAGGAGATGGGTGATGACAGCTCCGGCGATCCCGTCGTCACCGTCCGCTGAGCGCGACGGGCTCGTCCGGCCGCTGGAGTTCGCCGACCTGCCCGACCTGGACCGTCTCCTCGAAGCCGATCCCATCGCCCACTGCTTCGTCGCCTCGCGCCTCGACGAGTCCCGCGCGGGGGATCGCTGGGGCCGCGGCCGTCTCGCCGCTGACTTCTGGGTCGTGGAACGACGCGGTCGCTGTGTCGCCGCACTGCACATCGGGGCCAATGTCGTGCCCATCGCGACGGATGACGCGGCTCGCCAGGCGCTCGCCGAGAAGCTGCGACGGTCGGGTCGCCGAGGATCATCCCTTGTCGGGCCGGCCGAGGAAGTGCTCGACCTATGGCGTCGACTCGACGGTGCCTGGGGACCGGCCCGAGAGGTCCGTGCCCGACAGCCACTGCTCGCCATCGATCGGGCGCCGTCGGTAGCGCCCGATCCCGGCGTGCGTGCGGTGCGTCCCCAGGAGACCGATCTACTCGTGCCCGCGTGCATTGCGATGTTCACCGAGGAGGTCGGGATCTCGCCGGTGTCCGGCGGGGCAGGCGCGGCGTACCGCGCTCGCGTGGCGGAACTCGTGCGCGCAGGACGCGCCCTGGCGCGCATCGAGGATGGTCGTGTGGTCTTCAAGGCCGAGATCGGCGCCGCCTCCGCTCGGGCATGTCAGGTGCAGGGAGTCTGGGTGGCTCCCGAGAGACGTGGCGAGGGGCTGAGCGCACCGGGCATGGCCGCGGTGGTCGAGATCGCCCGGCAGCGCGTCGCGCCCATCGTGAGCCTCTACGTCAACGACTACAACGCCGTCGCCCGGCGCTGCTACGACGCGGTGGGTTTCCGGGGAGCGGGAGAGTTCGCCACGGTCCTCCTCTAGCGGGAGACCGGCCCGGTATCCTCGGGCACCGTCGTTTAAGGGAGTGCCCGTGCTGCTGCGAATGTCCCAGCTCTTCGTGCGCACGCTCCGCGATGACCCTGCTGACGCCGAAGTGCCCAGCCATCGGCTCCTCGTGCGCGCGGGCTACGTCCGTCGGATTGCCCCGGGCGTCTTCTCGTGGCTGCCGCTCGGCTACATCGTCTACCGCAATATCGAGTCGATCGTGCGCGACGAGATGGATCTGGCGGGCTTCCAGGAGGTGCACTTCCCGGCGCTCCTGCCGCGCGAACCCTACGAGCGGACCCAGCGGTGGGAGGAGTACGGCGACAATCTCTTCCGCCTTCAAGACCGCAAGGGTGGCGACTACCTCCTCGGGCCGACGCATGAGGAGATGTTCACCCTCATGGTCAAGGGCGAGTACTCGTCCTACAAGGACCTGCCGCTCGTGATCTACCAAATCCAGACGAAGTACCGCGACGAGGCGCGGCCGCGTGCGGGCATCCTGCGCGGGCGCGAGTTCGTCATGAAGGATTCCTACTCATTCGACGTCGACGACGCCGGACTCGAGCGCTCCTACCTTCGCCATCGCGACGCCTACATCTCGTGCTTCGCGCGACTCGGACTCGACTTCGTCATCGTGTCTGCCCAGTCCGGTGCCATGGGCGGGTCACAGAGCGAGGAGTTCCTCGCGCCGACTGACTCGGGCGAGGACACCTATGTCCGCTGCACCGCCTGCGACTATGCGGCCAATGTCGAGGCCTTCGTCACCGCGCCCATTCCCGCTGCGGACACGTCGGCGCTCCCGGCCGCGCAGGTGCACGACACGCCCGATACCCCCACGATCGCGACCCTCGTGGACGTGTCCAACGCGCGTGCCGATCTGCGCCACCCGGATCGCGACTGGACGGCCGGAGACACCCTCAAGAACGTCGTCTTCATGGCGGACTACCCCGATGGCAGTTCCGCACCCCTGGCCATCGGCGTCCCCGGCGATCGCGAGGTGGACGTCAAGCGGCTCGAGGCTGCGCTCCATCCGGTTGCCCTGCGACCCTTCGAGGAGGCTGACTTCCCGAAGCACCCGGCGCTGGTCAAGGGATACATCGGTCCGGGAGCCCTCGGGGGAGAGGGCAATGTGCGCTACCTCGTGGATCCCCGGGTCTCGGTGGGCACAGCGTGGATCACCGGCGCCAATGACAAGGGTCGTCACGTCTACGGGCTCGTGCGCGGGCGCGACTTCGATGTCGATGGCGAGATCGAGGCGGTGGAGATCGTCGAGGGCGATCCGTGCCCTCGTTGCGGTGCCGACATCGAGATCGCTCGCGGGATCGAGATCGGCCACATCTTCCAGCTGGGCCGCAAGTACGCCGATGCCCTCGGACTCACCGTCCTCGACGAGAACGGCAAGCAGGTCACGGTGACGATGGGTTCCTACGGCCTGGGTGTGTCACGCGCGGTGGCGGCCGTCGCCGAGCAGCACCATGACGGCAAGGGGCTCGTGTGGCCGCGCGCTGTGGCGCCGGCCGATGTGCACGTGGTGGCCACGGGCAAGGACGACGCGCCCTTCGAGGCGGCTGAGGCCTTGGCCGAGGAGGTCACCGGGCGCGGCGTGCGCGTGCTCCTCGATGATCGGCGCGGCGTATCCCCCGGGGTGAAGTTCAACGACGCCGAGCTCATTGGCGTGCCCACCATCGTCGTCGTGGGCAAGCGACTCGCCGATGGCCTCGTGGAGCTGCGCGACCGCGCCAGTGGCGACTCCGTGGACGTGCCGGTCGGTGAGATCGCCGACCGCCTCGTCGCCCTCGTGAGTGCATGACGGTCGACGCTGTCGTCTTCGACTGGGGCGGGACGCTCACGCCCTGGCACGACATCGACCTCGTCGAGCAGTGGTCGGCGTACGCCGTGGCCTACGACCGGTCAGATGAAGGCCTGGCCGAGCGTCTCGCCGCTGCCGAGGTGAGCCTCTGGCGCGAGCAGCAGGCATCCCGCGGGGCCAATGGCACGGGCACGCTCGATCATGTCTTCGCTTCGTGCGGAGTCGACATCTCCGAGGCGCGGCATGGCTTCGCGCTGGCCACCTACCTCGAGGCATGGGATCCGCACACGCTCGCGGACCCCGATGCGCGCCCTCTCCTCGAGGCCCTGAGGTCGGCGGGTATCCGCGTGGGCGTGCTCTCCAACACCCTGTGGCCGCGGTGGCACCATGAGGCGGTCTTCTCTCGCGACGGTCTCACCCCGTTCATCGACGCGGCGGTCTACTCCAGTGAGATACCCGTGGCGAAGCCGCACGCCGATGCCTTCCGTGCGGCGATCGCGGCTGTCGACTCGGTCCCTGCCCGGACGGTGTTCGTGGGCGACCGGCCCTGGGACGACGTGCACGGTGCGCAGCAGGCCGGGATGCGCGCAATCCTCATCCCGCATTCGCGCCTCGGCGATCAGGCCGTCGACATCGACGTGGTGCCGGATGCCGTGGTCGAACGACTCTTGGACGTGCTCGACATCGTGCTGGCCTGGCAGGGGGCTCGATGACACCGGAGTGGTACGTCATCGTGCTGCTCTGTGTGGTTGCGGCGGCCGCAGGCTGGGTCGACGCCGTGAGCGGTGGGGGAGGGCTCCTCCAGTTGCCGGCGCTGCTGCTGGCGACACCCGCCGACAAGCCGGCCCTGGCGCTCGGTACCAACAAGCTCTCGTCGATCTTCGGGACATCCGCCGCGGCGATCACCTACGGGCGCATCGAGATGCCGCGGCTGCGCACGGCGCTGCCGATGGCCGGCGCAGCCTTCGCCGGGGCCGCACTCGGGTCTTTCGTGGCGATCCATCTGCCCGCGGCCGTATATCGGCCGATCATCCTCGTGGCCTTGATCCTGGTCTGGCTCTTCATCGCCTTCCGACGCGACTTCGGGATGAGCGCGCGCGAGGTCTCGCGGCGGCGGCATCTCATCACGGCGATCGTTGGCGGCCTGGTCATCGGCTTCTATGACGGCGCAGTGGGACCGGGGACCGGGTCCTTCCTCATTGTCTTGCTGGTCGCGGCCGTCGGCTACACCTTCCTGCAGGCGTCGGCTACCGCCAAGATCGTCAATGTCGGCACGAACGCTGCGTCGCTCATCGTCTTCGGAATCAGCGGTTCGGTGCTGTGGGTCGTCGGCCTGCTCATGGCCGCATGCAATGTGGCGGGGGCCATCGTCGGTGCGCGCACGGCGATCGCCCGCGGCAGCGGCTTCGTGCGCATCGTCTTGCTCGCGGTCACGGGAGCCTTGATCGCCGTCCTTGCCTGGCAGACGGTCGTCACGCTCTAGGTGAAGTGACGGGGGCGATTATCGGCCGGGGAAGGCCGCCGTCGAGCCGCCCCAGGCGATGGAGCGGACCGAGCATTCGCAGGCGGAGAGCACGGCATTGCGCCGCTCGCCTCCGGTGACCGCAGCGGCGAGGTCGGCGTACGTCGCTGCGAGGCGCGCCTCGACCCCGGCGAGCAGCGCGCGTGCTGACTCGGCGGAGTCGACCGGACCGCTCACGAATCCACCGGGTGCACCTGACTCGTCGGCGTCCGATGCCGAGCCGCGCAACACGAGGACGCGTGCCCGGTGGGCCGCGAGTCCGCCCAGGGCCAGGTCGCGATCATTGCCGTCGAGCCAGGGACCCGCGACGCCGTAGGCGTACACCGCTGCTTCCTCTCCGAGGATCGCGGACTGCAGAGCCGTGTCGGCAGTGGGCCTCACGTCAGCCCTCGCAGGTACTCCGCATGCCCGGCCTCGGATGCGGCGATGAGGGCCGTGAGCCGGGCGAGATCCTCTGCGGCAGCGGCTTCGCATGCGGCAGTGCGCTGGCCCACCGCACGCTTCTCGGCATCCGTGAGCGCGGCCAGGGCCTCTGTGCGCGAGCCCACGACCGGAGCGGCGGCTGGGGTCGGGGCGACACCCAGGGCCTCGGCGTGCTCGCGGTGCTCGTCGCGGAGTGCGGCGAGGTCCGACGCCAGGGCGGGATGAGCGGCGATCACCGCGTCGTACAACGCGATGAGGGATGCCTCATCAGCGGCCACCGCGGCACGCACCTGCGCGTCAGCGTCGGGTGCCGGTGCTTCGGAGTTATCGGAAGGCTCCGGTCCCGGGGCCGGAGTGCACGCCGCGGCGATGAGCGAGGCGCCCACGAGGGCCGAGCCGCCAAGGAGGGCTCGGCGGGTGAGGCGCGCACCCGGCGGCGGGGGCGCCTCGGGGGTCTCGGGACCATGCACGCCGGTCAGCATGCCACGGGAGGAGGTACCCTCAGGCTGTCGGCTTCGGCGCGCCGCGGTGAGCACGTGCCCATCGGCGCGCGAAGCCAAAATGCAACAGGATGAGACACGTGAATAACTGACACGTGAACAGACGTGACGAGGGAGGTGCCATGGGAAGTCCCTCGCGCCACGGTGGAGACGTGGCGGTCCGCCTCGCAGTGGAGCCTGTCGTCACCGCACTCGGTCTCGATCTCGAGGATCTCGATGTGCAGTCCTCAGGACGTCGTCGGCGTGTGAGCGTGGTCGTCGATCGCGATGGTGGCATCGACCTCGACGGCATTGCCGCTGCGAGTCGTGCGGTGTCCGAGGCGCTGGACGCCAGCGATGCGATGGGTGCTGACGCCTACACCCTCGAGGTCACCTCCCCGGGGATCGATCGGCCTCTCACGCTGCCGCGACACTGGCGGCGCAATGTCGGTCGTCGTGTGAGGGTCGTCCTCACGGACGGCACGACCTGGGATGGGCGCATCAGGGGAGCGGATGATGATGCGCTCGTCGTCGCCGCGGATGAGCGCGGCACCGCAGAGACGGCGGAGCGGCGTACCCCCTGGTCCGACGTCGTCCGCGGCGAGGTCCAGGTGGAGTTCAAGCGACCGGAGCAGTCGCCTTCCGGTGACCACACGGCGGACCAGGAGGAGGCGTGATGGACATCGATGTCAATGCTCTCAAGGCACTTGTGCGCGAGAAGGAACTCTCCTGGGACCTCGTCGCCGACTCGATCGAGCAGGCCCTCCTCATGGCGTATCAGCGCACCGAGGGGGCGTCCGCCGACGCGCGCGTCGAATTGGACCGCAAGACGGGGCACGTCACCGTCTGGGCGCGTGAAGCCGCACCCGTCGGCGAGCAGGTGGCGGGCGAGGCGTTGCCGGAGTCCAAGGAGTACGACGACACCCCCACCGACTTCGGGCGCGTTGCTGCCGCCACCGCGCGCCAGGTGCTGCTGCAGCGACTTCGCGACGCGGAGAGTGATCGGACGTTCGGGGAGTTTTCCGGCACCGAGGGCGATCTCGTATCCGGCGTCATCCAGCAGGGCAGCGATCCACGCGTCGTCCGGGTCGACCTGGGCAAGGTGGAGGCCGTCCTGCCTCCGTCGGAGCAGGTCCCCGGGGAGACCTATCCCCACGGCACGCGCATCAAGTGCGTCGTCACGAGCGTGCGCAAGGGCCCGCGTGGCCCGCAGGTCACCGTCTCGCGATCGCACCCCGGTCTTGTCCGCGGACTCTTCGCGCTCGAGGTGCCCGAGATCGCCGACGGGTCCGTGGAGATCGCGGGCCTGGCGCGCGAGGCAGGGCATCGCACCAAGATCGCCGTCCGATCAACGGTGCCGGGCCTCAACGCCAAGGGAGCCTGCATCGGCCCGATGGGTCAGCGTGTGCGCCAGGTCATGAGCGAGCTCGGAGGGGAGAAGATCGACATCGTCGACTTCAGCGAAGACCCCGCGGAGCTGATCGCTCACGCCCTCTCACCGGCTCGCGTGAGCAAAGTGGAGGTCGTCGACCTGGCCGCCCGGGCGGCTCGAGTGACCGTGCCGGACTACCAGCTCTCCCTGGCCATCGGGCGCGAGGGGCAAAATGCCCGACTCGCCGCCAGGCTCACCGGTTGGCGGATCGACATCCGGCCCGACACGGAGCCTGCGGTGCCCGGCGGGTCGGCAGAGCCGCCCCTGTCGGACTTGCCCGGCGGGTCGGCGGAGCCGCCCCCGTCGGGTTCCCCCTCCCCGGGACCTCTCCCTGAGGCTGGCCAGGGAGCCGCGCCGTCCTGACGGCACCGGTGGCCGCAGACGGCCCCCGCGGCGTTACACTCGGGCGTCCGAGTGGATCTGACCCGGGGCCGATGTGAGCGCAGCCCGCACCTTGAGCGTGCGTACCTGCATCGGGTGCCGTGGGAAGAGCTCACCGGAAGGCCTCCTCAGGGTGGTCCTCGACGCCGGGGCGGTCAGCCCCGACCCGGAGGCCATCCGTCCAGGCCGGGGAGCGTGGTTGCACCCCGGCTGCCTGGAGGCCGCCGAACGTCGCAAGGCGTTCACCCGCGCGCTGCGGGCGCCTTCGGCACCGGATCTCACGGTGCTGAGGGAGTTCGTGGAGCGCATGCAGTCGTCCGAAGAACCGTAGTCGCGTAGCCGCAGAGATGGGGCATCCGAGGATGAGCCACCGATGAGCACCCAGCCATGAGCAGGGTCGTCCAGCACTGACGGTCCGGCCGCGCGCCCGTAGCGCGCTCCCGGACCAAAGACAGGAGAGTCGTGTCGAAGGTCCGGGTCTACGAGCTCGCTAAGGAGCTCGGAGTCGAGAGCAAGGTCGTGCTCGCCAAACTGGCGGAGCTCGGCGAATTCGTGCGCTCGGCATCATCCACGGTCGAAGCGCCCGTCGTGCGCAAGCTCAAGGACGCCATGCCGGCGGCGCCGGCTGCTGAGGCGAAGCCAAAGCGCGCCACCAAGAAGGCGGCCGCACCCAAGGAGCCACCACCCGCGCCCGATGAGGCCGCGGCGGTTGCTGTAGCGGCTGCTGTCGAGGCGCCCACCGTGGCGGAGCCCCCTCCTGCGCCTCCCGCCGCGGAGCCGAGCGCGCCCGCTGCGGCTGCGGCCCCCACCCAGCCGGGCTCCGACGAGGCCGAGCCTCCGCGCCCGGCGCGCCCCGCCGGACCGCGCCCGGGCAACAACCCCTTCACGGGCAACGTCGCCGCGCGCGAGGCACCTCGACCTGCGACCCCGCGCCCCGGCAACAACCCCTTCACCGGCAACACGGGCATGGGCCGCCCCGCGCCAGCGGTACCCGGCATCCCTCGGCCCACCCCGGGCATGATGCCCCGGGTCCCGGGTGTGCCCCGGCCCGCGTCGCGTCCCGGCGGTGCGCCCGGTGGTGCTCCCGGTCGTCCCGGTGGTGCTCCCGGTCGTCCCGGTGGTGCTCCCGGTCGTCCCGGTGGTGCTCCCGGTGGTCGCGGACCGGGTCGTCCCGGTGGTGGCTTCGGTGGCGGCCCCGGCGGCGGTGGCCCTGGCGGCGCTCCCGGTGGCGCTCCCGGTGGCGGCTTTGCTGGTCGTCCCGGTGGTCGCGGTGGCCCGGGCGGTCGCGGTGGCACGGCCGGTGCCTTCGGCAAGCCGGGGGGCCGGCCTTCGCGTGGCCGCAAGTCCAAGCGCGCCAAGCGTCAGGAATTCGACAACATGCAGGCACCGACGATCGGTGGCGTGCGCCTGCCCCGCGGCAACGGCCAGGTCGTGCGCCTGCCCCGCGGTGCGAGCCTCACCGACTTCGCGGAGAAGATCGATGCGAGCCCCGCAGACCTGGTGACCGTGCTCTTCAAGCTCGGCGAGATGGTCACCGCGACCCAGTCCGTCGATGACGACACCCTGAAGCTCCTCGGTGGCGAGTTGGACTTCGACGTCCAGGTCGTCTCGCCGGAGGACGAGGATCGCGAGTTGCTGGAGTCCTTCTCCCTCGACTTCGGTGAGGACGAGGGAGATGAGGCGGATCTCATGCCGCGTCCGCCCGTCGTCACGGTCATGGGTCACGTCGATCACGGCAAGACGAAGCTGCTCGACGCTATCCGCAAGACCAATGTCGTCGCCGGTGAGGCGGGTGGCATCACCCAGCACATCGGCGCCTACCAGATCATCGCCCACCCGGGCGAAGCCGAGCGGCCCATCACCTTCATCGATACGCCGGGTCACGAGGCCTTCACCGCGATGCGCGCTCGCGGCGCGCAGGTCACTGACATCGCCGTGCTCGTCGTCGCTGCCGATGACGGCGTGAAGCCCCAGACCATCGAGGCGCTCAACCACGCCCAGGCGGCTGAGGTGCCGATCGTGGTCGCGGTCAACAAGGTCGACAAGGAGGGTGCTGATCCCTCCAAGGTCCGCGGTCAGCTCACCGAATTCGGACTCGTAGCCGAGGAGTACGGCGGCGAGACGATGTTTGTTGACGTTTCCGCGGTGAAGGGCAGCGGGATCGACGAGCTGCTCGAGGCGATCTTGCTCACGGCCGACGCTGCCCTCGACCTGCGTGCCAACCCGGATCAAGATGCCCAGGGCGTCGCGATCGAGGCCCACCTCGACCGCGGCCGGGGTCCCGTGGCCACCGTTCTGGTCCAGCGCGGCACCCTGCGTCCGGGCGACTCAATCGTCGCCGGCGACGCCTACGGCCGCGTACGCGCCATGCTCGACGAGGATGGCCAGCCGGTCGAGGTCGCCCTGCCGTCCCGCCCGGTGCAGGTGCTTGGCCTTACCTCGGTGCCCGGGGCAGGTGACACCTTCCTGGTCGTCGAGGAGGACCGCACTGCCCGACAGATCGCACAGACCCGCCAGGCGCGCGAGCGCAATGCGCAGCTCGCCAAGTCGCGTGCCCGGCGCACGCTCGAGGACTTCCTCAAGAGCCTGGAGGAGGGCGAGCGTCCCGAACTCAACCTCATCCTCAAGGGCGATGTCTCCGGCTCGGTCGAGGCTCTCGAGGACGCCCTGCTCAAGATCGAGGTGGGCGACGGCGTCTCACTTCGCGTCATCCATCGCGGCGTGGGTGCGATCACCAAGAGTGACGTCACCTTGGCAAGTGCCTCGGATGCGGTCGTGGTGGGCTTCAATGTCCGCCCCGAGGGCAAGGTCGCGGAGTATGCCTCGCAGGAGGGTGTCGACGTCCGCTTCTACTCCGTCATCTACCAGGCGATCGACGAGATCGAGTCGGCACTGCGCGGCATGCTCAAGCCTGAGTACGAGGAGGTGCAGCTCGGCACCGCTGAGGTGCGCGAGGTCTTCAAGTCCTCGAAGTTCGGCACTATCGCCGGCTGTCTTGTCCGCTCGGGCGACATTCGCCGCAACTCCAAGGCTCGTCTGGTTCGTGACGGCACGGTGGTGGCCAATGATCTCTCCATCGCGACGCTGCGGCGGTTCAAGGACGACGTCACCGAGGTCCGCGAGGGCTTCGAGTGCGGTATCAACCTCGGCACCTACGGCGATGTCAAGGTCGACGACGTGATCGAGACCTACGAGATGCGCGAGAAGGCACGCGCCTAGGGTCCCGATCGTGTTCGTGGCGACCTGCGAGATGGACATCCTCCTCGGCGATGTCCACTCGCTGAAGGGAAAGCGAGCCGTGGTGAAGCCGATCGTCAAGGAACTGCGCAGGAGGTTCGAGGTGGCGGTTGCCGAGACCGACTACCAGGATCTCCACAGGAGGGCCTTGATCACGGTCGCCGCGGTCTCGGGGGACGCTGCGCACGCGCAGAGCGTGGTGGATGCATGTGAGGAGTGGGTCTCCGGCCACCCGGAGATCACGCTGGTGGGAGCCCGCCGACGATGGTTCGGCGGCGATGACGAAGGAGTGCGCTGATGGCCTCGGAGGCACGAGCTCGCAAGCTTGCGGACCGCGTCCGCGAAATCGTCGCTGAGACCTTGGAGATGAAGGTCAAGGATCCGCGGTTGGGATTCATCACGGTCACGGATGCTCGCGTCACCCCTGACTTGCGCGAGGCGACCGTCTTCTACACCGTCTACGGCGATGACGAAGAGCGCGCCGCGACGGCGGCGGCCCTCGAGTCCGCCAAGGGCATCCTGCGCACCGAGGTAGGGCGCCAGACCGGTATCAAGCACACCCCCTCCTTGGCCTTCGTGCTCGATGCGCTGCCCGACAACGCCAAGCACATCGACGACCTGCTGCGGGCTGCGGCCGAGTCCGATGCCCAGGTGCATGCTCAGGCCACCGGTGCGCTGTATGCCGGAGACCCCGATCCCTACCGCCACCCCTCGGAGGAGGAGGACGCGACCGGATGACGGCCGCGGGCCCGCACGGCATCGTCATCCTCGATAAGCCCGAGGGCCCGACGTCGCATGCCATGGTCGCGCGCGCCCGCAAGGCATGGGGCACACGTCGGGTGGGTCATGCGGGCACGCTCGACCCACTTGCCACGGGAGTCCTGGTCCTCGGACTAGGCAGCGCGACACGGCTTCTCGGTCACCTCTCCGCGCAGGGCAAGGAATACGTCGCGACCATCGCTCTTGGCATTGCCACCTCGACGGATGACGCACAGGGCGACGTGCTTCGTGCCGAGGGCGCCCGGGTGTCCGCCGATGAGGTCGAGGCAGCCATGAGCCCGTGGCGCGGGCAGGTGAGCCAGCGGCCGAGTGCGGTGAGTGCCGTGCGCATCGATGGTCGGCGGGCGCACGAGCGTGTGCGTGCGGGTGAGGATGTCGAGGTCCCCGAGCGCGAGGTGAGCATCGAGGCCTTCGACCTGCTCGACCTGCGTCAGGCAGAGGTCGCCGGGATCCCGGTCACGCGTATCGATGTGCGAGTGTCCTGCTCGGCCGGGACCTATGTCCGCGCACTCGCGCGCGATGTCGGTGATGCCATGGGAGTCGGTGGTCACGTCGAGGCCCTGCGCCGCACGCGCTCCGGTGACTTCACGCTGGAGGAGGCATGCGGGCCGGAGGACCTGGGTCGCGGGCCACTCCTGTCGGCCGCGGCGGCCGCACGCAGATCCCTGCCCTGGGTCGAGATCCCCGACGACTCGGTCCGTGCGGTCACCCATGGAGTCCGGATCCCGTGGCCGGGCGGCACCGCAGAGGAGGGGACTGTCGCCTTCGTCAACGGGGATGCGCTCCTGGCGCTCGCGGAGTGCCGTGACGGCACCGCGGCGTACTCCGCCGTCTTCC
>Ga0315909_10005641_pt1 | contig 14262 bp, 12 predicted proteins | sample LakEriMetagenome_11_FD_203527 | JGI IMG/M metagenome (GOLD analysis project Ga0315909, IMG submission 203527) | Freshwater fungal communities from buoy surface, Lake Erie, Ohio, United States - Buoy 2 MA125 | ecosystem: Environmental > Aquatic > Freshwater > Lake | place: USA: Lake Erie, Ohio...
CACGGCGTGCTGCACGAGAAGTGGGACGACCGCAAAATCCAGCCCGGCGAGGATTGGGACAGGAGCATCAAGCGCGAACTGGAGGACGCGGATGTGGTGTTGTTACTCGTGAGCACGGAAGCACTCGCGTCGCATTACATCCAGACCGTCGAGATGAAGCGCGCGCTGGAACGCGAGGCCGCAGCCGAGTGCGTGGTGGTGCCGATCATCCTCGAACACTGCGACTGGAAACTGCCCGAACTGCGCAAGCTCCAGGCGCTCCCGACCGCCGCCAAGCCCGTGCGCGACTGGACGCCGCAACTCAAGGGCTGGAAGGATGTGTCGGACGGGCTGAGGAAGGTCTTCGAGAGGTTGCGAACGAAGCATCCCGCAGGATAAAAAGTGGGACGAGTCGTGGGCAAGGCGGGGCGCGTTGCATGAGAAGCGGTACGGCTCGCGCGCAAAGCGAATTGCTTGGCGAAGGAAGCGGGACGGATCGCGGGCAAGCGGGTTGCTCGGAATGCGGAATCTGCGGATCGAATGATTCCGCGGCGCGGCGCGGCTGACCGTGCGGGAGGCGGGAGTGACGGAGAATTTGCTGCGCAACATTTTTGACAGTGGCCCATTTTAAAAATCACGCTCAGTCTGCGACTGATTCACCCTACATGAAAATTTCCCCGCTCACTGCGCTCATCGCATTATTCGCTTCGACGGTGCTCCGCATTTCTCACTCGGTCGCCGCGGAAAAGCCGGTGGTCGCCGACTGGCCTCATCTGCTCGGGCCGGCGTACAATTGCACGACGCCGGAGTCGGGACTGCTGCGAAAATTCCCCGCGGAGGGACTGCGCGTGCTCTGGGAAATGCCGCTCGGCAAGGGGATGGGCGGGCCTGCGATTATCGGCGGGCGCATCGTGGTGTTTCACCGGCTCGCCGACAAGGAGACGGTCGAATGCCGGGATGCGGCGACGGGGAAAGCGGAGTGGAAATTTGACTACGCGGCACCCTACCAGCCGCGCTACGGCGGCGGGACGGGACCGAGGACGAGCCCGGTGATTGCGGACGGGCGCGTCTTTGTCTTCGGTGTCACCGGGCGGCTGCACTGCCTCGATCTCGCGAGCGGGAAGATGATCTGGGAGCACGACTGCGCGCGCGAGTATTCGATGAAGCCCGCATTTTTCGGATTCGGCTCGACGCCGCTCGTGATGGGCAGCCGCTTGATCGTGCAGATCGGCGGCGTGATGGACGGGAAGCCGGTGAACTCTGTGGCCTTCGACACGGCGACGGGGAAACTGCTCTGGGCAGCGGCGCATGAGTGGGGTGCGAGCTACGCTTCGCCGGTGCCCGCGCGCCTGCACGGGCGCGACTGCGTGCTCATCTTTGCAGGAGGCCTGAGCCGGCCCGCGACGGGCGGGCTGCTCGTCGTGGATGCGGCGGATGGCAAGGTGCTCGCAGCGGCGCCGCACCGCGCGGCGATTGCGGAATCGGTGAACGTCTCCTCGCCCGTCGTGGCATCGGCGGAGGAGGGGAAGGGCGTGCGCATTTTCGTGTCGGAGGTGTACACCGCGGGCGGGCTGTGCGTGGAAGTCGCGAAAGATTTCACGACGACGACCGCGTGGCATGGGGGCGATTTCGGGATGTACTGGATGACGCCGCTCGTGCGCGATGGCTGCATTTTCGGCTTCACCGGGCAGAGCGAGCAGCTTGCGGAACTCGCCTGCCGCGAGGTGGCAAGCGGACGCGAACTCTGGCGCGATGATCTGGGCCGCGGATTTGGCCGCGCGAACCTGCTCGCAACGGCGGACGGCGTGCTGTGCCTCGGCGAATTCGGCGACCTTGCGTGGATCGGGATTTCGCCGAAGGGCGGGAAGGTGATCGAACGCACGAAGCTGTTCGACGCGCCGGAGACGTGGACGCCGCCCGCGCTCAGCCACGGGCTGCTCTTCGTGCAGCAGAACGAGCCGGACCGCGATGGCAAGAGGCCGCGCCTCATTTGCTACGATCTGCGGGCAAAATGAACATCGTCCTGCTGACGCCCGGCACTGGGAGCTACCACTGCGGCGTGTGCATGCGCGACAATGCGCTCGCGAAGGAGCTGCACCGGCAGGGCCATCGCGCGCTGCTGCTTCCGATGTATCTGCCGCTCACGCTCGACGAGGAGGCCGCGAGCCCCGGTGCGCCGATTTTTTTCGGGGGCGTGAGCACGTATCTGCGCGAGAAATTTCCGCTGCTCCGGAAAATGCCGCGCTGGATGGACCGGCTGCTGAGCGCGCGGTGGATTCTGAAAATGCTCGCGGGCCGCGCCGCCGCGAAGACGGGCGGGCCGGAGGTCGCGGAGATGACGCTGTCCATGCTGCGCGGTGAGATGGGGAACCAGGCGGGCGAATTGCGCGAGCTGGTCGCGTGGCTGAAGACGGCGTTCGACGGAAGGCCGCCGGATTCCGTGTGGCTCTCGACGGCGCTCCAGGCGGGCCTCGCGCGTTCGCTGCGCGAGGAGATGAAGGTTCCCATCGTCGGATTTTTGCAGGGCGAGGACACATTCCTCGACGGCCTCGGCTCGCGCGCGCCGGAGATATGGTCGCTGCTCGCCGAGCGGATGAAGGACGCCGATGTGTGGGTCGCGCCGAGCAAATATTTCGCAAAGCTGATGGCCGCGCGCCTGCGCTGGAGCGATGCGGAAACAGAACAAAGAATGCGCGTGATCCAGAACGGAATCGCGCTGGAGGATTTCGACGCGGAGCCGGAGCAGCCGCACAGCGCGCCGACGATCGGCTACCTCGCGCGCTTTGTGCCGGGGAAGGGGATCGGAGTGTTGGTGGACGCGTTCATGATCCTGAAAAAGCGGAACACGATCGCGGGGTTGCGCCTGCGCTGCGCGGGATCGATGGCGGATGGCGACGCGCGCTACGTGGACATGCTGCGCGCGAAGCTCGCCGCCGCAGACTGCGCGGGCGACGTCGAATTTCTGCCGAATGTCTCTCGCGAGGAGAAGGTCCGTTTCCTCCGCAGTCTCGATGTCTTCAGCGCGCCGGCGACAGCGAGCGAGGCATTTGGGCTCTACGTGATCGAGGCGATGGCCGCGGGCGTCCCAGTCGTGCAGCCGCGGGCGTGGGCGTTTCCCGAGATCGTCGGCGAACGTGCCGGCGTGCTGTTCGATCCCGGGAAAAATGAGGATGGCACGGCGCTCGCGCTCGCGGATGCGCTGGAGGAAATCCTCCGCGATCCTGCGCGCCTGCGTGCGTGCGGCGCGGCTGCGCGGGAACTCGCGCGGGAGAAGTATTCGCTACGCGGGATGGCATCGTCGTTCGCGCAACTTGCGGCTCCGCTTGGCGCGCAGGCCGTGAAAAATTCCTTCCCCTGAAATTCCCCGCCCTCCTGCTACGCCACTCAGGGTGTCCTCATGCTTTTGATCCGATTGCCGTGACCATGGTTGCCGTGCCATGTGCGGTAGCTGCGCTGCGCAACGCGCGCACATTTTTCGTTCGTGATCGCCGGCGGGGTTCATGCACACATCGCGGAGACTTATGCCCCAGCAAACCACTTCCCCATTTTCACTGAAAGGCCGCGTCGCGCTCGTGACCGGCAGCACCACCGGCCTCGGAAAGGCGATGGCCGTCGCGCTCGGTCGCGCAGGCGCGAAGGTCGCGCTGAATTTTCAAAACAGCACGGTGCGTGCGGAGAAGGCGTTCGCGGAATTTCGCGCAGCGGGCGGTGAGGGGATGCTCGTGCGCGGCGACGTGAGCAGCGAGACGGACGTGCCGCGCATCATTTCCGAAATCGCGAAGACGCTCGGGCCGGTGGACATCCTCGTGCTGAACGCCACGCCCGCTCAGCCGCAGAAGCCGATCGAGGAATACGACTGGGCATTCTACCAGCAGATGCTCGATTTTTTCGTGAAGAGCCCATATCTGCTTTCGCGCGCGTGCCTGCCTCACATGAAGGCGCAGCGGTGGGGGCGCATCATCAATATCGGTTCCGAGGTCGTCGCGCGAGGCGTGCCAAATTTCACCGCCTACATGGCCGCGAAGGGCGGGCAGAACGGCTTCAACCGCGGCCTCGCGACGGAGGTCGCGAAGTGGGGCGTCACCGTGAACATGATCGCGCCCGGCTGGATTCCTGTGGAGCGGCACGCGGACGATCCGCAGGAGCAGAAGGACGGCTACCGCGCGCTCATCCCCGCGGACCGATGGGGCGTGCCGGATGATCTCAGCGGTGCGGTCGTCTTCCTCGCGAGCGATGCGGCATCGTTCGTCACCGGGCAGAATCTGCACGTGAACGGCGGGATGACGGTCCACTGATGGCTCGTAGCCGCGCTTGTGAAAGCGCGGGCACGCCTTGCTCTCGCGTTGCGAGCGATCGCCCGCGCGTTCACGAGCGCACCTACGATATCGCCCGGCAAATCTGTTTTCCAAATGCACCCTGCCCGTTCAGCATCCGCCCCTCCTCTCCCATGAAACCAAAAATCCCTACGCGCACTTTAGTCCTCACCCTGTCCATCGCTGTCACCGCGCTCTTTACAGCTTGCGACAAGAAGCCCGATGGCGGCGCGGCTTCCAGCTCGGGCAAGAAGAAACTCGCCTACGTCACGAATGGCGTGGATCCGTTTTGGAACACGGCGGCAGCGGGTGTGCGTGCGGCGGAAAAGAAGTTCGGCGTGGAGTGTGAGGTGCTCATGCCGCCGAAGGGCGTGGTGGATCAGAAGCGCATGGTCGAGGGGCTCATCGCACGCGGCGTGAGTGGCATGGCCATCAGTCCGATTGATGCGAAGAACCAGATCGATCTCATCAACGAGGCAGCGGCACGTTTCCCCGTCATCACTCACGATTCTGACGCACCGGATTCGAAGCGTCTCTGCTTCGTCGGCATGGATAACTACAAGGCCGGCCGCGCGGCGGGCAAACTCGTGAAGACCGCGCTGCCGCTGGGCGGGAAGGTGATGATTTTTGTGGGACGTCTCGAGCAGCTTAATGCACAGCAGCGCCGCCAGGGTGTCATTGACGAACTGCTCGACCGCCCGGAGCAGACTGGCGCGACGATGAAGGCGGATCCCAACGGAGCGCCGCTCGCTGGCGAAAAGTTCACGGTGCTCGATACTCGCACAGATAATTTCGACTACGCGCGTGCGAAGGCGAATGCGCAGGACGCGATGGCATCCGTGCCCGACCTTGCGTGCATGGTCGGTCTGTTCGCCTACAACGCGCCGCAGTGCATGGAAGCCGCGAAGGAAGCGGGGAAAATCGGCATGATGAAGATCGTGAGTTTCGACGAGCAGGATGCCGTGCTGCAGGGGATCATCGACGGCACCGTTGTCGGGACAATCAGCCAGCAGCCTTACTTCTACGGATTCGAGTCGGTGCGTATTTTGAACGGCCTCGCGAATGGCGACAAATCAGTGCTGCCGCCCGGTGGTTTTCTCGAGGTGCCGATCGTCGAGGTGACGAAGCCGAACGTGGAGAAGTTCCGCGCGGATCTGAAGAAGATGCAGGAAGCCGGGAAGTAACGGCAGCGGCGACGCACGCGCATGAATCTCCCGGAGCCGAACGCCCGTCCGCTGCTCGAAGTGCGCGGGCTGTGCAAAAGTTTTCCTGGCGTGCGGGCGTTGCGCGACGTGGGCCTCGCGCTTGGGCGCGGCGAAGTGCTTGCGGTCATCGGTGAGAACGGCGCGGGCAAGAGCACGCTGATGAAAATCCTCGCGGGTGTGCAGGAGCCGGACAGCGGGGAAATTTTCGTGAACGGTGCGGGCGTTCGCTTTCCGAATGTGCGTGCAGCGGAGCACGCGGGCATCGCGCTCATTCATCAGGAACTGAACCTCGCGGACAATCTCGACATCGCGTCGAATCTTTTCCTCGGACGCGAACCGCAGCGGTTCGGCTTCGTGGATCGTCGCAGGCTTTACGCCGACTCGCTCGGACTGCTCGCACAGGTCGGGCTCGACTCCGCGCCGCGCACGCTCGTGAGCGCGCTTTCGCCGGGCCGGCAGCAGCTCGTGGAAATTGCGAAGGCGCTCGGCACGAATGCGCGCGTGCTGATCATGGACGAGCCGACATCGAGCCTCAGTCAGCACGAGACGGATCAGCTTTACTGCGTGGTGAAGGATCTGCGCACGCGGGGCATCAGTGTGATCTATATTTCGCACCGGCTCGGCGAGGTGAAGGAACTCGCGGACCGGGTGCTCGTCCTGCGCGACGGCGCGAATGCAGGCGAACTGCAGCGCGCTGAAATCACGCACGACGCGATGGTGCGCCTCATGGTCGGGCGCGATCTCGGACGCCACGACCGCACCGCGCGTGGCCAAGGCACGCCGGTCCTCGAAGCGCGCGGACTCCGCACGGCCGCGCATCCGCGCAAGCCGCTCGATTTTTCCGTCTGCCCCGGCGAGATCGTCGGCGTCGCCGGGCTCGTCGGCTCAGGGCGCACCGAGATGCTGCAAGTGCTCTTCGGCATCGAGCCTGCGGCGGGTGGTGAGATTCGGATGAATGGACAGCCCTTGCGCATCACTTCACCGCTCGATGCGATTCAGGCGGGCATGGCGCTCGTGCCGGAGGATCGTAAACAGCAGGGCGTGATTTTGGAAATGGCCGTCGGCCAAAACACCACGCTTGCGAGCCTGCGCCGCGATGCGCGCCTCGGTTTTCTGAACCGCCGTCGCGAGGGCGAAATCGCGGTGGAAATGACCGCGCAGCTCCGCGTGAAAACGCCGAATCTTTCGCAGTTCGTGCAATTCCTTTCCGGCGGCAACCAGCAGAAGGTCGCGCTCGCAAAGTGGCTCGCGATGGAGCCGCGCGTACTGCTGCTCGACGAACCGACGCGCGGCATCGACATCGGCGCGAAACAGGAAATCTACCGGCTGATGGAGGAACTCGCCGGGCGTGGCGTCGCGATCCTTTTTGTGAGCAGTGAAATGGAGGAAGTCCTCCGCATGAGCGATCGGACGCTCGTGATGCATGAGGGCCGCATCACCGGCGAACTGCGCCGCGATGAACTTTCCGAAGAGGCCATCATGCGCCTCGCCACCGCACACACCGCTTCCGCATCATGAAAAAACTCCTCGGGATATTTGGCCTCTTTGTCTTCATCTTCGTGGCGACGGCGCTGCTCAGCCCGAACTTCCTCGGCGCTTACAACCTGCAAAATCTCGTCGGATGGATCTCGCTGTTCGGCATCATCAGCATCGGCGCGATGTTTGTGATCGTTACGGGCGGGATTGACCTTTCCATCGGCTCGACCATCGGTCTCGTCGGCTCGCTGCTCTCGTGGATGCTCATGCAGAAGGGCTGGAGCGAACCGGTGGCACTGGTCGCAGTGCTCGCGGTTTCCCTGTGCATCGGGCTCGCTCACGGGCTGCTCATCACGAAGCTGCGGCTGCAGCCATTCATCGTCACGCTCTGCGGACTCCTCATCTACCGCGGCCTCGCGCGTCACGTCCTTCACGACGGGACCGGCGGTTTCGGGACTGCACACGATGGATTGCGCAATTTCGCGATCGGAAAGCTGGACGTTGCCGGAGGCTTTTCAATTCCGCTGTCCGTGTTCTTCCTCCTGGTCATCGCAGTCGTCGCAGCGATTTTCCTGAACCGTACCATCTGGGGCCGATACCTGCTCGCGCTCGGGCGCAGCGAGACGGCGGCGCGCTACAGCGGCATCAATACCGATCGGATGAAAATCACCGCCTACGTCCTCTGCTCGATGCTCGGCGGCATTGGCGGGATTTTGTTTTCGCTGAATCTTAATTCGATCCAGCCCTCGGGCCTTGGTGAATTTTACGAACTCTACGCGATCGCTGCCGCAGTGCTTGGCGGATGCAGCCTGCGCGGCGGTGAGGGGACGGTCATCGGTGTGATCATCGGCACCGCGGTGATGCGCGTGCTCTATAATGCGATCAATATTCTCGGCATCCCGACGCATCTGGAATTTGCAATCATCGGAATCGTCATCCTCGCGGGGGTGATCGCGGACGAACTCGTGAAGCGCATCGCCACAAAGCGCCGCGCCGCGCGTGCGCTCGCGGGCGAGGAAGGACAGTAGTCTGGGGCTTCAGCCCGAAAAGCCGTGCAGGCCTGAACGCGTCCCGGCTTTCTCAAAGGCTTTGCCCGCTGAAGCGTTGGACTGCTTTTCGCGTTGCGCCTCAGCGAGGCAGCGCTGGCAGATGCATGCGCAGCGGCGCGCTTTCTCGGGTACGCGGGCGCACAGTTCTGGCGGGAAGGATTCCTTCACGCACCAGCACGCGCCCTCGCTGTCCGGCTGCGCGGCGCGCGCGCAATCGTTCGGCTGGCCACAGAGCGGGCACCGTTCGGGGCTGAAGGACATCGTAAAAACGGCTACGGCTTTTCGTTGCGTCCGTCGCGATAGGCCTTGTGACAGGCGGTGCAGCTTTGTGTCGTCTGCTTCAGTGCGGGGTCGAGTTTCGCGGTGTCGCCGGGTGAAGTGCGGAGGGTGTCGCGCAGCGCGGCGGCGGCGTGTTCCGAGTCGGTGAGCAGCTTGCGAAAATCATCAGGGCGTTTTGCCGTCTCCTCGGTGCGTGTGAGTTCGCGGAGCTGTTCCCACAGCAGCGTGGCTTGGTGCGCAGGTGCGGTGTCAGCTTCCGCCTCCGGTGTTTTCCAGCCTGCGGTTTGCGCGGATTTCAGCGCGTCGAAGCGTTCGTCAATCGCCACCATTGCGTTCACGAGCGCGGGAGTCTTTGCCGTTGCGGGAAGTGCTCCGATGCGCGCGATTTCCTCCGGTGACGGTGCATGAAATTCCCGCACGGCGCGATAGAGGCCGGGATAGTCGGGCGCGGTGCCCGCCTGCTTCATCCATGCGTCCGCCTGCGCGGGAGTCCAGCCGGCGACAGCTTCGCAGACGACACCGACCGCTGCGGGGCCGCGATGTTTGCCGTGGTGGCAGTGGATGAAAATCGTCCCCGCTTCGGGCGCGGCGGCCTTCGTGAGTTCCGCGATGCGCTGCGTGGAAATGCCGTCGTAGCCGAATGGCAGGTGGACGTAGCGCAGGCCGTGTTTCTTCGCCGCCTCCACATCAGGCCGCGCGCCGTCCACGCTGATGATCGTCTTCACTCCCGCCTTTGCGAGCGCGTCGAAGGCGGCGTCGCCCTCCGGCTGCGAACCGGCGAGGATGCGCGCGGTGACGCAGAAGGCATTGTGGATGCCGGGCAGCGAGATCGGCTGTGGGTTTGCCTCGTCCGCGGCGATGACGGGAAAAGTGAGCGCCAGAAGCGACCCGGCGAGCGCGCACACGACGCCGGGGAGATTTGCGGAGCGTGTGTTCATCGGTCGCCGAGATTAAAGCGCACGGGTGCAACGAGGTGCGAACCTGCGGCAGCGTCGCGCACGCGGCATCGCCAGCCGGCTTCGACTGCTGCGCGGTCGAGGCGAGGGAAGCCGCTGCTCTTTGCAATGCTCACTGCAGTGGGGCGTCCGTTGCCATCCACCGTGAGTCGCAGGATCACGACGCCCTGTTCGCCGGCTGTGCGCGACTCCGGTGGATATGAGGCGATGGGGCGAACGACGTAGCTCGCCTTTGCATTTTTTCCGCTACCGCTGCCAGCGGCGGATGTGCCATTGGGCGAACTTTCGCCGCCGGTGATTCCTGCTGCGGTGGAGTTTCTCGGTGCCTGACTTTTCCTCACGGTCGTGGGTTGCGGCGTTGTCTTCGGCGATGGTGTTGCGGCGGTCGCCAGCCGCGGCGGCGGCGTGGGCTTGGGAGGCTCGGGCAAAGTCATCTCCGGTTCCTTCTTCGGCGGCTCGGGTGGAGGCGCAGGTGTGGGTTCCGGCACTGGCGCTGGCTCCGCGTTTGTAGCTGCTGCGGCGGGCGCGGATTCGACCAGCGCGACCTCCACGCTTTCGCCCTCGATGGCCGCGGGCGCAATTTCCTCCGGCGCATACTTCCACGCGAAGAGCAGCGCGCCATGAACGGCGACGGCGAACGCCGCGCACAGGCACAGTATGGTGCTGCTGGTGGTGGGCGGCTGCGCTTCGCGGACGGCGATCATCTTTCTATGGCTTCGCCCGCGTCTCGAATGCCACCTTCGTGATGCCCAGCTTGCGGGTCTCATCGAGCACCGCGATGGCGAGGCCGAGGCGCGCGCTTTCATCGCCGTGGATGAAGACCCGCAGTTCCGCGTTTGCCTTGTGCAGCGCGCGCAATTCGGTCACGAGCTGCTCCTGCGAAAGTTCGAGTTTGTCGAGATAAAGCTGGCCGGTCTCGGCGATGCTCACCGTCACGTGATCCTTGTGGTCCTGCGCTGCGGACGTAGTTGCGGAGGGGAGAATCACGGGGATGCCGCGGCTCTTTACCATCGAGAGCGACACCATCACGAACGTCGCCAGCAGGAAGAACATGATGTCGATCAGAGGCACGATCTCGATGCGCGCGTGCTTGCGTGGGCGGATGCTCGGAATGTTCATGCGCTACGGTTTTTTGGAAGAACAGGCATTGAATTCGGAAGGCGGGAAATCAGGAAAGGAAGCGTCATGACCGGCGCTTCCTGCCTTCATGATTTCCAAATTCAATTCTCTCCTCATGGCTTCGCGAGACATGTTCATGCGCTACTTTTTCAGATGGATCTCCGTGTGGCTCGCCGCGTCCTGCATTTCGAGGCGGGCCTCTTCCAGGCGCGCGTTCAGGTAGTTGAAAGGCAGCAGCGCGGTGATCGCGATGCCGAGGCCGAACGCCGTCGCGATGAGCGCCTCCGCGATGCCTCCGCTGATCGCCGCGGGCGCGCCGAGTTCCGCGCCGCCGAGCATGCCGAAGCTGCGGATCATGCCCGTCACCGTCCCGAGCAGGCCGAGCAGCGGTGCGAGTGTGATGGTCGTGTCGAGGATCGTCAGGCCGCGGTTGAAACGTTTCAGCTCCCAGTTTGCCGAGCGCAGCATCGCCTCGCTGAATGAGCGCTCGCGGTGCGTGAGCGCATACGCGAGCGCGCGCGCCACAAAGTCGCGCGACGTGGTGCCCATGTTTGCCGCCGCATTGAGGTCGCCGCGCTCCACCTGCGTCAGCATCTCGTCCACGTCAGCAGCCGAGCGCCGGGCTTTCTCACGCGCGATGAAAATGAGCCGCTCCAGCACGACGGTGAGCGCCACGATGGAGAGGAGGAGCAGCGGCCACATAATAGGGCCGCCTTTGTGAAAGAATTCGAGCATTGGTGTGGTTGGACGACTTGGGAGATTCTGTATTGGCGGTCTGTGCAAGCTTCTTTCGAGGATCAGCCCCGGGGCGTCAATGTGGCGGCGGAAGGCGTAGGACGGTAATGATCACCCAGGCGATGCGTCAAACCTCCGGGTAGCTGAGTGACGGGCCATGTGTGGTGGCTAGAAGTTCAGCTTGATCCCGGAGGCGGCGCAAGAGGCGCAAGAGGCGGCTAGAATTTTAGCGACAAGCCGATGTAGTAATTCCGGCCCCAGGCAGGGTCGATGCCGGCGTCCGTCACGCGGGAGTAGTAGTCTTCGTTGAAGACGTTGTTGATGCCGGCATTCACGGAGAGCACGTCCTTGTAGATTTTTGCCTCGCCGGTGAGATCCCAAACCATGTGGGCGGGCACGTAACGCTCGGCGGAGTTGCCGTCGTCGCCGAAGCTGTCCCCGACCATCGTCCCGGTGAAGGCGACTCGGAAGCGCTCCTGCGGCGCACGGTAGATGATGCCCGTGCGGGCGACGTAGTCGGCGGCGTAACGCGGCGTCTTGCCCTTTTGCGGTCCGGAGACAAACTCTGCGTCGAGCAGCATGGCGTTCGCGTAGAGGCTGAGCGAACCGTAACGCTCACCAAGCGACCCGACCGTGGGCGGCGGCGGGGTCTTGCCATCGGCGGGCTTCGGCGCTGGGGCGTGGCCGCGCATGGCATCGGCGAGACCGATGATGTCCAATTCGGCGGCCAGCTCGGCCCCCTGATGGATGGCGCGCCCGACATTCGCCACGGTGCTTCGTCCGCCAGCGAGGGCGAGGGTTCCGATTTGGTTATCGAAATCGAGCCGGAAGAGGCTCGCGTCCCAGTTCAGCCACGGCTTGGGTTGTCCGCGGAATCCGACCTCGTACTGCCATGCTACGCTGTCTTGCAGGTCGGTCGGGACCACGGACGTGCCGCCGGTCGGGACTGCCTGGGAGAAAATTTTCGGGCGGTAGGACTGCGAGATATTGCCGTACAATTCCACCTTTGGCGCCAGCTCGTAATTCAGACCGACGCCGGGGAGCGCGACAAATGTGGACTCGTCATGATCCGCCAGCGGAGTGCGCGCGGCGGCCTTGTCCAGGTTCACATTTTCGGTCACGCCCTGCCACACGTTCTCGAAGCGGATGCCCGGAGTGACCGAGAACTTTCCCCATGTGAACTTGTTCTCGAAGAACACCGGCAGGTAGGTCACCGAGCGGTCGGAGTTATTACGGATCGTGCCTGTGCTTGCGAAGGCAGAGGCACCACGGCTGTCGGTGCGCGGCGATTCGGTGCGATACACTTGGATGCCACCAGCCAGAGTGTTCTTTCCGCCGAGCCATTCGTAGTCGTGCCGCAGGCGCGTCTCGAAGCCGAACGTGTAGAATTGCTGATTCTCGATGGTGTTCGTGTTCGCAGCGGCCCCGGTGGGCAGCGTGCCGAAGCCGCCGCCACGCTGGCGCTCGCTGTAGCGTTGGTAATACGTGCCCCACAGGGACATCACCATTTTTGTCTCATCCGAAAAATCACGCTCCCACTGGAGCGATGCCGCGTAACGGCGCAGCTTGAGCTGGTCGAACTGCCGTGAGGTCGCATTGCGATCTGCGTTGTAGTTCACGCGGTTCCTGCCGGTGGCGAAAGTCAGGCCGCCCGGCTCGCCGTGATCCTCCTCGTAGCCTTCGAGCGCGAGGATCCACCGGCTGCTCGTGCTTCCATCGAGTTCCAGCTTCAACTGCCCCGCATTCAGATTGAAATCGCTGTTCGTCGTCCGGAATCCGTCGCCGCTTCGGTGATTGTAATAGCCGTAATAACCCAGCCGCCCGGTCGTGCCGGTGAAGTAGCTGAAGTTCGAGAACATGTTTCCGCTGCCGAAGACATTCGTCGTGCCGCCCGCGAACGGCACATCGGCCCGGGGACGGTGCGTCACAAAATTCAGCGCCCCGCCCGGCTGCGGCCCGTACTGCAGCGCCGCGCCCCCGCGGAGGAATTCAATGCGGTCCACCGTGTCCAACGGCGGGGTGTAGTAGGCCTCCGGATACCCGAACTGATCCGCATGAATCGGGATGCCGTCCTTCAGCACCTGCGTGAACTGCACGCGGCTGGGGTCGAGCCCGCGGTAACCAAGGCTCAGCAGTGGCGTCGTCTCCTCGCTTAGATAAAGGCCCGGCGTCTTTGCAAGCGCCTGCCGGTAGTTATTGTTCGTGATGAGCGGAAAGGCATCCAGATCGATGACCGACGTTTTCTTCCCCGCGTTGATCTTCACGCCCTGCACCGAGGGAAGAAATGGCTGCTGGATGAACGGCACGCCCTCTGCCTCGATGACCGTCGTATCGAGGGTGTGAGTCGTGCCCGTCTGGCCGAGGAGAACCGGTGCCGAAAAAAGGATGGCGGCAGCGGTCGCGATGAGAGGATTCCGGGGCGAACCGGAGGTGAATTTTGACAATGCAGAGGATGAAGAGTTGGCTTTCACGGCGCGGGAGTTACTGCGACTGAGTCTCAGAAGCAAGGAAAATGTTGAGATTGAGAATCGGTCGCATTTTGAGCGCCCGCCTTTCTCCACACAAAAGCGCAAAATCCATGAAAGAGTCGGATTGCCGTCCGGGTTCGCTGCCCGCAGATGTCGCGAGGGTTCACGGCTTGCGCGATGCCAGAACCGGCGAGCAGCTTCACGATGGCATCGGCAACGCTCACGCGCATGGCCGCCGGTCGATCCCACCACCGCCCGGGCGCGCCCGGAATTCCGGACGCGCCCCTTTGCTTGGATGGTTTCAGAACGTCAGCTTCATCCCGCACACAACGCCGCGTCCGCCAAGCGGGGCGATGTCCTTGAGGAACGACGTGTGTTCGCGCGCCTCTTGGTTGGTGAGGTTCACGCCCTTCGCGTAGAAGGTCATTTCCGTGCGGCCGATCGGGAGGCGGTAGCTCACGTTGGCATTCAGCAGCACGTAGCTGTCGGTCGGCGTCTCAAAGTCTGCCGTGCGATTTTGCCGCCCGGAGAACTGGCCCTCAATGCCCGCACTGAGGCGGTCGCAGCGGTAGTTCAGCGCTGCGCTCGCGTGGATGGGCGAGATGCGTGGCAGCGGGCGGCCCGTCTTCAGGTCGGTGGCGCGGAGGTAGTCGGCCTTGAGTTCGAGATCGAGTGCGTGGCGC
>Ga0315909_10005642_pt1 | contig 14261 bp, 21 predicted proteins | sample LakEriMetagenome_11_FD_203527 | JGI IMG/M metagenome (GOLD analysis project Ga0315909, IMG submission 203527) | Freshwater fungal communities from buoy surface, Lake Erie, Ohio, United States - Buoy 2 MA125 | ecosystem: Environmental > Aquatic > Freshwater > Lake | place: USA: Lake Erie, Ohio...
GGAATTACAGACGTTGATCCAATTCAATATGACCTTCTATTTTTCCGCTTTATTAATCCAGAGCGTAATGACTTTCCAGATATTGATACAGATTTTGAAGATCGACGTCGCAAAGAAGTAAAAGATTATTTAAAAAAGAAATTTAAGCACGTTGCATCTATCTCTACGTTTACTTATTTTAAGGATAAGGGTGTTGTTAGAGATGCTGCTCGTGTATTTATGGTGCCACTTGGAGATGTAAACAAAGCATTGAAATCCGTAGATACATTTGAAGATTTTGTAGATTCTCCAAATACAAAAGAATTTAGAACCAAATACCCAGAGGTAACGTGGTTAGCAGAAAAGCTAAGAGGTAAAATTAGAAGCGTTGGAGTTCACGCAGCAGGTGTCGTAGTAGCAAAAAGTGATATTAGAAACTTTGCACCAATTGAATCTAGAGAAGATGCACAGGATAAAGTCTCAGGAAGAATTCCAGTGGTTGCATACGATATGGATACGGTTGCAGATATAGGTCTTATTAAATTAGATGCACTAGGCCTTAAAACTTTATCTGTAATCTCGGATACACTAAAATCAATTAAGAAAAGAACAGGCAAAGATATTATATTGTCTCAAATGTCATTAGACGATCCAAATGTTTATAAAGATCTTAGTGAAGGATATACAAAGGGTGTGTTTCAAGCAGAAGCAACACCATATACAAATCTTCTTATTAAAATGGGAGTTAACCAGTTTGAAGATTTAGCAGCATCAAATGCACTTGTAAGACCAGGAGCAATGAATACTGTCGGAGCTTCTTATATAAATCGTAAGCATGGAAGAGAAGCAGTTCAGTATGTTCATCCAATTATGCAACCGTTTACAGAAAACACATACGGTGTTATTATATATCAAGAGCAGGTTATGCAAGCATGCGTACACCTAGGAGGGATGTCTTGGTCAGAGGCTGACAAAGTCCGCAAGATTATTGGTAAAAAGAAAGATGCAAAAGAATTCGACCAGTTCAAGGATCAATTTATTGATGGGGCTTCAAAGCACATTTCTAAAAAGCAGGCGGAGAAGCTATGGCATGACTTCGAGGCTCATGCTGGCTATTCTTTTAACCGTAGCCATGCTGTTGCTTATTCCATGCTTAGTTATTATACGGCTTGGCTTAAGCACTATTACCCACTTGAATTTATTTTTTCAATACTTAAAAATGAAAATGACAAAGACAAAAGAACTGAATATTTAATTGAGGCAAAAAGACTAGGACTTAAAGTATTACTACCACATGTTAATGAATCAGATGTTTATTTTTCATTGCAAGAGAATTCCTTAAGGTTTGGATTAGCTGAAGTAAAATTTATTTCTGATAGTATTGCAAATAAAATTATTGATAAAAGACCGTTTTTGAGTTATTCAGATTTTATAGAAAAATCTTCAGCAAAAGGTAGCGGTATTAATAGCAGGGCTGTCACTGCTTTAAACTCTATTGGTGGTGCAGCATTTGAAGATAACCCAAGAAGTGGATTAGAAAAAGATAGTTATTACGAATATTTAGGTATACCAACATTTAACCTAGAAGGAATTCCACCAAGAGTTAAAGCCCAAGCAAGACCTATTGAGGAATTTGACGAACTTGGATCCTTTCCAATGTTTGGAATGGTTAAAAGCATTAAAAGAGGAACTGGTTGGGCCAGAGTGGAATTAGTTGACGAGTCTGGTTCAATAGGATTATTTCATCATGAACAAACACAAATTGAGCCAGGGCAAATGTATTTCATATTAGTTGGTGATAATAGAATTGCAAGATATATAAAGGTAAACGAAATTGATCCAGACGGTTCGGATTTATTTGTAGACTACCTATATCGCAAAGAATATGACTTAGAAGATGATGAGTTAATTGTAGTTAACCATACTCCATATAAGACTAAAGCTGGAAAAATGATGGCTCATATAATATTTTCAAATAAAGAAAAAGAATTAACTAGAGCAATTGCTTTTCCAACTATGTATAAAATTGCTCTTGCAAAATTAAGAGATGGCATGAAGTGTAAGGTTGTTCTATCTAAATTGGATGATGGAACCCTAATGATAAAGGAGATAAAATGACAGAAAAAACGCCAGAAGAAATGTTTAAAGAAATGAATTTAAGCAAAATTTTAGTTGCTATTTTGGAAGAATTAAAAGAAATCAATATACCAGCTTTAACTTTTATTGATGCAGCTAAAGAAGACAAAGAATTGCAAGTTGATTATAACTCAGATAATCAATCATTTACTTTTAAGTTAAGAGAAAAAGTTGAATAATTTAACACAAGAAGAAGTTTCTCTGCCCACTGATTATGGACTGGATGTACTTGCAGCCCTTCTTCATGAAACAGCAATAGAAAAAGGATTTTGGGAAGGCGAAAAGAGTTTTGATAAATTAGGGAATAAATTAGCCCTTGTTCATTCAGAAATTACAGAAGTTTTAGAGGCAATAAGAAAAAATAAAGGATCAAAAGAAACCGTAGAAGAAATGGCAGACGTGATAATTAGATTGCTTGACGTATATGCAGCAATGCGTAATGAAAACATTATTATGCACAGCCTAGATGAAACGCTTAAAGAAAAAATGGATAAAAATAAAAATAGACCAAGGCTTCACGGGAATTTATTTTAATGATATACTTAAGAAGAGAAGAAAGAATATTAAATGACAATTGAAATAGATGAAGTATTATCAAAATTAGATCCAAAAACTAGGGCCAGAGTACAGTCAGCTCAAGATGTTAAGGTTGAAAAACAAAAGACTCCCAGCGTAGGTTTAAATATGGCGCTAAGAGGAGGTCTTGGCTACGGAAGGCAAGTTTTGGTTTGGGGTAATAAGTCTGCAGGCAAGTCTTCGTTTTGTTTACAGATGATTGCCATAGCACAAAAAGAAGGAAAAACTTGTGCATGGATTGATGCTGAGGCATCTTACGACCAGTCCTGGGCAGAAAGTCTTGGAGTAGACTCATCTAAACTTATTTATTCACCAGCTAAAACTGTTAATGATATGGTAGACGTTGCTACAAAATTAATGGATGCAGGAGTAGACTTAATTGTAGTAGATTCAATTTCAGCATTATTACCAGCTATTTATTTTGAAAAAGATGGAAATGAAATGAAAGATTTGCAAGACACTAAGCAAATCGGCGCAGAAGCAAAGGATATGACTCACGCAGTCAAGATGTTAAACTATGCAAACAAAAACACACTACTTGTTCTCATCTCACAACAACGAAATCAATTTGGATCTATGCATGCTAGTCACATCCCAACGGGTGGCATGGCAGTCAAGTTCTTTTCTTCGACCGTCATTAAGCTCTGGTCGTCTGAAGCTGAGGCAAATGCAATTAAAGCTGGGGTTAAAGTTGGCGACAAGATCATTGAACAAAGGGTCGGAAGGCCAGTTAACTGGATTATTGATTACAACAAACTCGGTCCCCCAAATTTATCGGGACAGTACGACTTTTATTACCAAGGGGAAACTCTTGGTGTAGATATAGTAGGCGAGACTCTTGACGTTGCAGAAATGACAGGTGTTGTTGAAAAAGGCGGGGCTTGGTATACAGTCAATGGAGAAAGATTCCAAGGACGTGCAAAAGCAGTAGCATATCTTAAAGAAAATCCAGAAGTTGTTTCTAAATTAGAAAAGGAAATTGATGCCAAGTCTTGATCAGTTTTTTCATAAACCAGAATTAATTCGTAAAGAAGAACTACAATCTATACACGGAATTAAGCCATGCTCAAAATGTAAAGAAGATGCGGAGGAGGCCTTTTGGGATCCAGCAACACTAACTCTCTCTTGGGAATGTCCAAGCGGACATAAAAATCAGGTACGTGTAGAGTGATGTCAGAAAGATCTGAAGTAAAACGTGATGGTGCAAAAGCTCAAAAAAATAGTGGGCGAGGAGACTATCAAAAAGGTGATGCAAAGTGGAAGCAATTTGTTGTAGATTATAAAGAGGCGTCGAAATCATTTACTTTAAATAAGACAGTGTGGTCTAAAATATGCACAGATACTTTTAAAGTAAATAGGGACATGCACCCAGCATTAAAAATTATTATAGGGGAAGACTCAAAAGTAAGACTTGGAATTATCGAATGGTCGATATTAGAAGAGTTAATAGACTGTTGGGAAAACAGACATGAATGAAATAGAGTCTAAAGAAATATTGTCAAAAATAAAACATGCAACTCCAATTAAAGATGTTCTTTCTTATAATATTAACGAAATGGATTATGAAAGAATGATAGAGGATCTTCATTCATTTGCACAATCAAAATACGGAGTACCTGATTTATTTTCTGTGTCAAAAGAATTAGTTCAAGATAACGGCATATCTGTTTTAGTTTGCACTGGAGAAACAGCAAGAGTTGTGTTTTTAAAAAAATATATAAACGCAGATAACGATTTTTACATGAATAAAAAGGACCTTTTAATTCTACCGTCCCATTTTGATTACGCAGTACTCGGAGGAGAGTATAAAAAATACACTTTTAAAATTGAAGAGCCATTAAAGCATGGAAATGGAAATAAGGAATATGAAGTGTCTTTAACTTTAAAAGATAGATATTTTATAAAAGTTTATGCAGATAACGAAGAAGAGGCAGCGGAAATTGCATATATGTCAGACATGAAACATTGGCAACACGAATGGCCCGAAAGATTAGAAAATACAAGAATTCAACAATCAAGATATTCAATGTGGGATAAATCTATGTTAAAAGTAAATAAGATAAATGGAGAAAATCAATGACAAAATTTACAATTGGATTGGGAATAGGCTACCTTATAGGGTATATGGTAGGCGTATGGGTTGGATCTTATACTCAAAAAAGGATAGATGATAATGACTGAAGATAAAAATACACTTGAGCTTATTAGCGATATAACAGAATTTAATGACTTGCATGAATTTATGAAGGACGAGCACCTAGATAAAGCTTTGGCTATTGTGGTAAAATTGCTTATGAATCCAGATGTACCGTCCGCAAAAGCACCAATGCTTATAATGGAACTTCAAGCAATGTCTACTAAATTTGCAGTTATGTCATCAGTTTATTCTACAATTGCCAAAGATAAGGCGGGCACTGTTAATAACAATAAAAAGAATGTTTACTATTCTGTAAAAGAATCTATAGACAAACTTGTAGATGCTCTTAAATATGTGGTTAGATATAATTCATGAAAATAGATGCAAGAGGAATACCTTCCCCAGTATGCCCAATATGTGGATCAGCATTGCTAAGGATAACAGTCCAATTTGATTTAGAGACTTATGAGATATCCAGTTATTTCTTAGACGATGCGGAATGCATAGATTGTCATTCTTTAATAACAGCACCCACCCCATTAGATGCTTTAAGCGAGAATAATTAATGTCAAGAGAAATTGTCAGTAATTTAAAATTTAAAAAACATTCAGGAAAATTTTTTGATCCAGAAAAATTTGCATCCCTTTTGGACGAATCGTATAGAAATACCAAAAGACCAGACGGAGAAATGACAAAAAAGTCTTTTAGCCCAAGCAGCCTTGGATACGGACATGGAACATGCCCAAGGTATTGGTATATGGCATTCAGTGGTGCCATTTTTATAGACGATAATGATTCTGTTGCAATAGCAAATATGGCACAAGGAACACAAGCACACGAAAGATTACAAAAGCTTATTTCTACAATGCCTGAATTTGTTTCAGAAGAACAGGAAATAATAAATGAGTATCCTCCAATTAGAGGATTTATAGACTTAATAATGTCGTATGATGGAGAAGAAGTAATAGGAGAAATTAAAACAGCAAAGCAAGAAGTTTGGGATACTAGAAAATCAGAAATGAAATCATCTTCAAATCATATGCTTCAGCTTTTAACATATATGAAATTAAGAAATGCCAAAGAGGGTTTCTTTTTATATGAAAATAAAAATACACAAGAAGTTATTATAATACCAGTTTCAATGAATGAAAAGAATAAACAAATCATAGAAGACGCATTCATTTGGATGCAAGAGGTGTGGGACAATTTCCAAAACGGAGATCTTCCAATGCGGCCCGCAGGTGCAACAAAATATAAAATGCCTTGTACTTATTGCCCAGTAAAAAAACAATGCTGGGATAAAAATTATGGATTAGGCACAGTACAAATAGAATTAATGAAAGTGCCTAAGATATGATTTGTAACAACAAAGAGTGTAAAAAAGAATTTGAATCAAAAACACATAATCAAAAATATTGCTCTGATGAATGCTGCAGAATTGCAACAAATAAAAGGATTATGGAAAAATATTATGAGAAAAAAGCAATTAGAAATGGCGCACATAGGCCATGTAAGAAATGCGGAGCTCCGCTAAGTAGATATAATCAAAACAAATTTTGTTCTTCATGTGAAAAAAATATTAATTTAAAATTAAAAGATAAATTGATGGGAATGATTAATGAAATTAGCTGATCTTGTAAAAACAAAAGCCTATAGAGTTTTAGGAATAGACGCATCAACCAGCTCAATTGCATTTTGTTTAATGGAAAACAATATCCCAATAAAATGGGGAAAAATAAATTTAAATGGAAATGATATATATGAAAAAATTCATGACGCAAAAATTAAAATGAATTTAATGTTAGAAGAGTTAAAGTCTGATTATATTGTAGTAGAGGGAGCCATACTTGTCAGGTCACCAGACGCTGTGATAAAATTATCTTATGTCTATGGAGTTGTTATTGCTGAGCTTATGTCTACTGGCGCTAAGGTTATTACTATTAGCCCATCCTCATGGCAGGCGTATATCGGCAACAAAAATCCGACAAAGGATGAAAAGTCTGCAATAAGATTAGCAAACCCAGGTTACGCAGATTCATGGTATAAAAATCAATTACGTAATATGAGAAAGCAAAGAACTGTAGATTATTTTAATAAAAAATATAATTTAAATGTTAATGATTTTGACGTGGCAGATAGTTTTGGGATTGCACATTATGGGAATCAGGTATTAACAGAGCGATGAAGTTATATCAAAGTAAAGAATGGCTACACAGAAGGTACATAATACAAAAAAAGACTGTTAGCGAAATAGGAAAAGAATGCAATGTATCTGCTATGACAATACAGAGATACTTAGACCAGTTTGGCTTAATTAAAAAAAGATGAATATTGATGAGCTGTGTTATAAAATTTTTCACATCCCAGGGTACGGTGACTCTAGTCAAAAAAGATCAGAGTTATTTAAAGACCTTGATGATTTTCTTTGCAAAAAGATAACTAGATTAGATACAGATACTGTATTAATAAGTAATGAAGAAGAGTATTTTAATTTTAACGAAAGTCATAATTTAATAAAGACTCAAAGAGAGTTTAAATGGGGAGAGTTAGGTATATGGGCAAGTAATTTGCTTGCTATAAAAAATTTTTTAAAGACTGAAAAAGAATATTTAATGTTGATGGAAGATGATATATTTGTTCCAGACAAGGATAGGTTCCTTTATTTATTGGGATACTATATGGATATGCTGCCAGACGACTGGGAAGTTTTTAGTTATTTTGTTCATGAAAATCAATTCCCAAGATTTCAAGAAAAAAATGGCGGTTCAGAAATAGTCCCAGCCTACCAAGACTGGTCAATGCTTTGCTATATTTTAAATAAAAAATCAGCACAAAAAATTTTAGATTTATGTTTAATAAACGGTTTTAATATGCCGATAGATTGGTATATTTATAGACAGCCAGAAGTGTTTAAATCTTACACCCTTCACCCTATTGCGGAAATGGGATGTAAATTGTATGATATAGTATCAACATTTCAAGAAAAAGAAATAGGGCACCCAGTGCCAGAAAAGAGATAAAATGCCAAGAACCCTAGCAGAAAAACTACCAAATTGGTTTTTAGGAAATAAAACGCAAGATGATTTTAATAGATTACTAAATGATTTTAAGGGTAAGCCAAATTTAAATTTTCTTGAAATCGGTTCATTTTGCGGTAACAGCGCAGCCTGGACTATTGAAAATGTTTTAACAGATAAAACATCAAAGCTAACATGCGTAGATCCATGGAATGGAAATGTTGCACATGAAGCCTTTAACTTTAATGATGTAGAGGCAGCTTTTGATGAACAGCTTGAACCATTTAAAGATCAACTTATTAAACAAAAAGCATACAGCGACGAATGGTTAATGAAAAACAGATCAAAGCAATATGATTTTATTTATATTGATGGAGATCATATGCCACAAGCATTTATGACAGACGCATTACTTTCCTGGGAATTGTTAAAGCCAGGAGGTATTATGGCAATTGATGATTATGCATGGACTCACCCACGAGGCTCTAGATATAATCCAGGTCCAGCAATTGATATGTTTGTAAGCATGTATTCAGAACACCTAACTGTTATTGAAAAAGGTTGGCAAGTTTGGGTTAAAAAAGATCCAAATTACATGAGACCAGAACACATACACGAGTAAGTCATATTATGTTAAAGCCAGTATTTGAAGACGTAAAAGATTTTCATTGTGAAGATCTATATTTACACGCCATCGGTGCCCCAGCTGGAATGAAAATATGGTCAGCGTGTCATGAAATTGCTCACATGCTAATTGAAAAAAATATTTCATACGGTAATTCTGCTTTAGAGCCAGCTAGAATATTTTCAACAGCTGATTCTACGGAGCAACTTAAAGTTAGAATTGATGATAAATTAAATAGGGTAAAAAATAATCAGGGTTTTGCTGGAGACAATGATATAGATGACCTAATAGGCTATTTAATTCTTTACAAAATTTCAAAGGCTAATTCTAATTGACTTTTTAGTTGACTAAAAGTATAATAATTATATGTCAGAATTAGAACCAGCAGTACACTTTGATAAAATGAATAAAGTTGTGCAAGAATTGCTCAAGGGAAATTCTGCTACCCAAATTGCTAGCACGACTGGGTATACAAGAAAAGAAGTATTAGAGTATATTGACGAATGGAAATCTGTAGTTCACAACGATAGCAATATACGTGACCGTGCAAGAGAAGCAATTTCTGGGGCAGATCAGCACTATGCAATGCTTATAAAAGAGGCCTGGAAAACAGTAGAAGATGCAGATACCCAGGGACAGCTTAATGTAAAAGCAGGAGCACTTAAGCTTATAGCTGATATTGAAACAAAAAGAATTGCAATGCTTCAATCTGTAGGAGTATTAGAAAATAATGAAATTGCTTCTCAAATTGCAGAAACAGAAAGAAAGCAGGAGATTCTTGTAGGTATTCTAAAAGAGGTTACTGCATCATGCCCAAAATGTAAACTAGATGTTGCTAAAAGGCTTTCTCAGATTACGGGAATAGTTGAGCCAATAGAAATAATTGAGGAAGTCAGTGGATCTTAATTTTAATGATTTAATTGACATACTGGATGGCGAAGAATTTGAAGAAAGACCAGTAGATCTTAAAACTTTTGTAACAAGCCCCAACTATCTTGGGCTCCCACATTTATCTGAATTACAATACACTTTAATTGAAAAAAGTTCACAAATTTATAAAGAGTCTACCCTAATTAAATTGTTTGGGGAAGAAGAAGGAAAAAGAATATTTAAACAAACTGCAACAGAAGTAATAGCCCAACTAGGTAAAGGTTCTGGAAAAGATTATTGTTCTACTATAGCTGTTTCTTATATAGTATATTTACTGTTATGCTTAAAAGATCCAGCCACATATTATGGCAAACCTCCAGGCGACTCTATAGATATTTTAAATATTGCTATTAACGCACAGCAAGCAAATAACGTTTTCTTTAAAGGATTTAAAACTCGCATCGATAGATCCCCATGGTTTGCTGGAAAGTATGAATCAAAAGCTTCAGAAATGAAATTTGATAAAGCAATCACAGTACATTCTGGACACTCTGAAAGAGAAGCATGGGAAGGTTATAACGTTCTTGTAGTAATTCTAGACGAAATTGCAGGATTTGCAATTGAAAATACAACAGGGCATGACCAGGCTAAAACAGCAGATGCAATATATGAGATGTACAGGGGATCTGTTGATTCTCGTTTTCCAGATTATGGTAAAGTAATTCTTCTTTCTTTCCCACGATTTAAAAATGATCCGATACAAAAATTTTATGAAGCATCAATAGCAGAAAAAGAAACGATTATAAGATCTCATAAGTTTAAAATGGACGAAGATCTTCCAGACGGTATTGAAGGAAATGAATTTGAAATTGAATGGGAAGAGGACCATATAAAATCTTATCTGGTTCCAAAAGTATACGCTTTAAAAAGACCTACCTGGGAGGTTAATCCAACAAGAAGCATCGATGATTTTAAAACAGCATTTTATAAAAATTCATTAGATGCTTTGGGAAGATTTGCCTGTATGCCACCAGAAATGATTGATGCGTTTTTTAAATCAAGAGAGAAAGTAGAAAAAGCTTTCAACAATACTGGGCTTGCAGTAGATAAATTTGGAAGATTAGAAGAATGGTTTATACCAGATCCAGATAAAAAGTACTTTATACACGTAGACTTAGCGCAAAAGCATGACCATTGTGCAGTTTCAATGTCACACGTAGATAGATGGGTTAATGTAAAGGTCACAAATGATTATTCTCAACCAGCACCTATAGTTTCTGTGGATGCAGTAAGATATTGGACACCAACCGCAGATAAATCTGTAGATTTCACAGAAGTAAAAGACTATATTCTTTCTCTTAAAACTAGAGGTTTTAATATTGCTGTGTGCACTTTTGACAGATGGAATTCCCACGATATGATGCAACAATTAAAATCTTACGGTATAAATACTGAAATTCTTTCGGTAGCAAAAAAGCATTATGATGACATGGCAATGGTTGTGCTTGAAGAAAGATTGAGTGGTCCACATATTCCACTTTTAATTGATGAACTATTGCAATTAAAAATTATGCGTGATAAGGTAGACCACCCAAGAAAAGGATCAAAAGACCTTGCAGATGCTGTATGCGGATCTATATTTAATTCAATAAGCAGAACAAGATTTGATAACAATCAAGAAATAAATATACATACATATGAATCATTTAGTTTTGATAGAGAAGAAAAAGAAGAAGAGGTTGTTATGAATATGATCAGGGCTCCTAGAATGCCGAGCTCTTTACAAGACGCAATGGACAGGATGCAAATACTATGAGTTTTTATCAAGAGCAAGCCAAGCAATGCCTATGTTGTGGAAAGCATGTTCCATTGCCAATAATATTAAAAGAGTATGAAGGAATTACATTATGCCCAACAACTTTTGCTAATGTAATAGAGTATAAAAGGTTATGGTTGTCAATAGGAAGCAGACCAACTGGGAGCGTAAGAAAACATTTTTCTGATTATGTACAATCTATAGTTGAACAAACAATAGACAAAGAAAATAATATTCAATAAAGCATTGACTAAATTATGGCAAATAGTATAATTAACATATGCAGCAGTAGCCAAGTTGGTCAAGGCCCCGAACTCATAATTCGGTTATCACAGGTTCAAGTCCTGTCTGCTGTACTTGGAGAATAAATGGACGAAGACGAAAATTTTCTGTTAAATCATTACCTAGAAATTGGTGCCGTAGAGGTAGTAGGTATTGAAGAGGATGGAGAGTTTATTTATGCTGTAACAAAAAAGGCAGAAACACTTGCTCCAGAATTATGGAAAACACACGTAGAGTTTTTAGACAATGCATTAATTAAACTTTATAAAATGGGTCTTATGGAAGTTCATTATGACGATAATTTAGAAGCTTCATTTGAATTAAGTGAAGATGGAATTAAAATGGCTAAAGAATTAGGCATACTACCTTTTGGAGGAGAAGAAAACTGATCATATTAGGAATAAATGAAACTTCTCATGATGCCTCTGTGTCATTAATTAAAGACGGTGAAATTCTTTTTGCAGGACATGCAGAAAGATATAGCAAGCAAAAAAATGATTGGTACAATAATAAAGAAATTATTTTAGATGCATTAAATTATGGAACACCAACACATATTGCATACTATGAAAAACCTCAATTAAAAAGATCCAGACTTATTTTAAAAGGCGGATCTGGTGACTGGAAGCCAAATATTCCCCTAGATCTTCCAGTAAAGTATTTTAAACATCATTATTCTCATGCCGCAGCAGGCTACTATACAAGTAGCTTTAAAGATGCTGTTATTGTAGTACTTGATTCAATTGGAGAGTACAACACTTCAACAATTTGGTCTGGAGAAGAAAATAAAATTAAATTAAAGTATAAGCAAAATTATCCAGTGAGCTTTGGACTATTTTACTCAGCATTTACACAATTAATTGGTCTAATGCCAAACCAAGAAGAATATATAATGATGGGAATGGCAGCATATGGAGATAAAGATAAATATTATCGTAAAGTCAATGAATATTTTCCATCAATACATTCACAAAAATATAATTTTCACAGAGGAATCACAGACTGGGGCTGGGTAACAGAACAAGATAAGTTTGATATTGCTGCTGCAGTTCAATTTGTTTATGAGTTAAGGCTTGCAGAGTTTATGAATATGGCAAAGTTTATAACTGGTAAAAACAAATTAGTATTTATGGGAGGATGTGCATTAAACTCCTCCGCCAATACAATGCTGTGGAGATTATTTAATGATGTTTGGATTATGCCAAATCCAGGTGATGCTGGAAGTTCATTAGGCGCAGCAGCAGCACTTTATGGAAAACATATCAAATGGGAAACCCCCTACCTTGGATATGATCTAGGAGGCAAATATCCAGTTAATGAAATTGTTGAAGGTATACTAAAAGATAAAATTGTAGCGGTAGCAACAGGTAGGGCAGAATACGGTCCAAGAGCACTAGGAAATAGAAGCATCCTTGCTGACCCAAGAGATCCAAGCATAAAGGATAAAGTTAATTTAATTAAACAGCGTGAACCATTTAGACCATTTGCCCCAGTTATTATGGAAGAGTGTGCATCAAAATGGTTTGATATGAATTTTGCTAGCCCTTATATGCAATACACAGTAAAATGTCTTCAGCCAGAAAAAATACCGTCAGTTGTTCATGCTGATGGCACATCTAGAGTACAAACTGTTAATCGTCACCAGCATAAAGATCTTTGGAGAGTATTAAATAAATTTTATTTGCAAACTGGTGTACCAGTTTTATTAAATACAAGCTTAAATATTAAAGGCCAGCCATTACTTAATGATGAAAAAGACATATATGAGTGGGAAAAAACCTATAACTTTAAGATAATTAGGTAAATGGTATAATTTAGATATGAAATGGATTAAGAAAGCAGAAGATGTAACATGTGCACTACTTTGGAAAGAATGGTCTACAAATTTTCCAGAGGATAGGCTTGTATTGCTTGCAAAAGAAAGAATTAAAGAGTATACAAGATCAGATTGGGACATGATGGTTAAAGAAGCTCATGAACTAAATGCCTATTTGGCCAAACTTATTGTTGAAAAAATTCCAGTTCAAGACCCAAAAGCAGAGCATGGGTTTGATTTGTTTGCAGAACACTACATTAAATGGTTTTTCCCTATAGATGAAGAGTATATTCATAAATTAGCTCTAGAGACCAGTATTAATAAAAAATATGCTTTATTTTTTGAAAAGCAGGCACCAGGTCTAGGGATGTATTTACCAAGATTAATTGTTCATTATGCATACAAATTAAGGCCAGTAAATGCATGAACTAACTCCAGAATGGTACGTACCTAGAAATGATATTAAACTTATAGACAACATTACTTCTAAAATAGGCACTGGAATAAACAACATAAAAGTATTTGAAAATTTTTTAACAGACCAAGAAGTTGAAACTGGAATGAGAATAATAACAAAATATCCAGTAGTTGAAGGAGCGGACCACTCTTACCCAATACATACTCTACCATCTTATGTTGAAACTTTAGAAGAGAAATTTTTTTCACCAATAATGTCTCAAAAAATGAAAAAAATGGGGAAAAGCGCTTATGGAATAAATCTTCTTGATGATAAGCAATTTTTATATGTAGTTCATCCAAAGGGAACAAGGATAGATCCTCATACAGATATCCTTGATATTGATAATACTGACTATGAAAATGATACATACGAATCAGAATTAGACCTATACCCATATTTGTGGAGTGGTCATTTATCAATACTTGCATATTTAAACGATGATTACGAGGGCGGAGAGTTGTATTTCCCAGAACTAGATTGGGGAATTAGACCAAAAAAGAAAATGCTAATTATGTTCCCTGGCAGTTTACACTACGTACATGGTGTA
>Ga0315909_10005643_pt1 | contig 14261 bp, 10 predicted proteins | sample LakEriMetagenome_11_FD_203527 | JGI IMG/M metagenome (GOLD analysis project Ga0315909, IMG submission 203527) | Freshwater fungal communities from buoy surface, Lake Erie, Ohio, United States - Buoy 2 MA125 | ecosystem: Environmental > Aquatic > Freshwater > Lake | place: USA: Lake Erie, Ohio...
TTATAGGACGCCGGCAGCACGGGATTGAAATGCTCGAACACATTCAGCGCCACGCTGCGCGTCTCGCGCACGTTCATGTCGAGCATGTATTCGCCCGACCAGCGGAATGTCTTGCCCGCCACGATCTGAAGGCCCGTGAGATCAATTTTCCGCGACTTGAAAAACTCCACATGCTCCTCCGGGAAGTCGTCGCCCACGACGCCCACCATGTTCACCGGCGAAAAAAAAGACGCGCCCACCGCCGCATAGCTCGCCGAGCCGCCGAGCAGATCGGCATGCTCCTCGAAGGGAGTCTTCACAGTATCGAGCGCGACGGAACCAACAACGAAAACGGACATGGGATGCGGGAGTTTTGGGTTTTGAATTCTGAATTGCGGATTCCGCACTGTGCGGAGGACGAGTCCTTCATTCACGAAGGGCGGACGAATTACACAGTCAGCGGCACCGCGTCCAGCCGCACATTCCATTGAATCCCACGAAATGGGTCTGCCATTCGTCTCCCCCCGTCCGGACGGAAAGAAACGCACCAGGTCCACCTCGGCTGATCACCGCAAGTCGAGCACTGGCCGCCGCCTACTCGTCCAGTCGCGCCTTCGCCTCGCGGCAGTACGCGGCCACATCGCGCGCCTGCAGGATGCCGCTCACGATCACCACGCGTTGCGCGCCAGCGGCGATCACCTCGGCGAGATTTTCCAGCTTGATTCCGCCGATGCAAAAAATCGGCACGCTCACCAGCTCATGCACACGCGCGATGTCGCCCATTCCGATAGCCGCACGCCCCGCCTTCGTCGGCGTCGGAAACAGCGGCCCGAAGCCGATGTAGTCCGCACCTTCCGCCGCAGCGGCGATCGCCTGCTCCACCGAGTGAGTGCTCTTGCCGATGATCGGCAGCGGCACTTCGCCAGCGAGTGCGCGGCCCGCGCGCCAGCGCGCATTGTCCACGGAAAAATCATCCTGCCCCACATGCGCGCCATCCGCGCCGACACTCGGCGCCAACTCGGGAAAATCATTGATGATGAACGGCACGCCCGCATCGCGCAAAATCGGCGCGACACGGTTCGCCATCTCCTCGATCGCACACTCGTCGCGGCCCTTCGCGCGGAGCTGCACGATGTCCACGCCGCCCTCGCAGAGTTGCGCCGCCATGCGCTCCAGCGAATCCTCAGCAATGTAGCCGAGATCGAGAATCCCATAGAGCCGCGCTTTCGCGAGCCGTTTGCTTCCCGCCTTAGCGTCGCTCATTTGCCGAGCTGCACCACGCGGCCGTTCACGATCACGTATCCGCCGTTGGGAAATTTCATATCCTGTCCCGCGCGAAAATAATCGCGCAGCACCTGCAAGCCCTCCGTCCCCATCTGGCGGAGCTGCTTCACCAGCGAATCAATCGCCGCCTGCCTGCGCTGCGGATCCATGCTCGTCAGCTTCCCGATCGTCTCGTGGAAAGTCTGCGCCGCACCCTTCGCGCCGGGAGCGCCCTCGTTCACCGGCGCAACCACGCCACTGTCGCGCGCCGAAACCGTGACCCGGCGATTCGAATGATCGCCCGATGCGACAGACGATGATGCGTGCGACGATGTCGCATCGGACGCAGTCACGGCTGCGGGTTTCGCAGTGCTGTCCGACGGCGCGGACGGCTGCCAGAAAGCAAACCCGGCAACCACGAAGCCGCCGGGGAAACCGAGGAGGGAGAACAGAATTTCGCGGCGCATGATTTCCCCCGTACTCCGGAACCTGCGCACCGGCAAGCAGCAGAAAATGCGGTCGCGCTCGGAATCACCCCAGTTTCTTAGAGACATTCCTTCTCCGCGTGCCATCGTGCAGGGCTTGTGAATCCCACCGAAAACATCCCTCCGGGCACCACGCTCCCCACCCCGGCTCCGTCCGCGGCCAATCCGGATTCAGGGATCTCCCGCGCACCGTTGGAAAAATCACCCAGGCCGCAATCCCCGCCCTCGGGTGTGCCCGCCGCCGAGGGCGTGCCTGCCGACGTCACGAATCTCGCCATCGCCGCCGGGTTGCTCTCCTGCGCGTTCCTCATTTTCTGGATGGGCAGCTACCTCGCAAATCACGTCGCGCTGCGCACAGTGATCGCGAGCTTCGGCACGTTCGGGCTTGTGTGGGTGCTCTACCGGCTCCGGGTTTTCCAGCGCCCGCACGGCGGACTCATCGTGGCCGGCGCAGTCGCGCTGTTCGCCGCGGCGCTGCCATTTGCAGAGCGCGGTTTCCAAAAGCTCGACCGCGTCGCGAAGTCGGGCCTCCGCGGTGAAGATGCGAGGCCGACGGGCGAATCTTCAGCGCAGCTTCCCGTGCCCACGCGGGAGACCGCGCCCCCGGCACCCGTGGCATCCACACCGAGCGCACCGCAGCCGCCGCCGGAGGATGAGACCGTCCGCGAACTGATCGCGCCCGATCCGGATCCGACGGCGAAAAACATCATCACTGTCCTGCGGGAATCGCAGATCACCATCAGGGGGAAAAGATATCGCATCCACGAGGGCAGCCGGTTCCCATACACGAAATTCACGGATGGAATCGTGACTTTCCAAGCCAACGGTCAGGACGCGACGATCAACAGCTCGGACGTGCGGTTCACCGGCGTATCGCGGGAGACACCGAAGGAGATCACGCAACTCGCACAGGTCGAGGCGATGCGGCGCTATCCGGCGCTCGCCGTGAAAGGCTCGGACGAAAACCAGCTCTACCTCACGCGCGTCGCCGAACTGAAAGACGCGTTTCCCAAGCTCACGGATAACCCACTCTGGCCCCTCATTGTCGCCGATGAACTCGCGCTGGCCCAAGGCTGGAAGCGCGCAGACCAGCCGTCCGACGACGCGACGCCGCCTGCCACGCTTCCCGAGGGAGAAATCAAGGACACAAAGCCCGCATTCCCGCTGCCTCCCACGGGTCCGGCAAAGCCGATGCCGCCCACCGATCCCGCATCACCGTCCGTGCCTCCCGTTCCGCCAGCACCGTCAGACATTCCGAAGTAATTGCCCCCGGCTGGAAAATAGACCGGTTAAAATAAAGCATGGCCGTTTCCGGATGAAGGTGCGGCAGCACCGGTGGAGCGCATCGCTCCGCGCGCGCTTCTTTTGGCTGCAAGCAAGCCTCCCAATTCACGCCGGAACGCGCTCGGAGCGACGCGTTCCACCACGCATTCATCGAGGCTGCCTCATCCCATTGCGGCTACACTCCGACTTAAAATGCCCTATCGGCGGCGCGGTCTCCTGCGGGCAGCGACATCGCTCGTGCTACTTTCCGAGCAGATGCTTCGGATTCAGCGCGTGCAGCGCAGGCGGGACGAACAGGCCGTCCTTGCGGATCAGTTTTTCGTCGAACCAAATTTCGCCGCCGCCGTGCTCGGGTCGCTGGATGCACACGAGATCCCAGTGCACCTGCGAACGGTTGCCGTTCTCCGTCTGCTCGTAGCACTGGCCGGGCGTGAAGTGGAATGAGCCCGCGATTTTCTCGTCGAAGAGAATGTCGCGCATCGCGGAGAGGACGTGCGGATTGAAGGCGATCGCAAACTCGCCGATGAACCGCGCGCCGGGATCGCTGTCGAGGATGTGGTTCAGCTTTTCCGTGTTGCTCGAGGTGGCCTCGGTGATTTTCCCGTCCTTGAAAGTGAGCTTCACATTGTCGAACGCGACGCCCTGGTAAATCGTCGGCGCATTGTAGCTCACATGGCCCTGCACGCTGTTGCGCACGGGCGCGGTGAAGACCTCGCCGTCGGGAATGTTATGCGTGCCGCCGCACGGGATCGCCGCGATGCCCTTGATGCTGAAACGCAGATCCGTGCCCGGCCCTTTGATGTGGACCTTGTCCGTCTTCATCATCAGCGACGCGAGCGCCTTCATGCCCGGCTGCATCCGCGCGTAGTCGAGCGTGCACACGCGGAAGTAGAAATCCTCGAACGCCTCCGTGCTCATCCCCGCGAGCTGCGCCATGCCGGGGCTCGGCCAGCGGAGCACGCACCACTTCGTCTTCTTCACCCGCCAGTCGAGCACCGCCTTCATTTTTTTTGAGACGAGCTTCATCTGTTCCGGCGGGACATCGGAGCTCTCCGTCGCATTTGCACCTCCGCGGAATGCGATGTAGGCGTGCATCTTTTTCATCTGCGCGAGCTGCACGCCCGCCGTCACTTCGAGCCCCTCATCCACCGCGCCGAGCGCCATCTCGCGACTCACGCGTCCGTGGTGGATCTGCACAAACGGCACGGCGCCCACGGCGCGCACCGCACGCACGAGCGCCACAGTCATCTCGTCCGGCACATCGAACATGTCGCACAGCACGCGCTCGCCGCGCTTCAGCGAGACGGAAAAGGAGACGAGGTTTTTGGCGAGGAGATCGTAGCGAGGGTCGTTCATGAAGCTGCGAACGTAGCGATGGGAGTGAGGCTGCCAAACAAACTTTGCGCACGGCCCTGCGAAGATCATCCCGTAGCCGCGCTTTCACAAGCACGGCTACGGAAACTTTCGCCTCGCGCCTCCGGGCATTCTCCGCGAAGCAAGGCGCATGAGCTTGGAAAAGTTGAAGACCGTCCCGGAACTCGCAGCGATCTCCGCGGAGTTCGCCGCGCGCGGGAGAAAACTCGTCTTCACGAATGGCTGCTTCGACCTCCTGCATCCCGGCCACGTCCGCTACCTTGCGCAGGCGCGCGCGCTCGGCGACGCGCTGCTCGTCGCGCTGAACGGCGACACCAGCGTCCGCGCGCTGAAAGGCCCGACGCGCCCGATCAACAGAGAGCACGACCGCGCCGAGGTGCTCGCCGCGCTCGCGTGCGTGGACTTCGTCACGATTTTCCACACCGAACGTATCACGGAACTCGCACGCGCCATCCGCCCGCAGATTTACGCGAAGGGCGGCGACTACACCATCGAGTCGCTCGACCCCGGCGAGCGCGGCGCGTTGCAGGAAGCCGGCGCGGAAATCCGAATCCTCCCGCTCGTGCCCGGCAAATCCACCACCAGCATCATCGAAAAATGGCGAAGCTAAAACTCGGCGTCCTCGGCTCCGGCAAAGGCTCGAACTTCCGCGCCATCGCCGACGCCATCGCACGCGGTGAACTCGATGCCGAAGTGTGCATCGTCATTTCGGACATCGCGGAGGCCGGCATCCTCACGCTCGCGCGCGAACGCGGCATCCGCGCGGAGTTTGTGCATCCGGGAAAATTCCGCACGAAGATGGAGCCCGATCGCGAGCTTCACCTCGCGCAATTGCTCCGCGACGCGGGCGCGGACTTCGTCGTGCTCGCAGGCTACATGCGCATGGTGAAGGCCCCGCTGCTCGACGCATTTCCGCAGCGCATCATCAATATCCATCCCTCGCTGCTCCCCGCATTCCCCGGACTCGACGCGTGGAAGCAGGCCGTGGACGCCCGCGCCAGCAAGAGCGGCTGCACTGTTCATTACGTGGACTCTGGCATGGACACCGGCGAAATCATCGCTCGTACCGAAGTGCCCGTGCTCGCCGACGACACGCCGGAAACGCTCCACGCGCGCATCCAATCCGCCGAGCACACGCTCTATCCCGCCGTACTCGCCCAACTCGCAGCAAGAGCTCCGCGCTGATTCCAAGTTTCGAGAACCGCGTCACAGTTGACGCACAGGTGCGGCGGCAGGCGGAGAGCACTGGCGTCCCCCCGGCCACAACCAAAGCGTGCAGCGCCACTTCCCCGACGCAGGGTGCCGTGATCTTGCAAACGTCCGGCGAAGCTGATTCCGGGGATGTAGCTGCCGACACCGAATAGGTCGGCACCGAAGATCAGGCGGTTAGCGCCATCGTTGAAATTACCAGAATCCTATTCCAAGCTATTCCCGAGCGAGTTCGCGTAGTCCGATCCGAATCCGTTATTATAGCCTTTGACATGAAGCATGCCGGCCTCGTAGCAGCGGTAAGCGGGTGCCGCCACGCGGAAGTATTCATGGGGAATTCTTTGCAAGGAAGGGAACCGTGCGGAAGAGGAAGGACTCGGAGGACAGGAGCGAGACCAGCAGCGCCTTGAGGCTGCCGCCACAGTCCCGATAGGCCTTGTGCGCGGTCACGAGCGTCGGTACGTCGGCGAGCGTTTCGTTGCGGCGGAGGAGATAGCGGAACAACTCCAACATAAAGGCCGCAAGCGGCAGGTCTCCCGGATGGAACCCGAATTACGCCAGCAATTCGCGCAACGGCCCGTACAGGGCGGGGACATCCCGCGCGGCGGAAGAACGGTTGAACGTGTCGCGCGGTTTGCCGACGGCGTGCAGAAGCGTGGTATAAAGGGCGTTCGTGACCGGATTGCCGTCGGCCGCGGCGCCCATCGCCACGCCGGCATTGTCCCACGTCTGACGCCTCGTCACCGGGTACGACAGGTACTGACCCGACGTCAAAGTGCCACCCAGGTTGCCGATCAGCACGAAAGGCCAATTCGCTCCCTTCCAACAGTGTTGCTGGTTGGCGGTATCGCTCATGAAGACGAGCACGGTATTGTCGAACATCGTGCCGTTGCCCTCCGGGGTCTCCTTCAGCTTCGTCAGCAAGCGCGCCACCTGGCGGGCATGGAAGTTACGGAGGTGCGCCAGAGGCTCAAAAGGTTTCTCAAGCCCCAATTCCTTGTCGCCTTCGCCGTGGCCGAGGCCGTGCGAGCCCTTTTTGGAGAATCCCGAGTAGCTACCGGGAACGACGTTCAAGCCCACGCTGATGGAGACGACATTGGTCAGCCCCGCCACAAGCGCCGCCGCGATGATGTCGCACTGCTCCGCCACGGTGTCGGTGAAGAGCCCCGAACGCTTCTCGGGGAGCTTGGGCGCGTGCTTCTGCAACGCGCCTTTGGCGAACTGGCTCGACAAAGTCTCGTCCCGTTTGGAGAGCGATTCCATCGCGCTCAGGTGCGAGTCCATCAACTCCCGTTCCGGCCCGGCGACCACCGATCTTAGCCTGCGGATGTCGTCAGTCACGAAATCCAGGAGGTTTTTCCGGGCCGCGAAATCATTCTGGGTGGCCCCAACACTGCCAAACAGCGATTCGTAGGCCATTTCGGGCCGACAGATGGCCGCGATCGGCTGCGCCCTGCCCCAGGCCGAACAGCAATAGGCGGTTGACTGGCCAGCCCCAACGCCCAGGTGCAACAAAGGCACCACGGTGGATGCCCCGCGGGCGATTGCGGCGTCGATCGACTCATCCTGAGGCGTATATTTGCTGCCCGCACTCCCCGAAAGCGAGTGGAACACACCGCCGTGATCCACGGCGCCGTGCGTCCGCAGGCCATGCAGGAGCGTCATCCGGTCCATGAACGGCGCAAACGGCTCAATGTCCAACGGCAGCCTCAGGCCCTTCAGGGGGAACTGCCGCATCGTGTCGCATGCAAGAGGGGTGTCCAAAGGAACCGCGCCATCGTCCTGGAAGCCGTTGTCGAACACGAAAAAGATGACCCGCTTGGGGGGAGTGACGTTCCCCTCGGCGGCTGCCGCGATCTTTTGGAGGAGCGGAGCGAGCAGGAGCCCGCCGGCACCGGCGGAAACGCCCTTGAGAAGTTTGCGTCGAGTGATCATGTTTGGGGTGTTGCTATGTTTTGGTTTGCGGGCGATGCCGGGGGAGCATCTGGCGGCTCCGATTGTATGGTAGTTGAGGAGAAGTTCTTAATCAATGACGTTCGTCTGGAAGGATATTGGACACCGGATTTTTGGGCGTAGTCCGCGTCAGGGATTCTTGGATTCAGTGTCGCGGATGCGAATCAGCGATGCATCCGAGGACAGCAGCGACACGAGCAGCGCTTTCATGCTGCCGCCGCCGTCCCGGTATGCTTTGTGCGCGGCCATCAGCACGGGGCCGTCGGCGAGCGTCTCGTTGCGTCCCAGGAAATAGCGGAACACGTGGCGGACGAAAACCTGCTCCACTTTCTTCGAGTTCGCCAATTTCTCGATCATCTCGAGCGGTCCCTTGACGGGTCCATCGAGCTGGGGGTCGCCGCTATCAATGATAGCGCCGGCCGTGTCGTTCGGCGCAGTCGTCATCGGTCGGAACTTGCGATCGGGCGTTTTGGCAAGAAGAGCGTCGTCCTTCGCCCTATCGACGACGATCTCTTGGGTACGATAGCGCCCGAAGTGGTCGTACTGCTCGAAAGGGAGCCCCAGCGGATCCATCTGCTGGTGGCATTTCCAGCAATATTCCTCGCGGGTCACCCGCATCCGTTCGCGCATGGCATGATGCGGTTCGTTCGGGAGCATCGCGTTGACCGTGATCGGAACCACGGGGATTCGTCCCCCGAGCAATCGCTCGCGAATCCAGCGCCCGCGGTGGATCGGATGGTTGTCGACATTGTTCGACATGGCGACCAGCCAACTGGGTTGAGTCAGTATCCCCATCCGACAATCCGGATTGGCGTCGAACGGTTCGCCTTTGCTGAATATTTCAGGGAATTTCTCGGCGCTGATTTCGGGGCCTTGCGGCTCCGGACTCAGTCGGGGATTTCCGTATTTCTTCAACCAATCCGCCTTGGGGAACACTCCATACATGATCTGCATTTGAGCGAAAATGTCCTGTCCCGGTGGTGTCAGTTTGCGGACATACTTCTTGTCATTCTCATCGAACGGCTTTCCATGCGTCGCCGCGTATTCGGCATCCCGCTTCTTCTGTTGAGCCGCTTGGATCAGCGAATCTAAGTAGCCATCGACATCCTTGGCGCAGATATACGCCTTCCGGGTCGTCAGCAAGGTTCGCAGCACATCCTTGTCGGATTGGAGCACCAGCTTGACGAGCTTGTCGGTGTCCGGAACCAAATGGTCTCCGTGGAAAAAACTTCCCTGACCGGCCGGCACTTGAAACTCCGTCATCGTCGCGTCGCATTTGAAGACATCGGCTGCTGCGGCATATCCAAAGTATTCCTGGAAAAATCCAAGCACCCGCGGAGTGGGGATCGCCGGGTCGTTCAGAATGCGTTCGACCTGCTTGCGGACATCCGCGCTCGTTTTCAAACGCCCCTCGTCGGCGGCCTTCCACAACTCGGGGTCCGGCTCGCGATCGGTTAAGGTATAAGCGATTGCCCGGGCCAGATGCCGCGGCGCCATGATGCCTCGTCGGACGCCTCCCTCCGGCTCCTCGATGCGATAAATCGCCTCGCGATGAAACAACGCGGATATGAGCAGCCGTTCCACCGCCATCTCCGAACCATACGCGTCCAAGTCTTTCATCGCCTGATCGCTGTACGCTTTGAGCGCCGCGGGTTCGAGGGACATGTGGAACAGCACATCGAACAACTCCTTCACCGCCGCGTCCACCTGTTCAGGTTTCGCCATTTTCCCGGCGGCAAACAACGGCGCCACCTGCTGGATGGGCCCCTTGGTTTTCTTGAGTTCCGGGATCAATTTCTTCGCGGCCACCTTGCAGTTCCGCAGGTGATGCTCGATCTCTGCGCTGCTCACCCGATGGATCGCCGAGTAGTCGGTAAAGTCCCACTGCCGCGGCGCCCCCCACGGCGGCGTCACGGCCGCCTGGTTTTGCTGCACGGGCCCGGCAGCGTGGTAGCTAGGTAGAATTACGCGCGTCAAATCGAGTTCGTAGTGCTCATCGATGCGTGCAAAGAGCCGGTTGTAGCTCTTGGCCGAAAGTCGCCATACCCTGGCCGGTGTCCCCGATTCGCCCACGGCTTTGCCCGAGAAGAGCGCTTCGTGATCGACCCAGTTGCCGCGGGACGGAGCTAGCAGCTTCAGATCGTCCGTCTTCAGGCCGGCGGTTGCCAGAGCTTGCTTTATCGAGGCGGCCGCCACCTGCCGTTCGGCAGAGGACGGCTGCTCGGCGTCCTGCGGGGGCATTTGCCGGGTTTCGATTTGGTCGAAAACCTTGTTCCACAGATCGAGGTCCGCCGCACCTTTCTTCGGAGTGGTGAGCTTGTGCAAAAAGATGTCGCCCTTCTGCTTCTTTTCGCCGTGGCAGCGGACGCAATGCGCGTCGAAAAACGCACGGACTTCTTTCAAGTCCGCGGGCTGCTGGGCGATGGCCCTGGGTTGCACCGCCACGGTGAGCACCAATGCGGCTAGGGTCAGATGCAGAATGTTCATTTCACAAATCCAAGTTGATCTTAGTCTCATGGGCATTAGTTCAAGAAGAAGCAGACTCGGAAGCCATACAGGTGGAAACGGGCCACAGGCTCATACCGGAGACGTTCCGCGGAGCGACAGCTCAGGGGATTGCTTTTCCAAGAGCCGCCGCGCAGCACGCGGGCTAGGCCTTTCTCAGGCCCTTTCGGGTCGGTCACGTCGCCTGGCGGATAATCGCCGTACCAATCCTGGCACCACTGATAGACGTTGCCGTGCATGTCGTGCAGACCAAACGCATTGGCGGGAAAGGAACCCACGGGAGTCGTCCTTTGCCGGCGCGTGCCCTTTTTCCCATCGCCATACACGAAATCGCCATCGTAATTCGCCTGATCGGTGGAGATGGTCTCGCCGAAGTGAAACGGCGTCGTCGTCCCGGCACGGCACGCGTATTCCCATTCGGCTTCGGTGGGCAGGCGATACGGTTTCATATCCATTTCCTGCAATTTCCTGATGAATTCCTGGCAGTCGTTCCAAGAGACCGATTCGACCGGCAGAAGCAACTTTTCCGCCGCGCTCAGTTTTTCCTTGTCGCTCATCTTCGCCTTGTCGAAACCGCTCGGGTTCTTTCCGCCCATGACTTTCAACCATTGGTCCTGCGTCACGGGGTGGACGCCCATGTAGAAGCCTTTGGTCAACGTGACCTTGTGCGGGATTTCAATGGGGTTGCGATGCTTCTCCTCTGTCGGACTCCCCATCAGGAACGTCCCCGGCGGAATCCAGGCGAACTTCATCCCAAGGGAGTTCGCAAACTCCTTGGGCGGGTCTTGCTGATCTTGCGCGTCGCTCGAGATCGCGCTTGCCAGCAATGTGGCAATGGCGAGGCAAACGGCTGCCAAAGCGCTTTTGTGTCCGCCGCAGCGGAATCGGTCGGAACTCGGACGGGCGTCGGAGTGTGCGGCGCAATGACTCATGGATGATTCGGATATTTTTCAGGGTGGAGCCCGGTCAAGCAATCTTCCGGGTGGCATTGCATTAGAAGCAATTCACTTTCGCGCCCGCCGCGCCTGCCGGCAGCGGCGTGGCGGCAGACAGCGCGGAGCCCCGGTGACAGTGGCCCCGATGAATCGGCGGCGTGTGATCGCAGGTGTTGCGGAATCCAGGATGCACCGCTCGGTCGGGGTTGCGAATTTTACGGGAGAAGCATCACGGCTTTCCCGCATGGAGAATGATGGTGAACTTCATTCGAAACGTCTCACCTTTTTTCACCTCGGTGCGATCGGGTTTGCCCTGCTTCATCGCGCCACGGCCGAAGGGGTTGGCGACGAAGACGCCGTAGTCACGATTGTGCCACCACGATGGGCGGAAGTTGGCCGGGTCGGGGATGATTTTTACCCCGACCTGGATGCCATTGATGGTTCCCGAATAGTCGCACCACTCGGCGGGCTGGCCCCATGTGGCGTTGGCGGTGGTCTTTCCCGTGCTGGAGGTGATCCGGCCGCCGCTCTTTTCGATCAGCGGTGTCGCGATGCGGACACCGAGACCCATTTCCTCCTGGTCGCCGAAGTAGAATCCATCCCCCTCCGGCGTGAAGGCGGCCGCCCACGTGAGGTGCAGTTCGCCTCCTTTCGGCGCGATGGAAAAATCAGAGCGCATAGCCGCCAGCTTGGTGCCTTTGGAGGTGAGGAGCGAACTGATGGTGGAGAACTCGAGGCGATCTCCTTTCCATGCCGGAGGTGCGGCGAAGGACTCGTGTTTCATCGTCCCGTTGTTCCGCCAGAAGTCGTGCCCTGCCAGATCGCCGAAGGCCAGCCACACTCCGGGATGCATGTCGGCGTGATCGGGCGCGTCCACCCCCGGAACGGGCGGCCAGGTACGGGTGACTGGAATGCCGCCGGGAGCGCGGAGATTCGCGAAGAAGGGGCGGCGGATTTTGGGATCGCTGAAGACGAACTCCCCGATCATCCCGCCGCTTTGCATGATGATCAGGCGGTCCGGCTTCTCCACGGCGGTCAGCGGTGACGAGTCGGCCGGTTTCGCATTGGATGATGGTGCGGCGGATGATGGTGCGGCGGGGGCGGGCTTTGGAAGGGCTGTGGGTTGGGTGGTGGCGGAAGCTTCCTGTTTCGCCGTCATGAGCCACGTGGTAATGTCGGCCACGTCCTGAGGCTTGAGTAGAGCTGACTGCGGCGGCATGGGGGAAACGGGCAGGATTTCGTGGCGTTTGATCGTGTTCTCGGGGATCTCCACGACCTGCCCGGTGACGAGGCCGAGCCGGAGGGTGGGCCCGGCAGACAGGAGGATGCCGAAGTAGGACTTCCCGCCGGCTTCCACGGAATGACCGGCGAATCCCTCGGTGATGACCGCGTTCGGGTCCAGCAACGACTGCACGATGTACTTCGCTTCCATGCGAGCTCCGAGATTTGTCAGGTCGGGACCGAAGTTGGTGCCCCGATTGCCGACGCGATGGCAGGTTGAGCAGATGGCAACGTTGAAGAACAACGCCTCGCCGCGTCGCGCATCGGCCTTCGCGAGGGCGGCCAGCGATTGTTCCGCGGTGGTGAGCGCAGGCGGTGGCACCAGCGGCTTTGGCTTGATGATGACGAAGTAGTTCGACTTCGTGCCTGACGAAGCTGACACAAGACTTCCGCCGAGGCTTACCTTGCCTGCGGGAAAGTCCTGCGACCAAAGATGAAACTGGTTGTGGTCGGTGGCCAGGGCCAGATCGGTGTCGGCGAACGGCTTCATCCATTCCGGACGCCCTGCAATCCGCCTGTCGTGGGCGATGAAGACGGTGGATTCCATGGCGAGGTCAAAAGTCAGGAAGGAGTTTCCGCGTGTGTCGTCGTCGTCGTTGGCTGTGCGGATCATTTCAGCCCCGTCGAGGGACTCCGGCACCTTCGTGAAGACATAGGAGCGATCGGTGTACGCGCGTTCGCCGTTTTTCAGCGTTCCCTGCGTGTAGCTGAGCGCGCTTTCCGCGCGCAGGTTCGATGTAATGGGCGAGATCCTGCCGGACTCGGGGCCACCTTTCCCCGGTGCCGGCGCCTTGGCCGGGCTCTGGATCTCCGGGCGCTTGGCCGGGCGTCCCATGGCGAGTTGGGCGACCGTGCGGACACTTTCATCCATATCTCTGGCGAGGACCGCGAGCGACTCAGGCTTCACCGGGCCGAGGTCGCGAAGGCCCAGCAATGCCGCGCAACGCACCGGGCCCCGGGTGTCCGCGAGCAGCGGTTCCAGCACCGCTGCGCCCCCCAGGTCTCGCAAAGCCCGCCAGGTGGCGAAATAGCAAATACGCTCGCTCTCCGTGGCGGCGTGATTCGTGAGGATGGCGACACAGGCGGTCGAGTTTGCCTGATGCGCGGCTTGGATGGCGGCGAAGCGCAGGCGGGGCTCCGAAGAGGCGAGGAGCGCTGGCAGCAGTTCCGGCAGAGCCGCCGATTTCAGGAAGCCAAGCGCCCGCACCGCTTGCAGGCGACGGTTGAACTGCGCCGAGGGATCCGCTGCGATGCCCTTCATGAAGCCCTCGGCCCCGGCTCCGCCGATCCTGGCCAGCGTCCACAGGGACCATGTTTCGCGGGCGGTGGACAGGCCGGGTTGCGCGAGTGCCTTCCTGATGTCGCCGGCCGCGGCATTGCCACGGCGGACGAGTTCGTCCTGGGCATCGATCCGGCGGACAGGCAACACGCTCCCAAACTCCGCGATCAATTCCGTCACGCTCATGCCGGGAGGCTTGGTGCTGCCCGGCGGAGGCAGGGGGCTGGCCCCCTTTGGCATGATGCGGAAGATGCGGCCTTCGTTGGTCATCTTTCCCTCCTTGTCCCACTCCACGCCATAGCCGCTGCCCCATCCGATGATGTAAAGGGCTCCGTCCGGCCCGAAGGCTAGGTCCACCGGGCGGTAGAGCGCCTTGCTGCCGATGATGAAATCCTCCCACCGTCCGCCCTGCGGCTGCATCAGCGCGCCCTTCCAATCCGGGCGGTGAAGATACGTCTTCTTGAGCAGCCAGTCATTGATGATCCAGACGCCGCGGAACTTGTCGGGCCAGTTCGGCGCGTCGGCGTAGAGCACTCCCGTCAAGCTTCCATGGATCACCGGTGCGCTGATGGGCACCGTGGGCAGGTGATTTTCGCCGGTCCAGTGCGCGCTCCAAGCATGTGCCCAGCCGAAATTCGCACCATAGAACGGCATGAACAGCCGGTCCCCGTCGCTTTGATCCTGATCCACGCCGAGCCAGTCAAATGACGCATC
>Ga0315909_10005646_pt1 | contig 14258 bp, 17 predicted proteins | sample LakEriMetagenome_11_FD_203527 | JGI IMG/M metagenome (GOLD analysis project Ga0315909, IMG submission 203527) | Freshwater fungal communities from buoy surface, Lake Erie, Ohio, United States - Buoy 2 MA125 | ecosystem: Environmental > Aquatic > Freshwater > Lake | place: USA: Lake Erie, Ohio...
AACCTTGAGTAGATTGGTAGTGAATTTCCAACACACTTCTTTCGTTAGTTGGAACTGGAGCTAAACCTCCTAACAAGATTTCACGATACTTCAAGTCAGTACCATCGCCTGCCATGTATCTCACACCGATACGGTCAACAACTTGACCATCGTTTGTTTTGATTTTGCTTGCAGGAACACCGTAAGCTGCATCTTTTGCATTGTATGCGCCAGAGAAGTTAATGATGTTTTTGTGGTCTAACAATGGTAAGTGCTTCTTATGGAAAGTTCTACCGTAGATTTTAACACTGTCAATACCTAAGTTTACATCCTTACCATCAATCATGAAACGTGCACCTTGAGAAAGTAATGCAGAGTTTCCTAAGTTGTTGAATAAGTTATCCCATAAGATATTTTGAGTTGTTCCTACGAATAAGAAGTACTCTTGTGGACAACGAGCTTTGTTCAAAGTTTGAGTCAAAGTTGAGATGTCAGCCAATGCTAAAGTACCCGCTGTAGCCAAATCTTGGTTTACACCGTAAGTAGTAGCATATTGGTCAAGACCCATAGTTGTTTGAACTGGCTTACCTTCAGCGTCAGTTAACACTGGAGATGCATCACCGAATTGAGTAGAACTCATACGGCCAAACATTAAAGCAGCACTGATATCACCACGGAATTTCATTAAAGACTCGTGTTGACCTTTGTACATGTAGAAAGGCTTACCTTGGAATTCAACTTCCACTTTAGAAGCTTTCTGAATGTCAGTGATTTCAAACTTACCTTTGAAGGTTTGAACTTGGTTGTAGTATTTAGTCACACCCCACTTCTTAGAAGCTGGAGATAAAGAACCTTCACCTGAAGCGTTAGAGAAGAAAGAGATTTGTGCGCCATCAGCTACAGTGATGTTTGTACCATCTACGCTCTTTACAACGATAGTGTTGCTAGAACCTTTAGATACAACGTATGCTACCTTACCAGAAGGTAACAATACTAATTCGCCTTGGTTTGTGCTAGCGTATGCAGTTGCATCGATAGTCAAAGTCAATGAAGTAGCTGCAGTTGTACCACCACTTGCAACAGTAGCTAATACATACAACTCTTCGTTTACGAAGTGATGATAGTTAGGAACAGCAGTAGGGTTGCTACGGCCAGTTAATTCCATGATATCCAAGAAAGAACTTTCTTCGTTAGTGATATCCAAAACTTTGTTTAAGATTTCACGTTGGTCAAGAAAGTTGATAGAAGAGACATAGCTCTTATTTAATCCACCGATTGTTGCCATTTTGTTTTAAATTAAAAGGGTAAAAGATTACTTGCTCACCCCTCTCTGAGCAAATGCTTGTAGCAATCCTGATTTGAAATCTCCCGAACCTTCGGTTGGAATATCCCCTACAGAATTGTTTGAGGGATTTTTAATTTCCTTTGCGACTTCTTCTCTCCCTAAACCTTTGAAGTGATTACCAATAGACTTAATAAAGCCTTCTGGGTCCTGTGCAAAGGCGGATGTCAAGTACCATTTATTATAGTCGACTTGACCTTCACCAGTTAAGAATTGCGTAAAGAATTTTGTATTGTCAAGTGTGACATCTAACAAACCATCTGGGTTAGTGAGTTCATAATTGAAGTCACCGTCTGTAGTCTTAATGGCAATTCTCTTGTCATTTAGTACGGACTTAGTTACCTCATTCTCTTTAACCGATTTTGCAAATGCTTCTAGCTTAGCTTGTGTTTCTTCAGCTTGGCGTTGCGCCTCAGCTGCGTTATCGTCTGCTTTGGGTTCTGGAGCTTTGAACCCTTTCTGCCAGTCTAGATACTTAGAACGTAATTTGGCTGCTTCAGTCTTAAGCAACTCCTTACCTAATTCTGTATCGTCCTCATCATACGCCTCAGAATCTAGTTTAAACTTGTCGACTACCTGTTGGTGAAAAAGCTTTTCAAAAGCCTTATCCGACACATCAGGATATTGCTCACGAAGCTCACGTCTCATGATTTCTTCGTCAGACATTGCGTTAAAGTCAACAAGCTTAGCTTGCAAGTATGGTGTTAAATCACCTGTTTTCTCATAGTACTCTACTGCTTCCTTGATAAAATCATCTTTGAAATTATAAGTCGCAGTCTCTGGCTTCTTATCATCTACCTTCTTTTCATCAGTAGATTCCTTTTTACCAGTATCAGCTTTATCTGTATCAATTACAGATTTACTGTCATCATTCTTAGCGCTATCTGATTTACCTGTATCAGGTGCACCTTCTGCGCCAGTTTCTGTTTTACCTTGGGTCTGACCTTCTGTTGTAGTTGGCTCTGCCGTTGGTTCTCCTCCAAGCTTAACGTCATCTAGACTTAGCTTAGAAAAATCTAATTCATCACTCATGTGGGTATTTTTGGATTATGCAAAGTTTTTTCTAATAGTTGAGAATGTTGTGGAATACAGGGGGTGATTATTTATTGCATTTGATTATACTCACTCTGTTCATTAGGCGCTTCTTGTGCAGGAGCCTCTTGTGTAGCATCCTGACTTTCTGCTGCGGGACTAGCTGATAACGGTTGAATTGAAGGAGTAAATGAATCATTGCTATCGTCTGGTTGACCTAGCTTAATTTTTTGAACACTCTTGTTTCCTTCGTTTTCTAATTTCTTAGATTGAACCTTGCCGCTTTGTCTCATTTGTTCAAGCTGTAATTCATACTCGTACTTCATCTTTAAAAGCTCAGCTTCTAATTGCTTTTCAACTTGAATTATTTGAGACTTAACCTGACCCTCTAATTGGATTGTTTGTTGCTTAGCTTGCTCAGCCGCTTGTGCTGATTGTTGTTGAACTTGAGAATTCATTTGCATCTGACGTTCTGCCTTAGCTTGCTCCTCTTCCTTACGCTTCTTAATCTTGTATGCTAATAACTGCTGTGCAACTTTGAGGTTGTCTGTATTTTGAATGATAATAGCATCTTCAATATCCATCATGCCTTGAGCTGACATTGATTGAACTTGATTCAATAACATATTTCTTTGGTCGTTAGTAGGCTTATCCTCTAACATGATTCCAATCTCATGCATTGACAATTTTGACGACACTGAAATAAATTTCATGGTATTTGAGCCAAGTGCTTTAACATATCCTTCAACTGGTCCACGCTGAACCATGTCTTGTAATCGAAGAATTACCGCACCCGCTAAAGACTCTAACAATCTTCTGTCTGCAGAAACAATATGAGCTAATGCGTTATTGGTAGACTCATTGGCTAGATTTGCCACAGTAGTAAGAGTTCTCGGGTCAGGAGTAGAACCGTCTGTCAACTCATTCAACCCTGTGATATCTCTTAACATCTGAATATTATTCTGGATAATACCCCAATAGTTCATAACATCTCTACCCAATCCATTCTCTAATTCTTCGATAGGCTTAACGTTTGTCATTCTACCTTGAGCATCCATCTTCCTATACACTAACGTACCAGTCTTATTGTATAAGTCTAATACTGCCATTGGCTCTAGTTTCTTCCCTCCCGAGCCGAGAGGTATGTCTTCTAATCCACCCATCTCAATCATGATACCTTTAGGTCTTGATTGGTTGATGGCGTTCTGTAAACGGTACCATGCAATCTGAATAGCATCAGCAATAGGAATTAATTGTTCCATCATGCCGTATGCTTTCATATCAAAGAATTCTGGAGCGAATAAGTGGTAGCTTAGTTCTGTATCCATCAAGCTTGACTTTGCACGCTTCATATCTGTAGCAAGACCGTAATCGAAAATGTAATCAGTTCCGAGAATCATCTTGCCGTTGTATACTACTTTGTAGGCTACTCTTTCAAACTTGTCTTTGCGTTTGTTTCTTTCTTCAAACTTTGCTCTAGCGAAGACTTTATTACCTTTGCTGTTAACTCGCTTTTCGAAAACCATTTGGTTAACGGAGAAGAACTCCATGTCGAGCACACGAATACGGAATTTATCATACCCCTTGTTGTAGATGGATAACGAAGAAGGCCACTCCTTAGGATTACCTAATTGGCCAATATATTTTTTAGCAATCTCCTGATACTCGTCATCAGAGAATTGATTGCCCGCCATCTGCCTTAAATCAGCAATGGTCATTTCTATAATCTCACCAATATACTGAGCGTCCTTAAAGTCAGCTCTCTTACAATGGTTGATAATAATATTTCTAGGCTGGATTACTCTAATCTTAACAGCACCATTGGAATCGATATACTCTTTGTATCCGCCAACTCCATGGTCAAATATGTCAGCCTTAACTATTTCACGAGCCTTATCTATTTGGTTTTGATTGAATACAAGCTTAATTCCTTCTTCTGCTTCAATAGCTGCCTGATGTTTCCACGTATAATTCATCTGCATTTCTAGCTCCTCTAAATCCTTAGCCTCGTTAGGCATAATTCTTAAAGCAGGAGCCTCAAGCATGTTAGGGTCAATATTCTTTGCGGCATCTCGAAGAACTAACTTCGCTTTTATCTCTCTGAAATACTTATCGGTTTCTTCGTTAGCTAATGCGTCAATAGGTGTAGCTACTATATTATAGTCTACCTTGTTTAATTTACCTAATGCTATTCTTCTAAACTTTGGAACGACAGGTATAACACTCCAGTCAATATTCAACCAGTCTTCATTGGACTCTTCATCAACTCCCATCAATGGGCGATACTTGTTTATTGACTGATTCCCCATTGCGTATGACTTCTGTACTTCATACCTAAAACGAGCGTGATAGAAAATCTCACGGGGGTTATCGTTTTCAAAACTTGACCATGCTGCTTTACAATATTGTAAAATCCAATCACGTCCTTTCTCACGTGGGTCAATTAAATGGGAGGGAAACTCCGATGCTATCATAATTTACGCTTTTTGAAATAAGTGGTCACGTCTCGCAACGCACTGAAATCCTGCTTGGATAGTTTTACTTGGTCCGCTATTAGTGCGTAACCTGCAGCCATGGCCGCATCGAATTTTGTAGTGTTTGATATATCAAATTCTAGCCAATCAGTGACTAGGTCCTTGAAGTATATTTTGTCACAGTAGTCATTGATATATGACTCTGTTAATTCTGCGATGTGTTGGTGCGTCTTTGGTGAAGCCGCTATCCCTTCTTGTTGCCGTTCGGGGAGCCACATCAACATCTTGCCATAACCTCTATCATTGAAGTAATGCAAGAGTCCAATCTTCTGATTCTCGAATAAGACTTGACAGCCATAATAAACCGCCAGCTTAATCATATCCTCGTAGAACACCTGCACGCTCTCTGGTCGATACACATACTTTGCAACAAATGCATAGTTGTATTTATCTTCTTTCTGCGCTTCATTGTATTTCTGCAACACTAGCCCAGCTCCGTTTGAACGCCTTCCATCCTCAGAAGTATTATGGTCCACTGGGTCAACACCCATCACGAAACCATTATTATTAGGGAAGAACAAGTCACCACGTTTGATAATCTTGTTACTGTCCTCTTCTTTATCAAATAATTTTACAACTTCATATCGACCATTCGGTGATGGTTCGAATATTACTTTTGTATCTCTGATGCCACCTTCCCAAACAAAGTTCCCTCTAGTGGTTAGGTTCTCTTTCCAGCTTAGGGTATCCATTCTACCATTAAGCTTCATTGCATCGTATAAACATTTAGAACCGTCAATCCTGAAAGCCTCTTCCCATGACAATGGCTCCTTACGGATAATCGCACTTAACGCTCTTGTGTCGTTATGCAATAACTTACGCTCTTCAAGAATCTCATTCAATGCAGCCTCTTCGTTAGCGTAACCATATACATCATAGTACCTAGTTTCATTCGCAGGACAGAAGTATCTATATAATCCTGATGGGGTACGCTTACCAGTTTTAGCTGTATGATTGGAGTTATCCCATACCTTTTTGAATGCGGCACCTCCTTGTTCCATATCCTCAACCGTAGTTGTAAGTAATGCTTTACCGATAATCCTACCTTCGTCATCAAGATGACAGTAACGAGTTACCAGAAAGCGTTCCCATACATTTACATCTGCAGTCTTACCAACCTCATCACCTAAATACCTATGAATCTTCTGTCCGTCATAACTGATAGCCTCAGATGTCTTCCAGTCAATCATAGATTCAAGCTCCTCCTCATCTCTGATAGATGCTGCCTTCTTACCCTTAATAACCGTATTGTAGAAGCGCAACTCCGATGTCGGAGTTAAACCTTTACTTTGGTCGTATACAGGTACAAAGAAGTCTGGTAGCTTCTTGAATGGTTGTACTACGGCTTTACGGAATACTTCCTTAGCATCTGAACCCGTCTTGGATTGTATCCCCGAACGGGCAGACCTTGTACGGCTGACATATTCATATAAGAATACACCTCCTCTAAAGGTCTTACCTTGACGACGCTTTGTAATCTCTACCATCCCCATACATTCTGGGTCCTCGATACAGTACTGCATGAAATAGAAATACTTCTTGTCAGTGTTCCTGTACTTTGGCAAACCAGTATCTAGGTTCCAGTAATTGAGATAGAAGTAATGTAGTCCAGTGATGTAGGTTGCTTTACCATTATTGTAAAACCAAAACCCGTTCAATCGCCTGTCCCATTCCTGCTGTCTGAACTGTTCTAAATTCGAATCAAAGAACTCTGAATCTTCTCGCTGTCCGAGAATCTCCTTATCTCTTAGTTTTATATAATCCTTAGGAAGCTTTATTGCTTCCCAGTATTGTTCGTCTTTCTTTGGAGACCTAGCATATACACCTCTCTTTTCAACTGCACCAGTCAATATGTTGTACACGTAGCCTTCAGGAGGTAGATTACACTTCAGTCCCTGTACATCCTCTATGGTTCCGTTATCTATTGCCTTGAACATTCGCAGCTATCTCCTCGGGTCTTAACCTCTTTCGTTTGGTAATGGTTTCTTCTAGCTGGTTATCCCCGCCAGTTAAGTCTTTGTAGTATTTCTGAAGTCGCTGGTATATTTCATCCTGCGAAGTCATTATCTGAGTTTTAATATTAATAGCCTGTAGGATATCCTTATCTCTTAATCCATCCACTGGCATCATAACCCTCATGTTATATTCATAAAAGGCTTGCTCGTTACTCACTATCATCGACCATACCCAGTTGTTTTGGTACTTTAAGAACCTTATAATCACATCAAGCATATCCTCATTGGGCACATACTCATCTGCTTCGTTCTTAATCTTGAAATCGAATAACGTTGTTACATCATCCTTCATCAAGTCGTATCCAGCTAGGTCGGCTGCAAACTCTTTTCTTTTTAGTAGGTCGGGGTAATGATTTCTTAGCGGACTGTTTTGGTCGTACATTAATAGCACATACCTTAACTGCTTATCATCTACCGAACCAACTATCTCCTTAAGTTTTGGAAACACAGCTATCAAGTTTTTCTTGACAGTTGGGTTAAACTCCATCTTCAGGAATTCTTTTTCGTCTATCATAACTCTTCTAGTCTTCCGTCTTTTACTAATTGAATGACAGAACTAAATAGAGGATGATACCTTGTTATCTCCACGATTGAGTCCTTAGAGTACTCTGTACCAAGGATTATAAAATCATCAGTGACTCTAAAAACTCTCTTGTAGCTTTCGTAAGGGAAGAGTTGGTTAAGGTATTCTGCACGTTCTTTGCAGCCACATCCTTCGGCACCTACTAGCTTAGCAACAGCGTCAGCTACTTTGTCAAGACCAAAGAAGGCGGTAACATTAGAAATCGTATCACCTAATCCGTTACTCATTAGTTCTGGTTTAAGGCCCAAAACTATTCACGTATTGGCGGGATACTGTTGAAAACAGGGGGTGAATTATTCTTTATAGAACTCGTCAAGGTGTTTCTCAAACTCTTCTATATCAATTAAGAGTTCATATGTTCTACCCGACTTGGCGATTACGGTTGTTATATTGGCCATAGTCTGGCCTGCAGCTCCAACGTATTCAATCTCGTCGGAGTAATATGCTTCAATTGCAAATGGACTGATGTTGATAGTGCCGTCAACAATTTGCTTGAACTCGTTTAGGAGCACCATAGGTACGGTAATGTATCTCATTATTTACTTCCGTCTTGTAATGGAATATTGTTTGAATCATCTATACGACGATACTTTTGGCGCCATAGGGTATTGGTCAAAATGATTGATTTCTCTTCTATCTCTTCTTCTTCTAGTTCTGGAAAAAGGAGGTGCATCGATTCATGGATGAGTATCTCCATGTGCTTTTTTCCAGTAAGGCGAGAGTCCATCTCTACGATATTTCCTTCGTGATGGGCCCAGCCGTAAACCTTTTCCTTACCTAGCTTTCTATATTTTACTTTGTACCATTTCATTTCAACATCCCCCAATTGTTTTTGTATTTATCAAATTTATCTTTAGCGCCATTAATCCTGATGCGCTTCTTGGTTTCTTCTACTGGGATGAAATACCAATTGTCTGTTCCTTTAAGATATATAGCTATGATATCAATCTCTTGAGGAGTATAAGTGGAGCCATCAGCCTTACTGACAGCTACCACGTAACTACTTTTCTGCTTCTTGCAGGCGTTTGAGCGCATCTTAATTTGGACACGAACTAACTTGCCGTCCCATTCAGTTATCCTATCATAAGGCGCACTATCACCTCTTGGCTCCGATACGACAAATCCTTGCGTCATTGCCATGTAATCGAAATAGCATTCAGCAGTTTCTCCAGATTTTTTATTTGACATTTTTCTTCTTAGGCGCAGCTTTCTTAGGAGCCTTTGGCTTCGAAGCTTTTCTTTTTGGTTTTTCTACCACATCAGATACCAAGTTTAGTTTTGAATTCAATTGCATAATTAAGTCGGCAATTCTATCGTATCTCTCCTCGTGAGACTCACGGATGTAGCTATACGGCAATGTCAAATGAAGTTCCACGAGGAACAAATTAATTGATACATTGAACACAAAAATCTTGTAGTGATATTGGTTTGTATCCCATACCAGATAATCACTATACGCTTTTAACATCTTCTTCAGTAAGTTGAGCATTGTTATCTAATTGTAATTTATGAATTGAATCTAGGTACATATAAACGCCATCCATACCATGACGCACATAGGCACGTCTAATTCGTCTAGGATGGTTAGAATCTACTCCGTAGAAGTTTGGTTTATACTTCACTTTAAGTTTGCCATCCACTTCTTCTTTTACAGTTTCTACACTGCAGAAGCATTGGGTGGTTACTCTAGGAAGTTTTTCAGCGATAGCAATTGCTTGCTTTCGTAGGGCTTTGGCTTTTTTGTTTCTCATTACATGAACATTAGTTTGTACTTTAATTTTCCAACAGCTTCCATGTACTCGCCTGAAATATTAATCAAGGCATTATCACCTAAAGCGTTAGCATAACTATCAAACTGGATTCCCAAGCTTGTAGCTTCCATTGCGCAGTCATCACCAATCTCTAAAATCTTAGCGTTAACTTTTTGCAACTTGCCAATACCGATTAAGTACTCAATCGTTCTGTCTTTGATTTCTAAAACTTTACCATAGAACTCACCGAAAGCTTCATGCTGTGCAAACGACTTTGTGTTCTCATGGCAGATGTGCGCTAAGTCTGCTACTGAGTAGAACTTGCGGATGATGATGTCAATTCCTTTTTCTTCCATTGTTAATTGTATTTAAAATAAATGTTATCGTTGAACATGGCATATACCTTATGTCCTTCAATCTCGTTTTCGAATTTTCCTATTGGGTCGTACTCAACCACTGAACCTTCTGGGATTGTATCTTGGTTCGAAGCAAACACTTTACCCTTGTTCTCTTCTTTGTTTTTAGCCAGCTCGGGGATAACCAAAAGAGAACTAGTAACTTCTTCTACTATAGGTTGTATAAGGATATGAGAACCTACTGGGATAATCTTACCATCTCTCACTACAGCGATTGCTTGGAAATAATCCACGGCCCAGTACTGCTTACCTTCCCACTCAATTAGGTTATCGTTATCTAGGAGTACGCCAAAGTTGAAATAGAGTTTATCTCCAACTTGTACGTTAGTAAGAAAGTCTTTCCCATAGAACAGCATGTCAACACGATTAGGTATTGAATGAACAATACCGTTTTGTACCACATTCCATTCTTGTGCGTATGATGTGTCTTTGTAAAGGGTAATGGTATCTAACTTGATTTCGTCCTCCCACTTCTTCTCAACGGTTACGAATATCTTGTTAAGAGGTGCTTTCATACTGCTAAATTACTTAGCATCAGACTGTAAAGGGCAAAGTTTCACCCATGGTTTTCTACATAAAAAACCCCCACGTAGAAACGCAGGGGAAAGTCATATTATGGACAAATCAAAATGGTAAAGCAAATATACAACTATAGATACCTGTTAGCAAGTAGTTATGCACAGAGTTATCCTAGTGGGTCGAGGTAGTTTCGGGGGTTGCCTACCCAAGCCTCTTCTTCTATCCAAGCGCCATACGTAGATTTGATTACGGTCCTGTACTTCTGTAAGGATTTATAATTCTCCAGCCATATCAGGCAATCCCTGTTAGCTTTCTTATCACGCACTACTTTGGGTAGGTAGGCAAACTTGGTCACCACCTTCAAGGTGTTCCTTTGAGGTTTTTGTTTTAGGTATATTTTCATGGATGCTGGTCTAGGATTTGAACCTAAGCTGCATGAGTCAAAGTCAGGCGTGCTACCACTACACCAACCAGCATGGTACTATCGGTTCTTGGTAGGAGTACGTATAGCTGCGCTTTCAACTTTCTTCTTAACCTCTAGTTGTGGGTACGCAATTTCATGTGAGCAGGATGGGCACTCGAACGTGTGCTCCTTTAGTTGGCTCTCCCAAACAAACTCTTCTACTTTCGCACCGCAGAAGCATTTGTAAACTTTCTTACCAAATGTATCTTTCATAAAATTTTAATTTGAACACAGGGCAGGATATGAACCTGCATCTCTCCGAATAATCAGAAGCTCTAGCTTGAGCTACCTGTGTTATGCGAAACTCCATTGGAGTCAGACCTAGGATACTCTCCTAGGTGGGGCACTATTGTGGGTCAACTAAATCAGCTGGGTCTGTAGGTACTCCTACAATGTCACCTGCTTTTAGTTCTACGCCAGACTCATCTGTGATTGGTCCGTTGAACTTGATATCCTCTTCTGTCAACACGTGCGTAGCAATTGGCCACACAGCCTCGAAATCAGCTTCAGATACGGATAACAACTTACTTCTCAATTCAGCGTTGTGTCCATTCTCGAACTCAACTCTTTTAGTTCGAGCCTCACTTAACAAGTAAGAACCAAACTCGATTAAATCTCCTTTAGTGTACATATATTGGGGTTTTGGTTTTAGATATTAGTTAGGGATACTTGCCGAAGGCAAGTCCGATACAAATGTACAACTATCTATATACGTTATACACAGTGATAGAGGGGTGTGGGAAACAGTGTGGGTTACAAAGGCGGAGGGGAGTTCCTAGTTAGGTATGTCATGGCTAATACAAATGTTATAGTCAGTATACATGCTAGCGGAGATATGTGCCAGATTAAGATTATAGTAAAGACTACTAATGCTAATGCTAATAATGATGAAGCTATAACTACTATAGCAAGACAGATTTTATCTAGTAGGTTCATAGGGTTATTTGTTTGCTCAAAGTTACAAACAACCGTAGCCGATAGCGTCAGTATAAGTACTATGTGGGGAACGGTGGGGATTAGTATCTAATGCTACCCTTCTTGTTAAACCATAAGAAAGCTATAACAACAGCAGCACCGATTGATAGGTAGGGATGGATAAACCAAAGTATCCCAAAGAAAGTGATAAAGCCAACAGCGATTTGAAATATGAAAAGAATGACACCAACTATTTTGCCAATGAGTTCCATACGGGTTGCTTTAATGCAGGCGCAATATAGCAAATATTTTGTATGTGTCAAATGCTGTAGGGGGAGGAGTTGAACCTCCAATGTCCAGTAGATTATATAAACAACTGGACGCTCCCGAGACTGGGGAGTGTGTTTGCCGATTTCACCACCCTACATTGGGAAGTATACATGTATGCCTTGCTTGCCATCAGGCGAGAGGGAGCCTAATACTTTCACTTCTTTACTAGTAACTATATCCATGACCTCCTGCGGGAATGGAGGCTCAAAGGATATTACCTTGTATTTAATATCATCACGTACTTCCGTCTTCTCGGCCCAATCCTTTCCTATTGCATTCAATGCATTTACCAACTGGCACTTCAGGCAGTATACTGGGGGGATGATAGAATAGCCCTTGATAGCTTCAATCTCTTCTTCGGTGAACTCATCACCAGTCTTCATTATCTTCTTGCAGCCTGAGCATAACAAAGCTCCACGTCCGCCATTGTATCTGAATTGTGCTTTTTCTATTTTTTCCATTGTTCTGGTATTTCTATGTCCCAACCTTTCTTATTCATGGGATTATCGTATATCCTAATATCATCAGAGTAGTAATGCTTCACATGCCCACCTGCTAGCCTTACCAGCCATACGCTGTTTACATTCACGCCATAGTCTATGAGTAGATACGCTTCACCCTCTCCGTGTGGAGTGTGTACTGGGATGGGAGTGTGGAATTCATGTATCATATTCGCTTCTGGTGTTTCATCATTAAGAAATCTAGATGTTGCTTTTTGTCTCCATATTCGACATGACACTCACGACAGAGCGCCATAAGGTTCTGAATACTGTCCTTCTCCTTGGACCCGCCCATGCCTCGAGCTATGATGTGGTGGATGTCTACTGCTTTCTTACGGCACACTTCACAGGGAATGAAGTCTTCTGGCCCGTACCCGAAATAGTCTAGGTAGACCTTAGTGTGGTGTTTCATATTTACGGAAGATGAGCCATACGAATATGGCACCGATTTGTATATCCTTACTTACTTCTTCCCCAAGTAGGTAATTGCCTTGCCAGACCCCGAGCAGAAATTCTTTAGGGAGAAATGATATGCTTACCGAATAATTATTCACCCTGATTCCAAATTCCATTACTGTCTGTATTTAACTATTATCTTTAAAATATTTGCTTAGTGTTTTCTGTTTATCTGCAGATTCGAGAGCATAGGTAGCCCATCGAACCTGCTACGATTTTGCTTGAGCGTATCCGCTACCCGCCTCCATCGTCCCGTAGTCAACATAGGGTGCTACGGTCTGGAAGTTCCTTTAAGACAGCCTACCTGCCTACAGACATACCCTGCCTTCCTTTGCATCTGGGTTGCGCCATCGTCTGTTGCCCGCTCTTGCGCTTCTATGGTAACCCCGAGCCGTCAATTTCTCCCGAAAGGATTACAAAACAAATATACAGCCCTCTCTATAATAGAGTGCCTAGTTTTCTACAGCTGGGGGAAACTCGGAAAACAATAATCTAAAATAGAGTACGTTTGTATAGAACACTTGCCACTGCGAGGTCATTACAGCCTCATAGCGACACGTTCTTTTGAGTTAATTCGTACCACCCACCCAGAGATTTCCTGCCCGTCAAAAGGCGGGGAATCACGTCTGGGGGATTTATGTGGGAGAGGTGTGGGGGTAAAGCATATATCTAGGGTGGCCGACCCCAAAATGGGAACTCGAACCACGTAACGGGGTGGGGAGGGAAAAGGGGAATTGGAAAACGGAAAATGACACAACCAACTTATAGTGTATAAGATTATGGGAAATACAAAACCCAATACCACACTGCATTACAGCGCACGAAGGGGGAATGGAACAGCCCCTTTGTGTCAGAGTGTGCAAGAAAAGAATCCATGCGGGACAGCTTGCCCTAAGATTATAGGGGGGAAGTGGCGCATTGCTTTGCGTTTGCTCACGTCGATACATGAACGCAGTAACCCCTCGTCCCTTCCTTCCCCATCCAACCCTTGCAACTCTACCCCCTTGTATTACTCAGCAGGTAGACCAACCCTTGCAAGTTCTCTTATAGCTTCTCTAGTTCTCTTATGTTCTCCTATACTGTTATGTCTCTCTATAGTATATACATACCCCCGAGCTCAACCCTTTAGCCCCACGTATCCCTTCCTCACCCCATGGCAGGAATCGTATACGCCCATCTCGGAGGCTTCGCCCTAGTATATCCGATTGTATCCGCATATATCCGTAACCATATACCCAAACCATAAACCCCTTAACGATGAAACACTTTTTACTAGTGATTGCTCTTGTCCTCTTCTATCTTATTAATGCTAATGCTACCCCCGAACGGAGCCAAAAGCACCCAACGAAGGCCGTGAGAGTCGAATATACCCCTACCAACCCCCGTAAAAATCCGTATAACTCGCTCTCGGACAGCTATTTCG
>Ga0315909_10005649_pt1 | contig 14253 bp, 9 predicted proteins | sample LakEriMetagenome_11_FD_203527 | JGI IMG/M metagenome (GOLD analysis project Ga0315909, IMG submission 203527) | Freshwater fungal communities from buoy surface, Lake Erie, Ohio, United States - Buoy 2 MA125 | ecosystem: Environmental > Aquatic > Freshwater > Lake | place: USA: Lake Erie, Ohio...
GAATGAGACCGCGCTCTGGGCTGACTACATCCTGCCCTTCGGTCACAGCACCGAGCGCCATGACACCCAGTCCTACGAGCAGTACGCCGGCAAGTGGCTCGGCTTCCGCCAGCCCGTGCGGCGCGTCGCGCTCGAGAAGATGGGCGAGAAGATCAGCGACACCCGCGACACCACTCCCGGCGAGGTCTGGGAAGAGGTGGAGTTCTGGTTCGACCTGTCATGGCGCATCGATCCCGACGGCTCGCTCGGGATCCGGCAGTACTTCGAGGCACCCGGTCGCCCCGGCGACAAGATGACCGTCGACGACTACTACGGCTATGTCTTCGACAACAACGTCCCGGGCCTGCCCGAGAAGGCTGAGGCCGAAGGGCTCACGCCGCTGGAGTACATGCGCAAGTACGGCGCGGTCGAGATCGTCAACGGTCTCTACCGCCAAGACGAGCGCCCGCTCACCCCCGCCGAACTCGAGGGTGCGGTGCCCGACGAAAACGGCGTACTGCGCAAGCCGATCACCCCCGAGACCCAGAAGCCGCTCGTCGGCGAGACCGGAGCAGTGGGCATCGAGATGGAGGACGGCTCCAAGGTCGCGGGCTGGCTCACCCCGAGCCGCAAGCTCGAGCTCTACTCCCCCGCCATGGCGGAGTTCGGCTGGCCGGAGTACGCCACCCCGACGTACATCAAGTCGCACGTGCACCACAGCGGGATCGACACCGACAAGGACGAGATCCTGCTCGTGCCAACCTTCCGCTTGCCCACCCTGATCCACACGCGCTCGGGCAATGCGAAGTACCTCAACGAGATCAGCAACAAGCACCCCATGTGGATGAATCCCATCGATGCCGAGCGTCTCGGTGGGCTCAAGACCGGCGACATGGTGCGCGTCACCACGGAGATCGGCCACTTCGTCGCCCGCGTGTGGGTGACCGAGGGCGTGCGCCCTGGCGTGACGGCCCTGTCGCATCACATGGGTCGCTGGCGCACCACCGACGAGGCCGGCAGCCGATGGGTCACGGGCAAGGTCGACGTGGGGCAACTGCCCGACGGCCGCTGGCGCCTGCGCTACAAGGAGGGCGTCAAGCCCTTTGCGAGCGGCGACGCCGACTCGATGCGCATCACCTGGGAGGACCCGGGCGTGCACCAGAACCTCGCCTTCGCCGTGCACCCCGACACCTGGTCGGGCATGCACTGCTGGCATCAGAAGGTGCGCATCGAGCGGGCACACGACGAGGACAAGTACGGCGATGTCGTCGTCGACACCGCGAAGTCACGCGAGGTCTATCGCGAGTGGATGTCCAAGACGCGTCCCGGCCCGAGCCCGAGCGGCCTGCGCCGCCCGGAGTTCATGATGCGTCCGGTCATGCCGCAGGTGCAGGCCTACTACGTCGACGGCATGCCGGAAGGCACGACCTCCTAGACCTCTCTGCGCTCCATGCTGGCCGAGAAGCCAGGCGTCGACCTCATGCCTGGGCTGCCCGAGCTGCACTTTTCCAAATCGCGATGAGCACCGCTCAAGGTCTGTCACACTCATGGCCTCAGTCTTCGATGAGAGAGGTGCTCCGAATGGAGAAGGCATATGACGTCTCGCGTCGAGGATTCCTGGTCGGCATGGCTGGAGTGGCCGGCACAGCGCTCGCGATGGGCGCCGCTGCCCCGGCACTGGGTGCGGAGAGCAAAGAAGGTGGGAAATACACGCCCGGGCAAGCATTGAAATGGCTCAGGCAGGGCAATAGGCGCTGGGTGAACGGGAACATCAGGAATGTGGACCACACCCCACCAGAGGGCGATACCACCAGGGGTCAGTGGCCCTTCGCGTCGATCCTTTCGTGTGCCGACTCCAGGGTGAACCCCGAGCGGGTCTTCGACGTACAGCGGGCCAATCTCTTCAACGTGCGCAACGCGGGCAACATTGGCTCGGACGGCATCAGCATCGGATCGCTGGAGTACTCCGTCGCCGTGCTGAAGGTCGCGCTCATCGTGGTGCTGGGCCATAGCGGCTGCGGTGCCGTCTCGGCTTCCCAGAACACATTGCGCACGGGCGAATATCCGGGGGGCGATATCGACGACGTCGTCAACGCCATCCTCCCGGCTATCGAGGACCTGGGCGAAGACCAGACGCTGGCGGAGGGCATCTGGGCCAATGCGGCCTACTCCGCACGTGCCCTGAGGGAGAGCAGCATCATTCGGGACGCGATCGACAGCGGCCAACTGCGGGTGAAGTACGCGACGTACAACCTCCGGTCGCGCCGCGCCACCTTTGCCTAGTCGACCACCGATGCCCTGAATTCAAGTTGCGTGCCGTCCTGCCTCGACTTCGCGCGCTGGTGGAGACTCACCCCAACTCAGCGTCGAAGTAGGTGTCCGGGAAGGGCTCGTCCTTCAAGGTGTAATGCCACCACTCCTCGGGGAGGTTGGTGAAGCCCGCCGCCTCCATGGCGGCCACGAGCATTCGCCGATTCGCCTGCTGCTCCGGCGTGATCGCCGTGTCGGCCGTCGCTGAGAGCGGGTCGAAGCAGTCGAATCCGGTGCCCATGTCGATCGACGTGTCGGGGAAGCGCACTCCCACGGGGGCCGCGCAGTCCGTGATCGGATCGCCAACTTGCCACGTCGGACTCGCGCCGGAACCGAGGGGTACGAGAGTGACATCCACCGTCGACCCCCGGCTGTGGCCGCTCTTCTCCGCGATGAGCCCGAGCGGGAAGAGCTGGTCCTTGGCCAGGCGTGGATAGAACTCTGCGCGGGTAACGTCATCCGCAGCGTCCTTTGCCCACTCAACGAAGTCGGAGACTGCGCGCTGCGGCCGGAAGCAGTCGTAGACCTTCAGCGAGTAGCCCTGGGCCTTGACGGCGGACTGCACCTGTCCCAGCGCGTCCGCAGCCTCTCGGGTGAGCCAGCACTCCGGGGCGACGTAGCCAGCGACCGGACGACCGATGAAGTTGTGCTGCCCGGCGTATCGGATCTCCTGGACGATGTCAGGCGCGACGTCGGCAAGTCGAACGAAGCCCTCAGGCATTGGCGACTCCCCCGCTACCTCAGATGCAGGCGTTGCGCAGCCAGCGAGCCCTACGAGTGCGACTCCCAGCGTGACGCCGATTGCTCGACGGATCACAGGGCGCCTTCGAGGATGCTGCGCTCCTCATCGGTCCAGGGACGGGAGGCGCGTGTCGTCGCATCACGCGCCACGATCACCGTCTCCGACTGTGCCGCGAGTGCACCGCCCGGTAGCAGGATTTGCTCCTGGGTGCGCATGCTCGTGCGACCGATGCCGGTGGCCCGGCAGGTGACGAGCACCTCCTCGGTGCCCATCGGGATCTCGGCCTTGAAGTCGATCTCGAGGCGGACCAGCACCAGGTCGAGGAAGGTGTCGCCCACGAGGGAGTGGAAGAAGCGGTCGCGACCGGTCTCCAGGAAGGTCAGGAAGACGGCGTTGTTCACGTGGCCGAGGGCGTCGAAATCACGCCAGCGGACGGTGATGGGGACCTCGACGCTGAAGGGCATGCCGCAAGCCTAGGGCGACCCCCGTGGTGACCACGGCCCATGGGCCGTCGTATCCTTGGCGAAGCCGCAAGGCCAGCGCGGGGTGGAGCAGCTCGGTAGCTCGCTGGGCTCATAACCCAGAGGTCGCAGGTTCAAATCCTGCCCCCGCTACGTTGGGAAGTCCCGAGACACCCGGTTGGGATGTCTCGGGACTTCCCCTTTTCGGAGTAGACCACCTCTCGGTGCCCACCCATGTCGAAGCGACTCCGGGAACCGCTAGCGTTCGTGGCTCCGATCCACTCCCGAAGGAGTCAGGCATGGCCGTTCAGGTCCAAGGTGTCATCGCACGGGAGAAGGACGCCCCCGTCACCCTCGAGACGATCATCGTCCCCGACCCGGGTCCCGGCGAGGCTCGCGTCAAGGTGCTCGCCTGCGGGGTGTGCCACACGGACCTGCACTACCGCCAGGGCGCCATCAACGACGACTTCCCCTTCCTCCTCGGCCACGAGGCCGCAGGGATCGTGGAGTCCGTCGGACCTGATGTCACCGATGTGACCCCCGGTGACTACGTGATCCTCAACTGGCGCGCGGTCTGCGGACAGTGTCGCGCCTGCTTGCGCGGACGCCCCTGGTACTGCTTCAACACCCACAACGCCACGCAGAAGATGACGCTGCTCGACGGCACCGAGCTCTCGCCCGCTCTGGGCATCGGCGCCTTCGCCGAGATGACCCTGGTGGCCGCGGGCCAGTGCACCAAGGTGGATGCGGCCGCTGCCCCCGAGGTCGCCGGGCTGCTCGGCTGCGGCGTGATGGCCGGGCTCGGCGCTGCCATCAACACGGGTGGCGTGACCCGTGGCGACTCGGTGGCCGTCATCGGCTGCGGCGGTGTCGGAGATGCAGCGATCGCAGGGGCACGACTCGCAGGGGCGCGCACGATCATCGCGGTCGACATCGACGACCGGAAGCTCGAACTGGCCAAGCAGTTCGGGGCCACCCACACCGTCAACTCCCGCAACACCGACCCGGTGGAGGCTATCCGCGAGGCGACCGAAGGCTTCGGCGCCGACGTCGTGATCGAGGCCATCGGCCGACCCGACACCTACGAGCAGGCATTCTTCGCCCGCGATCTCGCCGGCACCGTGGTCCTCGTCGGCGTCCCTTCGCCTGACATGCGGCTCGACCTGCCTCTCATCGAGTACTTCGGTCGCGGCGGCGCCTTGAAGTCGAGTTGGTACGGCGACTGCCTGCCCTCACGGGACTTCCCCATGCTCATCGACCTCTACCTCCAGGGTCGACTCCCCCTTGATCAGTTCGTCACCGAGAAGATCGGCGTCGGCGATGTCGAGGCGGCGTTCGACAAGATGCACCACGGAGACGTGCTGCGCAGTGTCGTGGTGTTCGACCAGTGAGCGCCCGCGTCGAGCGCGTCGTCACCAGCGGAATCTTCAGCCTCGACGGCCAGGATTTCGAGGTCGACAACAACGTCTGGCTCGTCGGAGACGACGAGGAGGTCCTCATCGTCGATGCCGCCCATGACGCGGAGACCATCCTCAGCGCAGTAGCAGGTCGCCGCGTGGTCGGCATCGTGTGCACTCACTCGCACAACGACCATGTCAACGCCGTCCAGGAGCTCATCTCCAGCGTCGACGGGCCGGTCTACCTCCACCCGGCCGACACCATGCTCTGGGATGTCGTCAACGCGGGCGTGGCCTTCACCCCGCTGGCCGACGGCGACGTCGTGTCGGTGGCCGGTCTCGACGCCCAGGTGATCCACACTCCGGGCCACTCACCCGGTGGGGTCTGCCTCTACGTGCCCGACCTCGGCGTGCTCCTCAGTGGCGACACGCTCTTCCACGGCGGCCCCGGGGCGACAGGTCGCTCCTTCAGTGACTTCCCGACGATCCTCGATTCGATCCGGGAGCGCCTCCTCACGCTGCCCGCCGGGACGCGCGTGCTGACCGGCCACGGAGACGAGACCACTATCGGCGCAGAGGCCGGGTCGTACGACGAGTGGGTTGCTCGCGGCCACTAGCCCCGGTTGTCGACGCTGCGACCACCCGCCGGTCCCTGGTGCTAGCTGACGAGGGTGAGCGCGGTCACGCCTACGACGAGCACGATGACCCCGACGATCTGGAATCGACCGAGCTTTTCCTTAAACAGGAAGTAGGCCGCCACGGCCGCGATGGGCGCGAACTGCGATGACAGGATGGACGTAATGGCCACCTCGTACTGGGCGCCGATGGAGAAGCAGACGAAGCCCAGGATTTCCGTGAATGCCATGGCCACGACCAGTGGCACCGTGGACCTGGTGATCTGCAGCCTCCGCATGACGAGCAGCGGGATCAGGATGATGAGGACACCCGCGAGACGCGCAGGCAGCAGCACCCAGGGGATGGGTACGTCGTTGCTGAGGTTGCCCGCCGCGAAGAGAGAGACCCCGAAGCACATCGCAGCCACGGTCGACAGGACCACGGCGTAGACCGGTCGCTCCTTGGCAAGCGGTGCGGGGTCGGGGGCGATCGCCGAGATGACGATCCCGCCGACGATCACGAGAAGCATGAACCCGACGATGGGCGCGATGCTCTCCCCCAGGAGCGCTGCGATGACCGCAGCAATGGCCCCCTCGGTGGCGAGGATTGGCGCGACGACGCCGACCTTGCCGACGCGCAGGGCGAACCCGGCCACGAGGATGCCGATGACATTGCCCAGCCCGAGGACGACCATCCACGGGATGCTGGGGCCGATGTTGGCCGGGACACCGGAGGCGACGACGAAGGGCGTCGTGACGATGAGCCCCACGAGCATCACCCACGCCACGGCCGACGCCGAACCGATGATCTTCACGGCTCGCGACGACATCAGGCTGCTGCTGGCGAAGAAGCACGCGGTCAGGAGCCCGAAGACGATGCTGACCACCTCCTGACCCTACTCACGAGCGGGGCGAGGCCCTGTCGCGAAACACGGGTGCAACACGACCCGGGTACGGTCCTCCCGTGAACGCGCCCGAGCCCGATGCCGCCCTACGCGAGGACATCCGCACCCTGGGGACCCTCCTGGGCCAGTCACTGGCCCAGCACGGTGGCCCCGAACTTCTCGAGGCCGTCGAGCGCATCCGCGCTGCCGTCCGGGACGATCCTGCCGAAGCGACACGCATCATCGACCAGGTCGACCTGCACGAGGCGACCCTGATTGCCCGTGCCTTCTCCATCTACTTCGACCTCGCCAACGTCGCAGAGCAGGTCCAGCGCGCGCGCGACGTCCGGGCCCGCCGGCGCACCGAGGGCAGCCTGCTCACGCGCACCGCCGGACGCGCCCTGGACCTGGGCGCCACTCCCGCGCAAGCCAGGCTGCTCGCAGAGGAGATGGCGGTGCGCCCCGTCTTCACGGCGCATCCCACCGAAGCGGCACGTCGGTCGGTCCTCACCAAGCAGCGGCGGATCGCCGACCTGCTCCTCGATGCCCTCATCGATGACGAGCGGCGCTGGTCGCGCATCGCCGAGCTTGTCGATCTGCTGTGGCAGACCGACGAGCTGCGCCTCGAGCAGCCACAGGTGGTCGATGAGGCACGCAATGCCCTCTACTACCTCGATGACCTTGCGCGCGGCCCGCTCGCCGAGGTGCTCGATGATCTCGCCACGGCATTCCGCATGCTCGGTGCCGACCTGCCACCCGATAGCACGCCGCTCACCTTCGGCTCCTGGATCGGCGGCGACCGGGACGGCAATCCCTTCGTGACCCCCGAGGTGACGCGCGCCGTCATCGACTTCCAGCGCGACCACGCCATCAGCGACATCCTGCCCATCGTCGACCGGCTGCTCGAGGACCTCTCGGTGAGCGAGCGCCTGTCAGGGGAGGACCCGGCCTTGCGCACCCATGTGGATGCGGATCTCGAGTCCCTGCCGGAGTTCGACAGGCGATTCCTGCGCATCAATGCGGAGGAGCCCGTGCGCCTAAAGCTCTCGGTCATCCACAACAGGCTGCGGCTCACGCGTGAGCGACTCGCCTCCCGCGGCCCGCACGTGCCCGGACGGGACTACCGCACCACTCGCGAACTCCTCGACGACCTCATGCAGGTGCGCGACACACTCGCGTCGGACGACTCCATCGCCGCCATTGGGGTCATCGACAGGGCACTTCGCGTGATCGCCGCCATCGGCCTGCCCCTGGCCACTCTCGACATCCGTGAGCACTCGGCCAAGTACCGCGAGGCAATCGGCCAGCTCCTCGGTCGCCTGCCCGCCGCTCCAGACTTCACGGAGCTGGACGCCGACGCGCGCCGCGAGCTGCTCTCCGCCGAGCTGCTCTCACGGCGCCCACTCGCACCCACTCCGCCACCGCTCGACGCGTCGGCCATGGCCACCTACGGCGCCTTCGTGTCCGCACGCGAAGCCATCGAGCGCTACGGTCCCCGCACGGTCGAGACATGCATCGTGTCGATGACCAAGGGAGCTGACGACGTCCTCGCCGCCGTGGTCCTGGCCCGCGAGGCCGGCCTCGTCGACACCGATGCCGGCACGGCGATGGTCGGCTTCGTGCCGCTGCTCGAGACCGTCGACGAGCTGCGCTCGGCCCACCTCATCCTCGGCCAGTTGCTGGCGGACCCGACGTACCGGCGCCTGGTCGCCTCGCGTGGCGACATCCAGGAGGTCATGCTCGGATACTCCGACTCCAACAAGGACGCAGGGCTGACGACGTCGCAGTGGGAGATCCACCTCGCTCAGCGCAGACTTCGCGACACGGCCGCGGAGGCCGGCATCGCACTCACCCTCTTCCACGGACGCGGCGGCACCGTGGGCCGAGGCGGCGGGCCGACGTACGACGCGATCCTGGCGCAACCGTGGGGTGTCCTCGAAGGTCGCATCAAGCTCACCGAGCAGGGCGAGGTCATCTCCGACAAGTACCTCCTGCCAACCCTGGCGAGAGACAATCTCGAGCAGATCCTCGCGGCCGTGATCGATGCCACGCTCCTGCACGATCGGCCGCGCAATCCTGCGGAGGAGGTCGCGCGCTGGGACGAGGTCATGGACATCGCGTCAGCCGCTGCCCAGCAGCGCTACCGCCACCTCGTCGACAATCCTGATCTCCCGGCCTACTTCGCAGCCTCGACGCCCGTCGAGGAGTTCGGCGGAATGCACATGGGCTCGCGTCCGGCCCGGCGCCCCGACACCGCCTCCGGGATCGACGGGCTGCGCGCTATCCCCTGGGTCTTTGGGTGGACGCAGTCGCGTCAGATCGTGCCCGGCTGGTACGGCGTCGGCAGCGGCCTGGCCGCTGCGAGAGCAGCGGGCCACGGAGACGCGCTCACCTCCATGCATCGACAGTGGTACTTCTTCCGCAACTTCATCTCCAACGTCGAGATGACGCTGGCCAAGACCGATCTCACCATTGCCGCGCGCTACGTCGACGGGCTCGTCCCCGAGCACCTTCGCCATGTCTTCGAGGACATCCGCGAGGAGTATGAGCGCACCGTCGCTGAGGTGCTGCGCATCACCGGCGAGTCGGAACTCCTGGCGGCCAGCCCCACGCTGCAGCGCACCTTCGCCGTGCGCGATACCTACCTGCTCCCGCTCCACGAAATGCAGGTGCGCCTCCTGCAGCGCGTCCGGGCAACCGAGGATCCCAGCCTCGAACTGCGTCGCGCACTCTCGGTCACGATCAATGGCATCGCCACCGGCCTGCGCAACACAGGCTAAGCGCGCCGGGGCGCTCCATCGTATGGATCGCCGAGCCGCTGGTCAGCCGACCCGTGGAGCATGTCGGTCGGGGCCGTCATCGCAGCGTCCCCTAGAGACAGGACCCACCCAGCGAAGCTTCGCCTGGAAATCAACACTTGTGCGCTGCAGGAAGTCTCGATTTCCAGGCAGATCTTCCGCCGGGTGGCTCACTCGGCAGATGCCGGCCCGGTGGACCCGACCTAGTCGGTGCCGGACTCCATCGCCGCGTGATCGAGCATCTCCTCATCGGCGGCGACCGGCTCGGATGCGGCGATGGCATCCGCACCCCCGGCATCAAGACGCCCCATGAGCTCGACATGTCCCGCGCCCAACTGACCCTGCGCGGCATAGAGCTCGAGCTTGGTGCGGGTATCCGCGATATCGAGATTGCGCATAGTGAGCTGGCCGATGCGATCGGTGGGCCCGAAGGCCGCCTCCTCGACGCGCTCCATGGACAGGCGATCAGGGTGGTAGCTCAGGCCCGGTCCGCTCGTGTCGAGGATCGAGTAGTCGTCGCCGCGACGAAGTCGCAACGTCACCTCGCCGGTGACCGCGGAGGCAACCCACTTCTGCAGGGACTCGCGCAGCATGAGCGCCTGCGGATCGAGCCAGCGACCCTCGTAGAGCAAACGCCCGAGGCGGCGCCCCTCCGCGTGGTAGTTGGCGATGGTGTCCTCGTTGTGGATCGCGCTCAGCAAGCGCTCGTAGGCGATGAAGAGCAGCGCCATACCGGGGGCCTCGTAGATGCCCCGGCTCTTGGCCTCGATGATGCGGTTCTCGATCTGGTCGGCCATGCCCAGGCCGTGGCGACCGCCGATGGCATTGGCCTCGCGGACGAGCTCGACGGCGCTGGCGAACTCCTTGCCGTTGATCCGCACCGGCCGACCCTGTGCGAACTCGATGGTGACGTCCTCCGTCGCAATCTCCACGGCCGGGTCCCAGAACGCCACGCCCATGATCGGATCGACGATCTCGATCGAGACATCGAGGTGCTCGAGTCGCTTCGCCTCGTGTGTCGCGCCCCAGATGTTGGCATCGGTGGAGTAGGCCTTCTCCGTCGAGTCACGGTAGGGCAAGCCGTGCGCGACGAGCCACTCCGACATCTCCTTGCGCCCCCCGAGCTCGCCCACGAAGTCGGCGTCGAGCCAGGGCTTGTAGATCCGCAGTTGCGGATTGGCGAGCAGTCCATAGCGGTAGAACCGCTCGATGTCATTGCCCTTGTACGTCGAACCATCGCCCCAGATGGATACGTCGTCATTGAGCATGGCGCGCACGAGCAGCGTGCCGGTGACCGCCCGGCCCAGCGGGGTGGTGTTGAAGTACATGCGATTGCCCGAGCGGATATGGAAGGCCCCGCACGCGATGGCCGCCAGGCCCTCCTCGACGAGCAGGTCCTTGCAGTCGACGAGCCGCGCGATCTCCGCGCCGTACTCCAGCGCGCGTCCGGGCACGACGTCAATGTCCGGCTCGTCGTACTGGCCTAGATCAGCGGTGTAGGTGCACGGAACCGCTCCCTTGCTGCGCATCCACGCGACCGCGACGGAGGTGTCGAGGCCACCGGAGAAGGCGATGCCGACGCGCTCGCCGACGGGCAGGGACGCAAGGACCTTGGACACGGCCGGAGCCTATCGGGCAGGCTCGCTCACGCGGGCTGGCCGTCATCCGCGCCGGTCAGCCGGGCCTCGGCTTCCTGCGCTCGCCGCAGGGCGGCCTCGAGGTCGGCCTGTGCCTGGCCGTACGCAGCGAAGTCGCCGTCCGCGAGTGCCGCCTGGCCGCGCTCGTATGCCGCTTGCGCGTCGCCGAGCGCGGTCTGCAGATCGGTGAGCGGATCACCGGAGGGTCCCGGCGTCGGCGTGGGCGTGGGCGTCGGCTGCGGATCCGGGTTGGGGTCAGGATTCGGCCCGGGGGTCGGATCCGGAGTCGGGATCGGGTCCGATTCGAAGACCTTGGCCAGCGCTTCGTCGAGGGTGTCTTCGAGCGCGACGTTGGCGCCGTAGCCCGCGAGGACCTTGCGCAGCAGCGGGAAGCCGTCCTGGGTCGCCCGGAGATAGACCGGCTCAACGTAGAGCAGGCCGCCGTTGAAGGGCAGGGACAAGAGGTTGCCCAGGTTGACCTCGGAGCCGCCGCGTCGCAGCAGCGACAACTCCGCGCTGATCTCAGGATCCGACTCGAAGTTGTTCTGCACCTGAGTCGGTCCCGGGATCGTGGTGTTGCTCGGGAGTTGGAGCACGCGGATGGTGCCGTAGCCGTCCCCGGGTGCGGAGTCGACCGCCATGAAGGCTGCGAGAGTCGGACGGCGTTGCGGAGCGAAAGTCGTCGTGAGCGAGAAGACCGGCTGCTCCTGCCCGGGCATCTGCAGCGTGAGGTAGTACGGCGGCTGGAACTGCTGGATCGCCTGCGTCGGATCGAAGGGCACGATCCAGAAGTCGGTGCCGTTGTAGAAGGTTGCGGGGTCCGTGACGTGGTAGCGCGACATAACGACCCGCTGCACCTTGAAGAGGTCCTGCGGGTAGCGCACGTGGGCCTCGATGGCCGTGGGCATGGAACTGCGGGCCTCGACAACGCCGGGGAAGGCCTTCATCCACGTCTGCAGAATGGGATCGGACTCATCCCAGGCATAGAGGGTGACGGTGCCCTCATAGGCATCGACCACGGCCTTGACGGAGTTGCGCGCGTAGTTGAGCTGGTCATTGGGCGCGATGGCGGCGGAACCGGTGCGCACCGTGATGGAATCGCTCGTGACTTCGCCGAGGGACACCCGAGACGCGTACGGATAATCGTTTGTGGTGGTGTAGCCGTCGACCAACCACACGATCCGACCGTCTACGACCGCCGGATAGGGGTCTTGGTCGAGCGTGAGCCACGGCGCGATCTTCTCGACGCGGGTGAGCGGGTCGCGGTCCCAGAGGATGCGCGACTCCTCATTGATGAGGTCGGTGAGCAGGATGTTGGAGTCCTGGAATTTCGTCGCGAAGAGCAGTCGATGGAAGAGCCCGCCCACCGACACGCCACCGTTGCCGGAGTACGTGTTGTTGACCTGGCCCGTCGGGCTCGCGTCGTCGGGATAATCGAGCTCGACCGGCGGGGTGCCCTCCGGCGCGCCGACGATGGAGAAGGTGGGCGAGAGTTCGCCGAAGTAGATTCGCGGCTGCTCGATCCCGAGGAGACCCTCCGGCGGGATGTCGCTCTCGAAGAAGTCCGGTTGGCCCGAGGACTCCGCGGTGTTGTCATAGGCCGCGACGAAGCCGTAGCCGTGCGTGTAGACAGCGTGGTCGTTGGCCCAGTTGCGCTGGTTATCGGGGATTCCGGCGAGATTGATTTCACGGGCGGCCACGATGGCGCCGCGCTTTCCTCCCTCGAGGGCGTAACGATCAACGTCGAGGCTGTCGTTGAAGGAGTAGTACGCGCGGATCTGCTGGAGCTGGTTGTACGTCGGCGACGCAAGCGCGGGGTCGAGCAGGCGGATGTTGTCAAGCGTGCCGAGATTGGCCTGGATCACCGACTCCGTGGGCGGCTCCACGGTGCCCGGGTATTCCTGGACCTGCGCGTCCGCGATGTCGTAGGCGGAGCGGGTCGCCGTGATGTTGCGCTCGATGTAGGGCTGCTCGCGGACGAGCTCGCTCGGACGCACCTGGAACTGCTGCACGATCGCCGGGTAGACACCGCCCACGAGGATTGACGTGAGGACGAGAAGCCCGAGGCCGATCAGCGGAATGACCCAATTGCGCACGATCATGTTGACGATGAAGAGCACGGCGGTGATGAGGGCCACGAAGGTAAGGATCTGCAGCGCGGGGAGCACGGCATTGGCATCCGTATACTTCATGCCGGTGAAGCCCTGGACCAGCGCCTCGCTCTTGACCATGAGCCCGAAGCGATCGAGCCAGTAAGCCACCGCCTTGAGCAGCAGGAGCAGGGCGATGAGCCCGGACAGGTGCACCTGGGCCGCCGTGCTCATGCGATCGCCCTGTGGCTGCAGGCGCAGGCCGCCGTAGAGATAGTGCGCGGCGACGGCGAGGCCGATCGCGAGGATGACGACCGAGAAGGCAAAGCCGAGGATGAAGCGCAGGAAGGGATAGGTGAAGGTGTAGAAGCCGATGTCGAGCCCGAACTGCGGATCCGTGATTCCGAATTCGGTCGCATTGCGCCACTGCAGGAAGGTGCCCCACTCAGCGGAGGCTGAGATGCCCGCAAGCAACCCGATGAGGACGGCGATCGCGAGGGTGATGAGCACTCGGAAGGGATCCAGGGCCATGCGGTAGCGCTCGAGGCCGGCCTGCTCCTGGGTCAGGGGCGGCACAGCGGGTCGGAAGCGGTAGGCGATCCACAGGGTGCCGGCGAGGACCACGGCCATCGTGAGCCCGAAGGAGCCGAAGAGGGCAAGGCGCGTCGTGAGCGTGACCGTGAAGACCTCGGTCTTCGCCACGGAGTCGAACCACAGCCAGTCGGTGTAGAAGCCCGTGAAGATCACGAACCCGAGGACGATGACGGCGAGGACGATGATCGTCGGGAGGAGGACCCGACCTCGGCGGGGTGCCGCGGCGACGGACGTCGGGGAGGCCATTACAGCAACTTACGTCACACGCGGTGGGATCACATCGCGGGGCAGGCGAGGGGCGTCTCGCCGGCGCGCCAGGCGGCCAAGGCATCCAGGGCACCCTGCAGGGTCGTGACGGGCACGAGGGTGAGGCCATCCGGCACGTGACCGGCCGCCTCTTCGCAGTGAACCTCGGGCATCAGGAAGAGGGTTGCCCCTGCGTCTCGGGCGCCCGCGAGCTTCTGACGGATCCCCCCGATGGCCCCGACTGTCCCGGAGGGATCGATCGTGCCCGTGCCCGCGACGTGACCTCCCCCGGTGAGGTCCTCGGGTGTGAGCTTGTCGACGATGGCGAGGGCGAACATCATTCCGGCGGACGGGCCGCCGATGTCGTCGAGGGCAAAGACGATCGGGAACTCCGCTCGGTAGTAGACCCCGACGGTGATCCCGACGTAGGGCACGCCGGCCTCGTCGGGCTTGTCCGCGGACACCACATCGACATCGACTTCCTTGCCGTCGCGTGCGACG
>Ga0315909_10005651_pt1 | contig 14250 bp, 13 predicted proteins | sample LakEriMetagenome_11_FD_203527 | JGI IMG/M metagenome (GOLD analysis project Ga0315909, IMG submission 203527) | Freshwater fungal communities from buoy surface, Lake Erie, Ohio, United States - Buoy 2 MA125 | ecosystem: Environmental > Aquatic > Freshwater > Lake | place: USA: Lake Erie, Ohio...
ACAAAAGAGTCGAGGGTGTACCTTCCGTGCCAGCCCTTAGTGAGCACTGTCAGCACGCAGGCAAGTAGCGATATTAAGAGCGCTGCGATGTTGGGGGTGCTGTTAAGTAGCAAATTCATGCACTTATTATAATTTACGTAAACAATGCGGTATCTTACTTTGATTCAGTTTGGTGTTGACTTGCAAGGGGTAAATACACAGTGACAGGCAATCTATTCTGCACTTAGCGTTGCCTTGTAGCCGTGCTTTTGTAGCAATGCCGACTTAATAGCTTGGGCATGGTCCTCCTCGACCATCTCTGCGCACATCTGCTGCGCAGTGATCTCGGGAATCCATCCGAGCTTGTTTTTTGCCTTCGAGGGGTCGCCAAGAAGCGTCTCCACCTCGGTGGGCCTGAAGTATCTGTGGTCGATCTGTACGACCACGTCGCCAACCTTAGTTGCCGGGGCCTTGCTCCCCTCCACACTCCGAACAATCGCCCTTTCGTCAACGCCATCCCCAACAAACTCCAGCGTGATTCCCAGCTCCTTAGCCGACCAGTCGATGAACTGGCGTACGCTGTACTGCAGGCCCGTTGCAATAACGAAGTCTTCTGGTGTGTCCTGCTGGAGCATGAGCCACTGCATGCGCACGTAGTCCTTCGCGTGGCCCCAGTCGCGAAGGGCGTCTATGTTTCCCATAAACAAGCAAGACTCCAGACCGCAGGCGATGTTGGCCAGGCCCCGCGTGATCTTGCGGGTCACGAACGTCTCGCCACGCCTCGGACTCTCGTGGTTAAAAAGAATGCCGTTGCAGGCGTACATCCCGTAAGCCTCGCGGTAGTTCACGGTGATCCAGTAGGCGTACATCTTGGCCACCGCGTAGGGGCTCCTGGGGTAGAAGGGCGTCGTCTCTCGCTGCGGGGTCTCCTGCACCAGGCCGTAGAGCTCGGAGGTGGATGCCTGGTAGAAGCGGGTTTTTTTAGTTAGGCCGAGGATGCGGATGGCCTCTAGGAGCCTAAGCGTTCCCATCGCGTCCACGTCTGCCGTGTACTCGGGGCTCTCAAAACTCACAGCCACGTGCGACTGCGCGCCGAGGTTGTAGATCTCGTCTGGCTGGGTCTCCTGCACGATTCGGATGAGGTTGCTGGTGTCAGTTAGGTCCCCGTAGTGGAGCTTAAAGCGCGCGTTCTCGATGTGGGGATCCTCGTAGATGTGGTCGATCCTCTGGGTGTTGAAGAGGCTCGAGCGGCGCTTGATGCCGTGGACCACGTAGCCCTTCTCAAGTAAGAACTCCGCCAGGTACGAGCCGTCCTGGCCGGTGATGCCTGTGATGAGGGCCACCTTGGGCTGCACGTTGTTGCTTGGTTGGGACATTATTTTTTTCTGTGGGAGGGATTGTTTAAGAAGTCTTCGTAGGCCGCGCGAATGCCCTTGCTCAAGATGTAGGCGGGCTGCCAGCCGAGGGCTTGAAGTTTTTGGCTGTCCATCCACTTCCTGGGCGCGCCGTCTGGCTTGCTTGCGTCATAGTTGATGGATCCCTTGTAGCCCACCACCACCTGCACGAGCTGGGCCAGCTGGGCGATCGTCACGTCCGAGCCGCTCCCAATGTTGATGTGGCTTTGCATGGGGCTTGTGATTGTTGAGTAGTTCTCGGACGGCATGTTCATGACATGCACGCTGGCGGACGCCATGTCGTCCACGTATAGGAACTCACGACTAACTTTGCCGGTTCCCCAGATGGTGACCGCGGGCAGGTTCTCGACCTTTGCATGATGGAACCTGCCGATGAGCGCTGGCAGAACGTGGGAGTTCTCGGGGTGGTAGTTGTCGCCTGGCCCGAAGAGGTTGGTGGGCATGACGCTACGATAGTCCACGCCGTGGCTCGCCCCGTACTGCCTGTTGTAGCTCTCGCACAGCTTGATGCCCGCGATCTTTGCGATGGCGTAGGGCTCGTTGGTGGGCTCGAGGGGTCCCGTCAAGAGCGCCGACTCACTAATGGGCTGCTGCGCAAGGCGCGGGTAGATGCAGCTTGAACCCAAAAACAGCAGCTTCTTCACACCCGTCCTGAAAGCCGCCTCGATCACGTTGGCCTCGATCATCAGGTTTTTATAGATGAAGTCCGCGGGCCAGGTGTTGTTGGCGTGGATGCCTCCCACCTTGGCGGCTGCCAGGTATACCTGGTCGGGCTTTGTTTCTGCAAAGAATGTACGAACCGCTTGCTGGTCAGTGAGGTCAAGCTCCTTGCGGGTTCGGGTGACGATCTGCTGCTCGTGCACACCTGAGGCAAGTAAGTGCCTCACAAGTGCGGCGCCCACCATGCCCCTGTGACCCGCCACGTAGATCTTTGGCCTGGATTGACTAGTATTTCCTTGGTTGCTTTGCATGCGCGTAGTGTCCAACATCTAGGGGGCCCTGCCGTAGTTGTCCTCGAGGCGCACGATGTCGTCCTCTCCCAGGTAGGAGCCCGACTGCACCTCGATCATCTCTAGGTCCACCTTGCCTGGGTTCCTGAGCCTGTGCACCTCACCGATGGGTATGTAGGTCGACTGGTTCTCAGAGAGCAAGAAGACCTCGCTGCCACGCGTGACCTCGGCCGTGCCTGACACCACGATCCAGTGCTCGGCCCTGTGATGGTGCTTCTGCAGGCTGAGAGAAGCGCCGGGCTTGACCCCGATGCGCTTGACCTGAAAGCGCTCACCCGCGTCCACGCTGTCGTACCAGCCCCAGGGGCGCGATACCTTTCTGTGGGTCACCGCCTGAGGGAGCTTGGCGCTCTCAAGGAGGCCCACGACGCCCTTGACGCCCTCGGCGTGGTCCCTGTGTGCCACTAAAAGGGCGTCTGGCGTGTCGACGATGATCAGGTTGTCTGTGCCAAGGGCCACGACGGTCCTGTGTGGCGCGTGAACGAATGTGTTCGTAGCTTCTAGCAGGTAGCCCTGGCCTTCGACTCTGTTGCCCTGATCGTCTGCCGGTGTAAGGTCTGCGACGGCGTTCCAACTCCCCACGTCGCTCCACTGGCCGCTAAAGGGCACGATGGCTACCTCCTTGAAGTGCTCCATGACGGCGTAGTCGATGCTCTCGGACCTGCAGGCCACGAACGCAACCTCTTGTGGTCTCACAAAATTGGGTGAAAGAGCCGCGTCAGATTTCTCCAGGCACGCTGTCCATGCCTCTTGGCCTGGGTTAGCCATTGCCGCCTTGCATGAGTGCAGGATGTCCGGCGCGTGCAGATCTAAAGCCTCTAGGAGTGTGCGAGCCGAAGCTAAAAAGATCCCAGCGTTCCAAGACACGCCGCCCTTAAGCAACAATTCTTGCGCCGCCTCTGCCCTTGGTTTTTCGATGAAGCGCAGGACCTGCTGGCTGCCGTCTGGCCTTTTATCGCCGTGCTCAATGTACCCGTAGGCGGTGCTGGGGAAGGTGGGGGAGACGCCGAAGGTCACGATCGCGCCGCCTTGGGCTGCCTTTACGCCGCGAAGAATGCATTCTTCGAATGCTTTGCCGTCTGGTATGTGGTGGTCTGCGGGGCAAAAAAGCAGCAGATCGTCTGTGGCGGCTCCCTGCCTCAGTAGCTCAAGGGCAGCGATGCCATGGCTGCCGCTGTGTTCCTGCCCACCGGCTTAGCAGCACCGTCTTTTTAATCGAGGCGGCAACGCCCTCGCTAAGCGAGTCTGTCACCAAGAAACGGTGGTCCTCAGAGGCAACGCAAATGATGTGCTGGCTGCCGCTGACTTGCGAGTTTCCCATGCACAAAGGCTCCAGGCGCTCTAAAGTCAGGCGCAGCAGGCTCTTGTTCTGTATGAGGGGTACAAACTGCTTGGGAAAGCTCTTGCGGCTAAGCGGCCATAGCCTGGTGCCTGACCCGCCACACAAGATAACTGGGGTAATGCTCATGGCACCGCTTTATGGTAATAAACTCTAATCAATTTTAGTACAACACCACTGAGATTCTACTTCTTGTTGTCAAAATTGATTTTGACAAAGTCAGGGTGTTTCTACCTGCCAAGATTCGAAATACAACTTGCCAGCCATGAGTAAACGTAGGGGATCAGGTCAAGCGCATGCTCTTCTTTTTCCCAGAGATTAGTGCAGGGTGCGCCCAGGGCTTGACGAAAACTCTCCCTGCTGTCATATTACGCAAGTGCGAGAGGCCGCGGCCTCAGGTGCGTCGATACGGGTAGGCGGGTGCGCTGCAATGGCGCCGAGGTGCCAGGCCCCAGGGCGTTCTGATGCAGTCACAGAGCTGAGAGATGTTCTTCGTGGCCTTACACCCCCGCTGCTCGATCGGTGAAATAACTGCTTCCGAGGCGGGCCTCCTAAAGCGAGGGGGCTAGCGCGTCGCTACTGGCGCGCATCGTGTTGGGCGACACCGCAGATACGGGCGTCGCGAGGAAACTTCTCCATCAAGGTTCGAACATGCAAACTAACAACTTTTCAGCCGAAGAGTCACGCCCCCTCATGGGCGCTGGCCAGTTCATTCAGTCAAGCCGCCCGCCCGTGCTTGACTCTGCTCCTAGGGGCAAGTCAAGAGGGGCAGCAAAAAAAGGCGGCAGCCACCCTGGCGCGGGCAACAGCGGAATGAAGGGCGCACCGTGCACTGCACCGAAGAGCAGTAACAAGATTATCAGGACAGGCAGCAAGGCAAGCGCTGAGAGCGGCGCAGAAAAAATTCCCCCAAGTGCCGTGAGCGATCAAGGCAAGAGGCTGCCTACAGTAGGCAGCACAGCCGATGCCTCAGCCGGCGCTCCTGTTAAGGCAGTGGTCGATGCATTGGATGAATTACATACTGCCCAAGCCCCCTACCCAGGGGAGAGGGACGCCAGACTAAAGCGGCGCATCACCCATCAGACCGGACCCGTGACCGAGGAGGGCAAGGCGGCCGTGTCCAGCAACGCTGTCAAGCACGGCGGCTACGCCGTACCCACGAGAGGGGACGCAAGCTTCGTCAGCATCGAGCAGAGCATCACGGGAAGACTACAGCCTTTGGGGGAGGAGCAGCACTCCTTGGTCAGGTCCATAAGTTACGAGGTCTGGCGAATTGGCAACATCGAGCGCACCGTCGTCGCGCTTGAGCGGGATATAGACAACGAGAGGGTGAGCCTGAGCCAGCTGGCCGCGCTGCTCGATTTCCCGTTCGCGGATAGCTACCGCGAGGCGATGCTGACCTACCGCAGCGAGGAGGCTCTCAGGCAGCGCGTGCACGGACATCTGTGCGGCGTGTTCAGTAAGATGCTGGTCAATGCCGAGCATCTGCCCAAGGAGGCCGGCCCTCACAGGGCGGAGCCCAACGCACGCGCTGTGTCTTTAATTGAGAGGGCCAGGAGCATCCTGGCCAGGCCGCACCTGGTGCAGGCACTGGAGGACGACTTCTTTGAGGAGTTCGACGCCGTGATGCTCGAAGCAAGGCTTGGCAGGAGCAGCCTTTCTCCTGCCAGGACCGAGGACAGGCACGCTGGCTGGATGCTGCCGCTTGTGGAGTGTTGGGTTTACAGAAACTTTCGGCAGATCAGGATCACGGAGAACAAGATGATGGCAAGTCTTAGGCTTGAGCTCCTCACAAGCCCGGGTATCGAGCGCGCGCTCAGGAGCGCGACCTCACGGCTAGGGGTATTGCTAAGCGACTACAGGGACTGCTGCCCTGACATCAGCATCAGAAGCCTTCAGATGCTAGGCTACGGGCCGTCTAGGGCTCCACCCTGAGCTGCCCGTGCCGGTTTGATTTATTGGGACACCCTTAGTATCAGGAGTGTCCAGCTGCTGGACCCGGCTGATGTAACCACCCCTTGAGCTGGCCCGTGCCAAGGGGCTTACCCATTGCTCTGCCCACAGGGCCGGTGCTAGTGGCCCTTACTGCTGGGGACCTTTTGCTGGCTTCACTCAGCAGCGCAGAGCTCACCCGTTCGGCCTCGTCGGGCTCATACAAAACCCCAAGACCAAAGCATGTCCTCGCGCACTGAACCATGGCCTTGTGGCGCAGCATCCTCCTAGGGTGCGTAAGCCATGCGCCCTTACTGGTGTGCGCCTCGTACATGTACTCCCGAATGGACGTGGCAACCTTCCTGTCTTTTCTAAATATTGTGCATTCAATGTAAAGGGGCAACTCATCGTCACCAGGCGCAGACTCCACAAACTTCATGCCATCAAACTGAGGGTGCGAGTTGATGATCTTGCTCCAGCCGTCCACACCGACTACATATACGATTCGAGACTTTTTTCCAGACTCAGGCATAACTTCTGTTGCATAGATTTCATTGTTAAGTGGGTCGAGCCCCAAACGTTCGGCAAGTAAAAGAAGTCGGTCCAAGTCCGCTTGCGTCCAGATGCTCAAGCGACTCAAGGCTGACTGGATGATGAGGCGCACAAATGAGTCGTAGCCAAGGCCCGATCTTTTAACGCTTCTCTCCAAAATGCTCAAAGTAGGCGTTGCTGGTTTTTGTGGAGCAGAAGAATTGGCATGCAACTTTTCTTGCCGTGGGGCGAATTTTCTGCGGCTCATGATGCGTCCTTTAGCAAAAAGCGGCGAGAACCCAATACCGTCTGGGTGTACGCCTTTGCAATGTCAGGGTGAGCTATAGCCAAGGCCTTGGTGTCAATGCGCAAGCTTGGCTTGCTGCTCTTCCAGGTGGCAACGGTCTTGCCGCAGTGGGTGAGTTTTTCAGCTTGGCCCATGTAGTTCAAAATCTCAACTTTAAGTCTCTCGCACTCGTCACCCAGAGCCTGTGACTTCTGGCTCTTGTCCTGATAGGCACGAATGCTTTGAAGCAGATCTGAGCTCGCTTCAACAGCCAAATCTGGTGCTTCCTTTGGAAACAACGCTGCTGCGTCTTGGGTGTTGATAGGCGCTGGTGGCATTTGACCCAAAACGTGTTCGTGCCAAAAGGCTTGCGCATGCGAGATGATCAGGCCTTCAAGCTCCAAGTCGCGAGTGATTGTGTAGATCCTGAAATCATTGTTCCCAATCAGAACGGCTAAATCTGCTGCTTCACACTCCGTGATGGCCAGGTACCAAGCGCATTGAACTAAATAGAGAGGCGGCACTTGATCTGTTCCAGCTTCTCCCCAATCACTCTTGCTGAACGCACTTGAGGTCTTGCACTCAAGAAGCCTGTTGGCTGTCACAACACCATCCACCACCGCTGGGGTGTCGGGGGTGTCTAAAACAAAGCGGTCAATGTGGCCAAACATGTAGCCATGGGTTTTATGAAAAAGGGTGGGGCTGTGTTCCACAGTAAAAAGCTGCGTTGCTCTTTCATATTCACGGGCCACAAAGCTTTCTGTGTGCTGGCCATAGCGTAAATGGAGCAGGTCTCGGCTCTTTGGAGGATCTGAGGAAACCAGTTCAGACCAGAGCTCTAAAGGGGTTTTGTAGGGGGACAGGCCAAGGATGGCGCCGATGTCGGTGCCGCCAATGCCTATTGGTCTTGTGCGGGTTGTATCGCTGAAGTGGATGGCTGCGGGGAGGCGAGCGTTCATGTGAATCCTTTCAAATTGAGAGGATTCAATAATATCACAATAACTAACAATTGTTAGTATTTAACTAACTATTTCAATTTCCCTGACATTTGCCACTCTAGAACAGTACCAATTGTTTTGGCGGATGCCTGTGAAATTGGCTTGAAATTGAGTGAATCAATCCGCAACATCAATTTTTTGTTTTCGGGGGTTACAGACACTTTTGCAAGTAGGAGTTCATTTGAACTTTGTTCTACAAGAATGAAGTCCCCTGGTCCAAATTGAATTTCTGGATCAACGATCAAAATACTTCCGGCAGGGATTCCTGCTGGTTGCCATCCTAATGAGGAAGAGGCTGTATACCTAGTTGCAAAAGCTGCTTTGCTTGGCTTGCAATGTAGTGGAGTTACCCAAGAATTACCATCTTTTGGAGTGAGGCCGAACTTGATTGTTTCCCACACATAAAAGGGAATCTTGCCTGAAAGAAAAGTACCATTTGAATCGTCATCAATTCCGGTGATAAGGTAGTTAACGGACGAACCGAACAATACAGCTAACTTTTCAAGTTTCTTGTGGTCAGGATTTGTTTTTCCCGACTCCCAAGTTGATACAGAAACTTTTGAAATCCCAAATGCATCTCCAACCTGCTGCAGGGTCATCCCCTTGGCAAGTCGCAAATTTTTCAGTCGTTCGTTCAACATCTCCCAATGATACGTTCATATTTGGAGCTTCAAGTAGCCCCACCCGAGGGAAATTCGCCACCGAGGCGCTGCATCCGCTTAGCCTTACCCTGATCAAAGTCTTGCCATCAGCAGGGCTGAAGAATTATTTTTAAAAAACGATTGCCAACATGAAGTAAATGTGCTACAAAAGAGGGAACTTTGGAACAACACTAGCGCCAGTAGCGATAATTCCAAGTAAAGCGCAGTTCAACCTTCGATCTTTTGTTGGCGCTGACAAAAAACAATCGAAGGCCGGGAAAACTGCGTGCCAGCGAACTTTTCGGCAAACGGCCTCACTGACCGTTCTTAATCAAACCAGTAGCACTCAGGCTGCCCGCCCAACCAGCCAAAACGAAGCCGCTTCAAGCGGCTTATCACCCCCGGCGGGGGTGGATCGTTGGGTGCTCGCTTTTTCTATCCCCATCTATCCGAACAACGCACGAGTGGTCATCGCTTTGATGTCTTCGTAATGCATGGCGGCTATTCGTATCGGATGTCACCACTGCATTGAAGCGTCACGTGCGGGGCTAATGGTCTAAGTGAAATCGATAAATGAAATCGATGAGTTAAATCTATGCTGGAGTGCAAAATGAGTTTAAAAAATATGTTGGTAAAAGCGGGCCAAACTGGCCCCACAAGCGCTGAAGGCAAGAAAGTTGCTGCCAAAAACGCTTTGAAATCGGGTGCCTACAGCGCATCGCTTCTTCCTGGGGAAAGTCCTCAAGACGTTGAAGACGTCACGCAGGCCTTGATGGCGCAGTACGGGCTTGACTGCGCGCTGGGTTTCATCAAAGCGAGAAGTGCCGCGATGAGTCTTTTGCAAATCAAGCGGGTGGAAGGGTACATGGCAAATCAAGGCCTTGCCGTGATGGACGGCAAGGCTGTTCGGGAAATCTTTTGCGAACGGGTGGGCATCAGTAGCGAACTGGTCGCGAATGTACCTGAAGGGTATTTTCTGGAAGGCGATCAGTTCAGTAAAGAGGCGAAGTATTACATGAACGTGTTGAAAGAAGCACAAAAACTGCATGACGCTCACTCGCCAGATTTGATGCAAAAAGTGCGAACTGAATTTCCAAATCTGTGGCTTTATGTCATGGGCGACAAAGCAGTGGCCAGGGGCGACTTTAACTTTGGACTGAAGCTAGGCGCCATATACAAGCAGTCGCAGCCTGCGCTTTGCCTGCGCAGGCTCATGAAGCAGGTGGAAGATGACTGCGCCTACGAGCTGCTTTGGGCGAGAAATGAGGGGCGCTATCAATCGGTGATGTCTGGGCTGCGCTCGGAACTTTTAATGGCCATTCACAGTGAGGACAAAATTCACAGAACCCTAAGCCGCTTGAATAAGCAATTGGACTCAGAGCTTTTGTGGCTCGAGCGCCTGGCTTCGCAAAAAGCGCAAACCCTGGTCATTGAGGACCAAGGCGGCTTGGATTCAAATGAGCAGGGGATGCAAATGATTGACGCTTAAGGCTGGAAGCCCTGAATGATGAAAACTGATGCAAGCTTTGATTTTTTGAACGCATTTAACGATGCATAGTTGAATGAATTTTGGGCTTAAAGAGTCATTTTTGCAAAACAGAATGATTCTCATCTGGACCTTTTGAGCTTTTTGGGGAAGGTGCAGACTTGTGTTCGTGAAGTTTTTGTTTTAGCTGTGCTGCGTTGCTTGCAGGACGAAGCCATTGAGGTCCTGAAGCCCTGGGGTGGGTATGTAGAGACGGCGATTGGGAAGACGCTGCGGCGGATGCTTTGGGCGTTGGGGTTGCAGGTAGCCAAGTTGCTTTGAAAGGATCTGAGTAAAGTGCTAGGCTGGGCATCGGTCGATCCATATTAGAATTAGAATGGTTCTCTATGCGCAATTTTGTCAAGTTTTTACAGGTAGACATTCCTTGGTACATGGTTCAAACCAAGCCGCGGGCAAAGGCGCATGCCCTTGAAAATCATGAACGCCATCGTCTAGAGCGCCAGGACTTTGAGTTGTTTTTAACCAAGTTCACATTGCAAAAGGTGCGTAGGCTAGATATGTGTATTTATTGTCTAAGGTGAAGCTGGCTGCCTTGGTGGGCGCTGATGCTTTAGCATTGGTATAAGAAAAAACATTTACTTTCAATGAAACATTTCAACTCAGGATCAAAACTTTGAAAATAACCCCTGTTGTTCTGTGTGGTGGCTCTGGCACGCGTTTGTGGCCTCTTAGCCGCAAAAGTTTTCCCAAGCAATTTGTCCCGCTCATTGGCAACAAGAGTTTGTTGCAACTGACCCTTGAGCGATTGGCCGGCTTGGCTTCGAGTGCAGATGCAGCAAAGGCCAGCAATCACATCGTGTGTGTTGCGTCTGAGGAGCACCGATTTTTGGTTTCAGATTCGCTTGAGGCTGCCAACTTGGCGCTCGGCTCTCGATCCGATTTGGTGGCAAAAACTGTTTTACTAGAACCTGTGGGCAGAAACACCGCAGCGGCTATGGCTTTGGCGGCTTTAGCAGTCAAGCCTGCTGCAGGATTAGACGGCTTGCTTTTGTTTTGCCCTGCGGATCATCACATTCCAGATACTCAGGCTTTTATTGAGTCAGTACAAAGTGGCACTGAGGCTGCTAAGCAAGGTGCCATCGTGACATTTGGTGTGGTGCCTACTTTTCCCAGCACGGCCTATGGCTACATAGAGCAGGGTGCTGAGCGCCAGGATGGCAGTAGCTCGGTGAAGCGCTTCATTGAAAAGCCCAGTGTCAGTAAAGCGCAAGAGTTGCTGCTCCAAGGTGGTGTGCTTTGGAACGCAGGTATTTTCTTGGTATCTGTGAGCACCTTGCTCAAAGCGCTTGAAATTCATGCTCCCGATATTTTGAAATCTTGCGAAGCCGCGATGTTGGCTTGCACGCAAGAGTCTGGAGCACCCAGCCAATCTGGGTTGCCTGCGGCCATGGCAACAAGCTTTGTGCGGCCAGAGCCTGCGGCGTTTAAAGCTTGCAGATCAGAGAGCATTGACTATGCCGTGATGGAGCACTTTGCACAGGTGGCTGTGGTGCCCTTTAAAGGTCAGTGGAGTGATGTGGGCAGCTGGAACGCAGTGGCCGATTTAACGCCTGCTGATGCACAGGGTAACCGTGTAGAAGGCAAGGGCATGACGCTGCATGCACGCAACACCTTTGTGCATGCCCCAGGCCGAACTGTGGTGGCCTTGGGCACGCAAGACTTGCTCATTGTGGACACTTCAGATGCACTGCTGGTGGTGCACCGCGACCATGCTGAAGGTGTGAAAGAGGTGGTAAGTCTTTTAGAAAAAGGGCAACTGACCGAGGCCGTTACGCACCGCAAGGTAGCCCGCCCATGGGGCTGGTATGACAGTGTGGACATGGGTGAACGATTTCAAGTCAAACGCATAGGAGTCAAGCCTGGGGCATCTTTGAGCTTGCAAAAACATCACCACCGGGCGGAGCATTGGATTGTGGTGGCGGGTACAGCTGAAGTCACGCGCGGCGAAGAAACGTTTTTGTTGTCAGAAAACCAATCAACTTACATACCCATTGGCGAAGTCCATCGCCTTAAGAATCCGGGTAAGGTTTATCTGGAAATGATTGAAGTGCAGTCGGGCTCCTATTTAGGTGAGGATGACATTGTGAGATTAGAAGATACTTACGGCAGGGCTTCTAAAGCATGAACAAAGTTGCGCAACCTAAGATTTATGTGGCGGGGCACCAAGGCATGGTGGGCTCTGCCTTGGTGCGTAACTTGTTGGCGCAAGGCCTTGCTTCTGACAATTTAATCACTCGCACCAGGCAAGAGCTTGATTTAACCAATCAGCGTGCGGTACAAGAGTTTTTTGCACTTGAACGGCCAGACCATGTTTATTTGGCGGCAGCCAAAGTGGGCGGCATTCATGCCAACAATACTTTTCCAGCAGACTTTATTTACGAAAATTTGATGGTGCAAGCCAACGTGATTGAAGCCGCATTTAGATCAGGTGTGCGTAAATTGCTGTTCTTGGGCTCAAGCTGTATTTATCCGCGCATGGCAGAGCAGCCCATGAACGAGTCGGCTTTGTTAACAGGCACCTTAGAGCCTACCAACGAGCCCTATGCCATTGCCAAAATTGCAGGCATTAAATTGTGCGAAAGCTATAACCGCCAATACGGCGCCAGCCATGGAGTGGATTACAGAAGTGTGATGCCCACCAACTTGTATGGCCCTGGCGACAATTACCATCCAGAAAATTCACACGTGCTGCCTGCCCTTTTTAGACGCTTTCATGAAGCCAAAGTATCCGGAGCCGGTGCCGTGACTTTGTGGGGCACAGGCAAAGCAAGGCGTGAGTTCTTGTATGTGGACGACATGGCATCTGCCAGTGTCCATGTAATGAACCTGGAACAAGCAGTTTATGCAGCACACACATTGCCCATGCAGGGGCACATCAATGTGGGCTCAGGATCGGATGTGACCATTAAAGAAGCAGCTGAAATGATTCGACAAGTGGTGGGATTTAAAGGCGCCATTGAACACGACACAAGCAAACCTGATGGCGCTCCCCGAAAATGGATGGACAGCCAAAAGTTGCATGCCTTAGGTTGGAAGCCGTCCTATTCGTTCATTGAAGGCTTGCGAAAGACTTATGCTGATTTTTTACAAAACCCTTCTGTGAGAAGCGTCTGATGACTTTATTCAATGTGAACAATAAACCTAAGGTAGCTCTGATCACAGGTATTACCGGTCAAGATGGATCCTATTTGGCAGAATTTCTTCTGGAAAAAGGCTATGTGGTTCATGGTATCAAAAGACGCTCTAGTTCATTTAACACGCAGCGCGTAGACCATATTTACGAAGATCCACACATTGAAAACGCACGCTTTAAATTGCACTATGGCGATTTGTCGGACACCAGCAATTTGATTCGCATTGTTCAAGAAACGCAGCCAGATGAAATTTACAACTTGGGTGCACAGTCGCATGTGGCCGTGAGCTTTGAAAGTCCAGAATACACAGCCGATGTGGATGCCATGGGAACGCTGCGTTTGCTGGAAGCTATTCGTATTTTGGGTTTGGAAAAAAAGACTCGTTTTTATCAAGCGTCTACTTCTGAGTTGTACGGCTTGGTGCAAGAAACACCGCAAAAAGAGACCACACCTTTTTATCCACGCAGCCCTTATGCCGTGGCCAAGATGTATGCCTATTGGATTACGGTCAACTACAGAGAGGCCTATGGTATTTACGCCTGTAATGGCATTTTGTTTAACCATGAGAGTCCGCGCCGCGGCGAAACTTTTGTGACCCGAAAAATTACTCGCGGATTGGCCAATATTGCACAAGGACTAGAGTCTTGCCTTTATATGGGCAACATTGATGCACTGCGCGATTGGGGTCACGCTAAAGATTACGTGCGCATGCAATGGATGATGCTGCAGCAAAACGAGCCCGAAGATTTTGTGATTGCCACTGGGGTGCAGTTCAGTGTGCGGCAGTTCATTGTTTGGTCTGCTAAAGAGTTAGGTATCACTTTGCGGTTTGACGGCAAAGGTGTTGAAGAGAAAGCCACAGTGGTCAGCATTGACGGTAATAGAGCACCTGGATTGAAAGTGGGTGACGTCGTCATGCAAATTGATCCTCGTTACTTCCGGCCAACTGAAGTGGAGACTTTGCTGGGTGATCCAACTAAAGCCAAAGAGAAGCTAGGTTGGGTGCCTGAAATTACGGTGCAAGAGATGTGCGCTGAAATGGTCCGTGAGGACTTGGAGCAAGCTACCAAGGCTGCGCTCTTGAAGAAGCACGGCTATAAGATTTCGATCAGTGCTGAGTAAGAAGTATTTTGTTATCTCAGGGGCGAATGACCGTGCCAATTGCCCTGATGCGTAAGTTCCAAAACTTTGAGCTCATATTCTCTGGAGGCGAAGGACGCTTGGTGCCTACGTGTACTACCGAGGCAGAGCTTGCCAAGATTTTCTATGAAGAGCAGGGGGTGGACATGAAGCGCGTCACCCTAGAGTCGAAAGCTAGAACAACGCGGGAAAATGCCATTAGAGTGGACGCACTTTTAGGTTAGCGCTGCAAACAGCCTTGGCTACTGGTAACGTCTGCTTCGCACATGCCACGCTCTATGGCAGAGTTTCAGGCGGTG